>LGVF01054016.1_pt1 | contig 13114 bp, 11 predicted proteins | sample 469901 | NCBI WGS metagenome assembly LGVF01 (sample SAMN03893561, study PRJNA290197) | marine sediment metagenome | material: sediment; isolation source: combined push core samples #3730, #5133, and #5579 collected at Hydrate Ridge | place: Pacific Ocean: Hydrate Ridge | reverse complement strand
CTTTCCCAAAAGACCAGCGGGGTTCATTTGGATCTAATCAATATCCTTAAAAGAATAAATGATCACTCCTTCTCTATCGCCCGGGCAGTAGTGGGAGAAATCTAGCGTGGAGCGTATAGCGTTTAGCGTATAGGTGCGGGTAATAAATGTAAGGAAAATACAAAATACAAGACATATTAGTCGTTAGTATTAAATACAAAATGCAAGATAAATTAGTTAATTGGTTTTCAAGTTAGCTAGTTAACATTTAATAATTTATTTACCGACCAAATAACAAACTTGGGAAAATGTTTTATATGAACAATGTGATAAATAATCGAGCAAAAACAGAAAGCCTTATTCTTATCCCTATTTATAATGAACAAAAACATATTTTTAATGTTTTAAGAGAGGTAAGAAAATACTCACCAGAAGACCTGCTGGTGATCAATGATGGCTCCACCGATGAGAGTAAAGATATTGTTGAGGAGATTACTTCTTGTGCTAAACTCAAAGGGAAACTTATTATTATAAATCATTCAGAAAATGAAGGGTATGGCAAATCTTTGATTGACGGAATTAATTTTGCCCGGGATAACAATTACCGATATCTTCTGTCCTTAGATTGTGATGAACAGCATGAGCCGGAATTAATTCCTCAATTCTTTAAAGAGATTAAAAAAGAAAATTTTGATATAGTTTCTGGTTCTCGTTATCTGTCTTTCCAAAAACAGATTGATGCTCCACCTGAAGACCGATATACAATTAATCGTAAAATCACCGGGTTAATCAATAAGATAACCAGCTATGGGTTAACTGATTCTTTCTGTGGGTTTAAAGTATATCGAATGGAAGGCTTGAAAAAATTAGAATTAACCGAAAAGGGATACGGTCTTCCTCTTCAACTATGGATTCAGGCTTATAAAAACAATCTGACTGTAAAGGAACTGCCGGTTAGTATGATTTATAAAGATAAAAACCGTACTTTTGGTAATTACCTGGACGACCCGAAAAAGAGGTTAGTCTATTACCAAAAAATTATAGATAGTGAGGTGAAAAAATGCTTAATATATTAGCTGTCGGCCCACATCCCGATGATGTGGAACTGGGAATGGGTGGTTCTATATTAAAATTTACCGAAGCAGGCCATCAAGTTACTATCGTGGATTTAACTGATGGAGAGCCTACTCCTCATGGGGACCCGGAGACCAGAAAAAAAGAGAGTGTAAAATCAAGCAGGATATTAGGAATTGATGAGAGGATTACTCTTGATTTTCCCAATCGATATCTTCAGGATGAAATAGAGGTCCGCCAGGAATTAGCTGAAGTCATCAGAAAAATTCAACCGGATATCCTTTTTGCCCCTTACTGGATAGATGCCCATCCGGACCATGTTGCTGCCTCAAAAATCTGTGATGCAGCCCGTTTCTACGGAAAATTCACCAAAACAGAGATGCAGGGCAGGCCCTTTTATGTAAAGAAAATATATTATTATATTGCTTCTCATTTAAAACTAAATTTTAAACCTTCTTTTGTTATGGATATAAGCAAAGTGATGGAGATGAAGATAGAAACTATCAGGTGCTATGAATCCCAATTTGGGCCTTCTCCTGAAGGGCATCAGTTATTTGAATGGGTCTTAAATTCTAACCGTTACTGGGGAAACCTTATTGGCACAGAGTTTGCCGAACCATTTATCTCTAAGGAAGAAGTCGGCATTAAGGATATAGAGGCACTTTTGTAAATGGAAAGACGGTTCTTTAAAGCTCCTCAAAATAAGCAAATTTTCTTCTCTCCCCCGGCGGACAAAATTAGCTCTCTCTTAGAAGAGAATAAGAAAATTTTTAGCCAGTATTCCTTTACAATTCTTAATCAGCCTTTTAGGGAAGTGAGGGAAAATTGCCGAAAAGAAGTTATTCAGGCGGCTTTAAAATTTAGTTCTAAATCTGACCCCAATATTGAAGAAAAAATTAGTTCCGCTCCCCAATACATTATTCAGACCGGCCATCAACCGGTATTTTTTCATCCCGGGATATGGATTAAAAACATCTTTTTAAATGAACTCCTAAAATCTCCTCTTCCGGATAAGTCTTTGGGTTTAAATATTATCCTGGATAATGATATCTGTAAAGACCTTAATCTTTCTTTGCCTGTTCTTTCTTCAAACGGTAATTTAAAAATGGAAGAAATTAGTTTTTTATCTTCAATTCCTTCCCCAAACTTTCCTTTTGAAGAATACCCCTGCCCTTCTTTGGAACTGATTACTAAATTTAATCGGGACATCATCCATAGACTCAAACCCCTGGAATCAGAAAATAAAGATATTTTAAATAATTTTAAAACTTTTGCCCGGTGTCTGGAAAACTCTTCCCGCCTTTGCAGCCAAAATCATAAAAAGGGAAACCTGGGAGAACTTCTCGGTTTAGCCCGCCGATTTTACGAGCAGGAGATTGAGCCTGCTTATCTGGAAATTCCTTTTTCTCAAATCTGCAGCGGTGACGAATTTCTCTCCTTCTTTTTAGAAATTACTGAAAACATCGAATCTTTTTCTAAAATTTATAATAAAAAATTGGTTGAATACAGAAAATTGTTTAAAATCAGAAATCTAGCACATCCCTCACCCAATTTAACGATTAAGGAAAATCTTACCGAAATCCCCTTTTGGATCTGGAAAGAGGGAGACCAAAGGAGAAAAATTTTTATTCTAAAAGAGGAAGAGGTAAATTATCTTTACAACGATTCTTATGGCAAAATATTTCTTATAGAAAAAGACGGTTTAAAATCTTTGTCTTCCCTAAAAACCCTTCTCAAAGAACGGGGATTAAAAATAAGGCCCAAGGCACTTTTATTAACTTTATACAACCGTTTATTTATCTCTGACCTTTTTGTTCACGGATTGGGAGGGGCAAAATATGACCTGGTAACCGATGAAATTATTAGAGAATTTTTTAAAGTTGAACCTCCTCACTTTCTGGTTGCCTCCTGTACTTTACATCTTGATTTTAAATCTTCCCCCGGTACGCCTGATTCTAAAATATCTGCCCTAAAGAAAAAGATAAGAGATTTGGAATTTAACCCGCAGAGATATATTGATGAATTGCCCTTAACCAAAAAAGAGAGAAATCAAATTGGGAAGCTGGCTGAGAAAAAAAGTGAATTAATTAAAAAAATCAAAGAGTTTCTCTCGCCTGTGGAAAAACGTAAAATTTCCGAAGAAATCAAAGCTATAAATAATTTTATAGTAGAAAAAATAATTCCTTTAAAATATGAGCTGAACAAAAAAATAGAAAAAGAAGAAGAAAAGATAAAACAATCTAAAGTCTATACTTTTAGAGAATTCCCCTACTGCTTCTTCACGGCAAAAGAACTCCGCAGCTTATTAAACTTCTAATTTCCCCTATCCCCCGCCTATAATCGGAAACAGTTTTACCTCAGTAGATTTAACAAGAAGATAATCTTCTTTTACAACCAAATCTTCTGTCTTAATAAAAAATACATCGGCCGAAGAAATCTTAGCATCTTCTAATACTTGATGAATGGTTATTGGTTTAGAATAGTTTAGTCCTAAGATAATAGAGGGGTATTTGTACTTTAAGTACCCCTCCAGCCTAATACTTATCTTCATCGTTTGACCTCATCAATGAGCCAATCTAAACCTAATTCGATTAGTTTGGTAGGGGTAGGGATCCCAGTATCGGGGTTCCAACCCATCATCTGATAACGTAATCTTACGGCTTCTTGAAAATCTTCTTTATTGATAGCTCCCTGACCATCTAAAGGACCATTTTTAAAGTTATGGAAAAAGACTTCAGGTAGAGTGTCATCTTGGGAAGTAAATCCTTCTCGATGGTTAAAGATACGGGCCATATTGATGGAACGCTCTCCTACTTTCATCAATTCAAACCAGGTTGTCCTCCAGCCGGTGGTGGAACGGATAATCTCTAACAGCTCTTCCATGGTCCCTACACTACGAGGGACATAACCAAAGTCACAGACCCCCAAGATATCGAAGACGGTCCAGTAGATGTCCAAAAGTTTAAAGAGAGCCACTTTCTTTTCCCCTATATCAGTGGGAGAAACCGGTTCTAAGATCCCCAGTACTTCCATTTCTTTTATCCCTACCGAGTCTTTGTCTTTAAAGAAGGGGTCATGGGCAGCCTTCATATGGTCAGCTCCGTAATCAGAGAGGGCATACTGGAGACCTACGCCGGTCTTAAGGCGTGGGTCATGCATGGGAATTTCCTGTCCTTTTACCTGGTAAATAAATTTTTCTGCACCTTTGCCAATTTTTTGAGCAGCAATATAGGAACCCTGGGATAGGAGGTCTCCTAAGCCTTCTCGATAGGCAATCTTCTCTATCATCCTAAGCACTGCTTCTTTGTTGCCAAAAGTTAGTTCTATCCCTCCTGTATCTTCTTTGGTGAGTAGTCCTTCTTCATAACATTGCAGGGCAAAGGCGATGACCATACCGGTAGAGATTGTATCCATAGTGTATTTATTACAAAGTTCATTGGCTTTAGCGATGTATTTTAAATCAGAAATACCACAAAGAGAACCTAAAGAGACGATGGTTTCATATTCCGGACCTCCATAGGTGGGGTCAACTTTAAGATCTGGTTCATCTACTTCTACTACTCGCTTGCAGCGGATGGGACAGGCATAACAACCTTTAGTGCCTTTTAAGATGGTTTTGTTTAAGGTTTCGGCAGTCAGGTTTTCTCCTTCTTTGAAATAGCCGGTAGTCCAGTTGTAAGAGGGAAGACATCCTGCTTCGTAGAAGGAGCGAACTACCCCTGGAGTTCCTAATTCTCGAAGGCCTCGACTTAGAGGATTATCCATAATCCTTTTGGTAATCTCTTTGGTGATTTGACTTACTCTTTCTTTATTGTAAAGTTCTATCGGTTTAGTCCCTCTTGTGGCAATAGCTTTTAGTTTCTTGGAACTCATCACTGCACCCAGGCCATTTCTGCCGTTAAAGTGTTTTAATTCATTTACTATATTGGCAAAACGGACCAAGTTTTCTCCGGCAGGGCCGATCTGGGCAATCCTGATTTTATCATCGGCTAATTCTTCTCTGATTATCTTCTGGGTTTCTCCGGTATCCTTACCCCAAAGATGAGCAGCATCTTTTATCTCTACTTTACCGTCTTTAATATAAAGGTATACGGGGGTGGGGGAACTACCTTTAATAATGATGGCGTCAAAACCGGCTTTCTTCAGTTCGGGTCCCCACCAACCTCCGGCTTCCGCTTCACCCTGTCCTCCGGTTAAGGGAGATTTAGCACAGACAGTGTAGCGGGGCGTGGCCGGGGCAGGTGTACCGGTTAGAACGCCAGCGGCAAAGATAAGCAGGTTATCGGGAGATAAGGGATCAATTTTAGGTTTCATTTCTTTTAACATATAATAAAGGGCTAAAGCCCGTCCTCCCCAGTAGGTACGGTAAAAGATCTCGGATGGATGTTCTATCCAGTGTTTTTTAGTTGTCAGATCTATACGTAGGATGTTTCCGGTATAGCCGTAAGACATAGTTAGTGCTCCTTCCTTATAACTTATAATATATTACCTTAACTTTTATTTTAATCTTTAAATAAGTATCAAATGCTTAACTTGCCAAATAATAGCAGATAATCTATCCTATATTGGTAAATTATGTAGAATGATGGAAAAAATGACCATTCCCAATAGAGCAAAGGGATAAATTGCCCCATATCCGGCAGCCGGTTCATCGCTTCCCACTGCTTCTATGGCAGCCCCTAACCCGGGAGTGGAAGTCATTCCCCCGCAAAGAGCTCCTGCTAACATAACCCAGTTTAACTTAAATATATATCGGCCTACCAGATAACCGATGATTATCGCTATCAAGCCGACCACTAAAGAAGTGATAACTAAATAAATTCCTGTACCGGATAGAGCTGTAAAGGCATAAAAACCATACCTTAATCCGATTATCGCCAGGAAGAAAGCCAGAGAAATTTCCCGAATAACCCCTAATATTTTATTATCCATTCTAAAATTAAGGATGCCAATTTTGCCGATATGTCCTAAAATTAAGGAAGTTAGCAAGACCCCACCGGTTGAACCGAGGGCAATATAACCAAGCGGTCCTAAATTAAATTTTAATCTCCCGATAGTGTAACCCAAAAAACAGGCTGCTATAAAAGCGCTCAGATCAAAACGAACAGTATTTTCCTTTCTATTGAGAGGGGGACTCATCCTGGTTTCATTCATCTCTCTGGAAAATATTTCCCGCTCTTTTTTTACATCTATTTTAAATATAACCGGTAGAAAATTTACGGCAAGGATTACAATCAGCACTCCAAAGGGATAGCCCACAGAATGCCCTATTCCGATTCCGGCTTCTGCGCTTTTGATAAATTGCTTTTTCTGTTCCTCGGTTAGGGAACCTTCATCTTCTGTTTTTGCCTTCGTGAATAAATCAATTGCTTTTAATAATTCCTGTTTTTTTCTTTCGGATAAAGAATCATAATTTTCAGATAATTGGGAAGAGTGCTCGCGGGCAGATTCCAGAGCGGCTGCCAGGCCGGGGGAACTGGTTAGCGCTCCGGTGTATACTCCTGTTACTTCATAAGAATTTATCCCCGGTAAAATTAAAGCCATCCCATAGGTGGTCACGGCACCAATAAAAGTAATTAAAAATCCTAATACAATAAATTTGGAGCCGTATCTTTTTATAATTATTCCAATGTCTTTAGAGGCGAGCAGCCCCACTGCAGCAATAAAAAGGATTAAAAAGAGGGTAAAGAAAGCTTTGTCAATTACTCCGTCCTCAATGAGCTGGGTAGCAGTATTATATCCTGATTCAGTTTTTGGAAAAGTGCTGGCTAATCTGTAAACCCACCACCCTATAATCAAACCTGCAAAGAGGCAGCCGGACACTCCAAAAGTAAATTTACCAAATTTTATCTTGCCAAATAACATTCCTAAAAAAACAGTTATCAGCATAAGGACAAAGGGGTTCATTATCCAATCGGCTAAATTAAACTGCATTTTATTTTTGCTCCTTTTCAAAAATTGCTTAACCTGCCTAATAGTTAGGGGGGATCTTTCTCTCTTTCACCCAAGTCAATAATATTTTTTTCTGATTTAATGTCGGTTTCTCCAAAACAAGATTTAATAATTCTTTAAACACTTGTCCCATCTCTTTTCCTTCTTTATATCCTAATTCAAATAAATCTTTGCCGTTTACGGCTAAATCTTTAAGGGATACAGGTGGTCTTTCCTGCAGGATTTCTCTTATATTATTTTCTGCTCTTTCGATTTCAACTGATTTAGATTTTTCAGAGCTTCGGCTTCCCATGATAAGTGCTTTTTTTAATTCCCAGGCATCTTCTAAATTTTCCATACCAATTCTGGAAGCAAGCTGTCTTATATTTATTTTTTTAGAAAAATTGAGGGCTTTCCAATTTTCCTGAGTGAGCATAGTTACTTTTTTAATCACCGCATTCTTAAATCTTATCCGTCGCAATATTTTGACAGTAATTTCTTCTTTTTCATCTTGGCAGGATATACTATTTATATTAAATAACAGAATTGATAGTCGCAAGCTTAAATCTGAAGATAGGCTGGTTGCCATATCTAAAGTATAGTCCAATAAATCTTCACCCTCGCAAAAACTTTCTCTATAAATTCCCGCACACTTTTGCAATTCAGGCATAATAAATCTTAACAGCCCCAGCCGATACAATAATTTAAATCCTCTTCGGGGATAATTGCTCAGCAATATTTTGGTAAATTCATCTCTAATCCTCTCAGGGCTTACTTTTTTAATCAGTGAACTATTTTTTTCTATCGCCTGGAGGGCGGCTTTATCTATTTTAAAATCAAGTTCACAGGCCAACCTAATTGCCCTTAACATTCTCAACGAATCCTCTTTTATTCTTTCGGCTTGGTCTTCTACTCCCCTTATTATCTTTTTTTTGATATCCTCTAACCCGTTAAAGTAATCGATTACTCCTTCTCCTTCTCTCCAGGCCAAGGCATTAATGGTAAAATCCCTATGTCTTAAATCTTCAAATAAATTTGTAGTGAGGGATGATTTATTTTTTTTAAAAGTACTTACTTCATAATTAATATGATTTATAACTACGGTAAGAGTCCCAAATTTTCTACCCACCGGAATAACTCTAAATTCTTTAAAAACTCGGGAAATTTCCTCTGGTGTGGCCTTGGTAATTATATCCCAATCATGGGCTTCTTCCCCCATTATCAGATTGCGGATACACCCTCCTATCACTAAAGCCTCATAACCTGAATCATTTAATCTCTTTATTATAAATAAAGCTCCCGGGTCTATATCTTTGGATTTAATTTTTAAATTGACTTTCCGGTTTTTTTCTTTTTTAATCATTGTGAAACCTTTATTTAGCCGATCGATCAACTAACTAATTATGATAGGATGTTTAACAACAAACTCTTACTTCTTAAACACTAGAATAATTATACACCATAATCATGTCATTGCGAGCGACCGTAGGGAGCGTGGCGATTCTGGTCTTTTCTTATTAGAATAAACGGTTTTATAACTTTTTTCAAATTTATTCAAAAATTATAAACTCAGCTAAAGTATTCGTATTTCATAGCATGAAAAGGCTATCCTTAGAAGTTAGTGTAAACTTTAGTGGAGTAGTTAGATAGAAAGAAAAATGCTACTTTTTCTGTCTTTTTTTCTCTTTCTTAACTCGATACTCAATACTATATACTCGATACTATATTTATTACTTTGAAATTATTAAGAGAAGGTGATAAAATTCTTTTAAAACAATGAAGACGAAAAGGGGACAATATGATTTATAAGGGATATGGAAAGACTGGGAAAAAGGTTTCTGCAGTAGGCTTTGGTGGAATGCGATTCGATACTTCCAAGAGCAAAGAAGAAAATGCCGAACTTCTTCGTTATGCAAATTCTAAAGGAATCAACTATTTCGATACCGCCCCTTATTACTGTAAAGATCAGAGTGAGGATATTTTCGGTATTGCCTTCAAGAACATGCCTAATGACTTCTATGTTTCTACCAAAGGCACTCCTAAAGATTTTAATACCGCCAAAAAAGCAAAAGAAGCGGTAAAAAAATCTTTAAATCGATTGGGTATCCCTAAAATTCATTTTTACCATATCTGGTGCCTCCTTAAGATGGAACATTATGAATTAGCCATGAAACCCGGGGGACAATATGAAGGTCTCCTGCAATGTAAAGAGGAAGGATTGATTGACCATATTGTCTTTTCTTCACATCAGCCGGGATCAGAAATTAAACACATTTTAGAAGATGGCAAAATGGAAGGCGTGCTTTTAGGAATTAACATCTTAAATTTCCCCTATCGCTGGGACGGGGTTATGGCTGCTTATCAAAGAGGTTATGGCGTAGCAGCTATGAACCCTTTATTTGGAGGGGCCATACCTGCTCATGAAAAGGAACTTTCATTTTTAGCCTCAGAAGGAGAAACTCCCACAGAAGCAGCTTTACGATTCTTAATATCCTGTCCACAAATATCGGTAGTACTAAACGGTTTTACCACCCGTGAGCATATCGATATAGCCTGCCGCGTGGCCGATGAAGCCCTGCCTTTTACTGATGCGGATTTGAAAAAAATCAGAAAAAAAATAGGAGATAATATGAATTCGGCTTGTACCGGTTGCGGCTACTGTGATAATTGTCCCCAGAACATTCCAGTATCTTCTTATATGCAGCTTTATAATGAAAAACAGATATTTGGCAGCAGCGATAAAGAAATGAAAGAAAAAAGTTATTTGTGGGGCATAACAGAAAGCCATGGTACAAGAGCAAATGAATGTACCGAGTGCGGACAGTGTGAGGAGGCCTGCACCCAGCATCTTAATATAATAGAACGTCTTAAAGAAATTGCTTCCTGGGAGAAAAAATAATTAGTCACTTTTCTAAAGATGCTATGCATTCTATGTGACCCGTCTGAGGAAACATATCTATGGGCAAAACTTTTTTCAATTTATAATCATCATCTTTGGTGAGATATTTTAAATCACGGGCTAAAGTTGCCGGATTACAGGATATATATATAATTTTCTTTGGTTTAATCTTTATAAGCCCTTTTAAAACTTTTGAAGAACAACCTCTGCGGGGCGGGTCCACTATAACAAGATGAACTTCTTCGCCGCTTCTCCTCCATTTATAGAGCCACTCTTCTGCTTTTCCGCTAAATAATTTTAAATTAGAAATACCGTTTAATTCACAATTAATTTTAGCATCCCTGACAGCGCTTTTTTCCACTTCGATACCATACACTTTTTTGGCCTGCTTGGCCGCATAGATAGAAATAGCCGCTGTTCCGCAATAAGAATCGATAACCATCTCTTTTCCGCTTAAATTTGCATACTCTAACACTTTTTCATTTAATATTTCCGCCTGCTCCGCATTAACCTGGAAAAAAGACCGGGGCGATATTTTAAATTTAAATGGGCCAAGGGCATCTTCCAAGTCAGGTTCCCCTTTCAAAAGCCTGAAATCTTTTCCCAGCAAAACCGCTTTAGGGCTCCTATTAATATTTTGATAAATAGAGACCACTTGAGGGAAAGTTCTGACTAAATCATTTAAAACATTTTGCTCAAAACCAAGATTATATTCTTTAGTAAAAAAAACTATCATTGTTTCTCCCGTACTCCTGCTCTCCCTTATTAAAACATTCCTTAAATTTTCCTCCCCAGTCTTGCTATTATAAACGGTAACTTTTTGTAAACTTAATTGGTCTTCTAAATAACCAACCAATCTATTAATTTGTAGACTGAACAGAACACATCCGCTGGTCGGTACAAAATCATAACTGCCTGCTTTATAAAATCCTAATCGCACCCTCCCCTTTTCCTGACTCACTTGAAAATAGCCTTTGTTGCGATAACGCCAGGGGGATTCCATCCCTATAACCGGTAAAGTTTCTACCTTTTGCTGACCCAACCTAATCAGAGCATCCTGTACGGCCGATCTTTTTATCTCTAATTGTTTTTCATAAACTATGTGCTGCAATTGACAGCCTCCGCAGAGATGGTAAACAGGGCAGAGGGGTTTTATTCTATGGGGAGAAGATGAAATAACTTCTTCTAATCGACCGCGGGCAAAATTCTTTTTTACTTCACTAATTTTTACCTTCACTCTTTCCCCAAGAATTGCTCCGGGTACAAAAATGGTAAAATTATTAATCCTGCCTATTCCTTCTCCCTGATGAGAATAACCATTTATAATAAATTCATAATTTTCTTCTAACCGCACTGGTTTATCTTTCATTTTATCTCCCGGTAAAATATTAATTTCGCTATCATTTTCAAGTGTAAATTCTAGATATATTAATATATTATTAAAGAATATTTTAATTCTTGAATCTAAAAAAATTTTCTCTTTACGCAATACGCGATACGATATACTCGACACTAATTAACATTATTTATTTTATCACATTATAATTACTATATATAATACCAAAAATAAATCTTTGACATTTGCCTTCTTTAAGAACAGTCCACCCTAAGATCAAGCTTTTTAAAAAAATAAAAAATTTTTCAAAAAATTACTTGACAAAAAATTTTTTATCCTTTATAATTGCCAATAGCAAATATTGCTAATAGCACAGAGGTTGATAATGAAATGGAAAAGAGTTTAATAGATCTGTTGGTTGAATTAAAAAAATGTTGCATAACAGACGAAAAACAAATTCAAACTCTATGTAATGTTTCTTTAGCAGAATACAAAGCAATTCTGGAAATTGAGACAACAGAAAGAATAACCTGTAATGTTTTATCTGAAAAGATGGGTTTATCTGTTTCCAGAGGAAGTAGAATAATAGACAGCTTGGTTAAAAAAGGATATTTATTAAGAATGGAGAATCCTGAAGATAGGAGATCTTTCGTTCTCTCTCTTTCCTCTAAAGGAGCTAAAATTAGAAAACAGATCGAGCAGGAAAGAAATAATTGTGAATATAGACTCAGAAAAAATCTCTCTGCAAGAGAAGTAGGATTAATAAAAGAAGGGCTAGAATTAATTGCTAAGGTTTTTAACCAATAATAACAATAACTGTAAGTTTAAATAAGAAAGGAGGAAAAAATCGATGGAAAATAACCAATCATTAGAAGTAGAGGTAAACGGAAACAACTTTCAACAGGAGGTTTTAGAATCTTCCATCCCTGTATTGGTAGACCTTTGGGCACCCTGGTGTATGCCTTGCCGAATGATATCCCCAATTGTCGAAGAATTAGGTAATGATAACCAGGGCAAATTGAAGGTTTGTAAGTTAAATACCGATGAAAACCAAAATATTGCAGCTCGCTACGGTATCCAGGGGATACCTACCCTGTTATTTTTTAAAGATGGCCAAGAGGTTGATCGTATCGTAGGTGTCACACCAAGGCCAATAATACAACAAAAACTTGATGCTATTCTTTAGCTTTGGCTCAACCCGGTTAAGAGAGTGATAAAAACAAATAATAAAAAATTAAAATTAGTTCACTTCCTTAACTTTTACATAAAAAGCGAGCCCTAAACTTAAATTTGGAGCTCGCTTTTGATTTTAACTCTTATTTTTATTGTTCTTTTCTTCCTTCTTTTTTCTTTTTTCTGGTAATTATCATATTTAAATCTAATATATTTTTTTGTATCTCAATCAATTTATTTTTTATATTATTTAATTCTTCACTATCAGCACTACCATTAGTCTTGTATCCTAATCTCTGAAATGTTGGCAAGAATATTGATTTTAATTTTTCAGCACTCTCCTCTATTTCTCTAAGTTCTTTACTTCTTCTATCTATCTCTAATCTTTCTCCAGGCAAAACGCTTTCTCCTTCAATAGATAAAGTCTCTCCTAATTCTGGGATATGAGTCTTAATTTTTAATTCCTCTTCGATTTTTCTGGAAATTTCTTCGGTTGCTTCCTCTTCTCCGTGTACCACAAATATTTTTTTAGGTCTATTTTTAAAACTTTTTATCCACCGTATTATCCCCTCTCTGTCAGCATGTCCCGAAAAACCTTCCAAAGAGCATATTTTAGCATTTACCTGGATTTCTTCCCCAAATATTTTGACCACTTTCTCGCCTTCTTTTATCCTTCTGCCCAAAGTACCATTGGCTTGATAGCCGACAAATACGATGCTGGA
>LGVF01017432.1_pt1 | contig 13119 bp, 11 predicted proteins | sample 469901 | NCBI WGS metagenome assembly LGVF01 (sample SAMN03893561, study PRJNA290197) | marine sediment metagenome | material: sediment; isolation source: combined push core samples #3730, #5133, and #5579 collected at Hydrate Ridge | place: Pacific Ocean: Hydrate Ridge | reverse complement strand
AGCAATGGGGTTGTTTATGTAGATAAACCAGAGGCTGCTTTGTGGAAGGCGATTGAATTGATTGAGGGAGGGGAACTTCAGGAGCATGGATCGAAGGCGCGGGGGTTTGTTGAGAACTACGGGTGGGATGATGTTGTGGATGAGTTTGAGGGAATAATGGAGGATATAAGGCGAAATCAAGTAAAAACACATTCTTTTAGGAGTCGATGAACAATGACATTGGAAAATGAAATTGAAATGTACGATGGGGCTGAAGTCTCTGATGATACCGGGGAAATTGAATTATGGGATAAAGTAATATTTCCCAACATAATTAGGAAAAGGGAGATGAACATTATTTTTAATGTCATTGCATCTGTAAAGCCGAGAACGATATTAGACCTTGGTTGCGGAGGGGGTTGGTTATCGAAAATTTTATCTGCCAGAGGATACCATACTATTGGAATCGATATAAGTGCGTCCCTCATAAAGACGGCGACAAAAGCAGCTCCAAAAAGCGTTAGTTTTTTGATTGGCGATTGTATGAATCTACCTTTTAATAATAATACGTTTGACTTAATTATTGGTATGGGTGTACTGCATCATCTCGACCTCGACAAAACATTAACCGAATGTCATAGAGTGTTAAGTAAAAATGGTTCGATGCTAATCATGGAACCGAATGCTCTTAATCCACTGATGGCTATAGGAAGGAGATTAGTTCCGATTGGCATTTGCACAAAAGATGAAAAACCTTTTGTACCTGGCACACTTAAAAATGAGATGGTGGAAAGTAATTTTAAGATACAAAGTATTGAATATCTTTTTCCATATAGTTTTGGTGTTGCATATATATCAGGTAAAATTGAGTCAAAAACTTATCGAAAATTTATTAAAATAATGTTGCCTGTAATTGAAGGATCAGAAAAAGTGATAGAAAATATTCCATTTATTAGGAAGATGAATAGTACAATTGTAGTAGTTGGAGCGAGGTGACAATTTGAAGATTCTACAAGTAGTTGATTTTTTTAAACCTTCATGGGAGGCAGGAGGAATAGTAAGAGTATGTTACGAGCTTTCAAAGAGACTTGCAGACAATGGGCATGGAGTTACGATTTATACAACAGATGGATTTAAATCGAGATTGAAAGTTAAAAAAAATCAGCCAGTAGATGTTGAATGTATGGAAGTTTACTATTTTAGAAATGTATCAATTTCTTTAACAAAAAGGAACTTCTATTTACCTTATTTACTCCCCCTCATTGCTAAAAAGAATATACAAAAGTTTAGTGTCGTTCACATACATACTTTTCGAAGTTTATTAGTTATTCCTATCTGGTATTACGCAAAAAAATACAATATCCCTTACATTCTCCAAGCTCATGGCTCTGTACTCCCCACTTTTCAAAAACAGCGATTAAAAAAGATTTTTGATCTATTTTTTGGATATAGAATACTAAAAGATGCAACAAAACTAATCGCACTGACCAAGACAGAAGCTGAGCAGTATAAAAGGATGGATGTTGATGAAAATAAAATTGAGATTGTGCCGAATGGAATCGATTTATCTCAATATGAGAATCTACCGAAAAGAGGGGAATTTAGAAAGAAATATTCGATCGGAGATGATGAGAAGATGATTTTGTATTTGGGCAGGATACACAAGATTAAAGGTCTTGATTTGCTCGTGAAGACATTTTCAGATTTGATAAAAAAATTAGATGACATTAGACTCGTAATAGTTGGGCCAGATGACGGATTTTTATCAACAATAAAAAAGCAAACAGAGGATTTGAAAATCGATGGTAGAATTTTATTTGCAGGTCCGCTTTATGAGAGAGATAAGTTAGAAGCTTATGTCGATGCAGATGTTTATGTTCTGCCTTCGGTTTATGAAACGTTCCCAGTAACTGTGCTTGAAGCCTGTGCTTGTGGTACGCCTGTAATTGTTACAGATCAGTGTGGAATTGCAGATATTGTCGATGAGGTTGGATATGTAGTTGAGTATGATAAAGATCAGTTACAGGATGCGATAATTAAGATATTGAGTGATGAGGGATTGAGGAGAAAATTTGGAGAGGAGGGCAAGAGGTTGGTGGGGGAAGAATTTGGTTGGGATGAGGTTGTTTTAGATATTGAAAACATTTATTTGAGCTTAATTGAAATGTAATGAACCATGAAAAACCCAAATATCGGTATACTCACTTTTCCAATAATTGAGGCGGGAAATATTCCATTATCTAATCTCGTAGATATATTGTATTTAATCTCGAATGACCTCTATCTCATTACAGGAAATGATGGATATATATTCTTTAAAGATGACAAGAGGATTCATGTTCATGGGATTGCACATAAAAGAGGTGAAAGTACATTTACAAGAATTTTTAAATATATTCATACACAATTAAAGATTTCATACCAATTAGCGAGCGTAGCGAAAAAAGTGGATTTGTGGATATTTTTTATAGGTGGAGATACCTTATTACTACCGATACTAACTGCGAAATTGTTGAGGAAAAAAGTTGTGTTGGCTTTTGCGGGGTCTTCTGTAGGCACTCTTAAATTTGCAAACGATAATTTTTTCAAACCGATGGAAATATTATCAAAGATTAATTGTATGCTCTCAAACAGAATCATCCTCTACTCACCAAACCTTATCAAAGAAGAGAACTTAGAAAAATACGGAAGCAAAATTTCAATCGCACATAAGCATTTTTTAGATTTCAACAAATTTAAAATGAAAAAGAAATTTGGTGAAAGAGATAACTTAGTTGGCTATATCGGACGGTTGAGTGAAGAAAAAGGTACTTTAAACTTCGCTAAAGCAATTCCAGAAATATCAAAAGAAAAAGGCGATTTAGAATTTCTAATAGGCGGAGATGGACCCCTATGTGATGAAATTAAGAAACATTTAGATGAAAACGATTTAAACGATAGAGTAAAACTTGTGGGATGGATTAATCATGATGGGCTTCCAGATTATTTAAATAAGATAAATTTGGTTGTTTTGCCTTCTTATACTGAAGGACTTCCAAATCTCATGTTGGAGGCGATGGCTTGCGGTACACTTGTTTTAGCAACACCAGTTGGCGCGATACCGGATATAATAACGGATGGCGAGACTGGATTTATCATGGAGGATAATTCAACGGTGTGCATTGCAGAAAATGTGATACGAGCACTGGAGCATCCCGATCTGGAGCGGATTGTGGAGAACGCAAGGGTGCTGGTGGAGCAGGAGTTTACTTATGAGGCTGCGGTGGAAAGGTATGCGAAAATAGTGGATAATTTAGGAGTTAAAAATCATGGGTAAAGAAAAAATATTTGATCAACCAATATTCATTATGAGCCTTGACACGGAACTGATATGGGGTCCTACAAAGAGAGAATACAGGGAACTACTGAGGAAAAATAAAGATAAATTGAGGGGATCAATAGATTTTTTAATCAGAATTTTGGAAAAGCGCCAGATTCCAGTAACATGGGCAGTTGTTGGGCACTTATTCTTAGATAGTTGTGAAAAAGGAAGTTGTTTAACCCACAAAAATATGGTTGAGTTTGGATATGAGAAAGAGTGGTATAAAGACCCATATTCCGATATAAATCATGATCCACTTTTTTATGGCAAAGATATTATCGAAAAGATACTCTCAAGTTCAGTAGAACATGAGATAGGCTACCACTCCTTTTCCCATGTAATTTTTCCAGAAATCCCAGTAGAACTGGCAGGGAGGGAGATAAAGGAAGCAAAGAAGATAGAAAAAGAATGGGGGATTGAATTTAAGTCCTTTGTCTTCCCCCGGAATGAGATTGCCCACGTAGATACCTTAAAGGAGTACGGTTTTAAGATATATAGGGGAGAGAACGATAGCAGATATGACCCAATGAGAAGCGTATTTATCCACAAATTCCAGGGAGCCATTGATAAAGTAATTGCTCCATCGGTCGAACCAGAATGGGAAGATGGAATTTGGAAAATCAAAAGTTCCATGTTTTTCTGTGATCCACAAATTAAATTCAGTGTGTTGACAAAAGCAAAGATTGGACTATATCGGGCTATAAGATCAAAAAAGGTATTTCACATATTTTTGCACCCCCACAACCTTATATTATACCCCACCCTTAAAGATGATCTGGATAAGTTTCTTGGTATCGTGGCGAAGAAGAGGGATGAAGGGAAAATTGAAGTGATGACGATGGGAGAGTTTGTAGAGATATTGAATGAGACTGCTTGATGACTTAAGTGTTAGGTTGAAGTATTGTCCCGTTCCTGCTACATTTTAGCAATAAGGTATGTGATGCAAAGAATTGGTCTGAAATTTGTAAAGGAACTGGTTTATGAACGACCATTGGACACAGAAATACCAGTAGTAAAAACAAATATTCTTGTGGAAGTAAGAACAGTTTCAATAGAGGATATAAAAAATAAGTTTTATGAGTGGATAAGATTAGCCTCAGGAGATGAGCCTGTGCAGCATGACAAGGCATTGGGTAGGTTATGTAATGGAGGGTGGGTATGTTTTGTTGCAATGATAGAAAATAAAATTGCAGGATTTACTTGGCTCTATTTCCAAAAAAGAAAATATGAACCCGCTATCGAAAGAGAAGAAACTTCTATAGACGGTGAAGCTTTGATCTATGATACTGTTGTCTTTTCAGAATTCAGAAGAAAAAACATAAGTGGCAAGTTATACTACTCCGCAAGTGTAATTTGGAACTCAATATGACTGCCACAGAGAGCACAGAGAGNNAGACATCTCTGTGTACTCTGTGGCAGAAAGTTACAAAAAACAGATATGGTTTAGTATAAATGAAGAGAGTTTGCGTTATCTTAAATTAAAAAACTATGAAAAATGCTTAGTATATATTGAAGCAGACAATATACCTTCAATAAAATCATTCGAATCAGTAGGGTTCTATCACATTAAAATCATTATATGTCTTAGAATATTTAAGTTTAAAAGAATAAAATAATACCATGTAGAGATTGTCGGAAAAGTCTTATTTCGAAGTGTTTTGTATTTACTGTTAAAACTCGACAGGCCACAGCATAGTTATTTAATTACAAAAATAAATCTAAATGTTTCAGTTTAAGTACCTTTAAGACAGTTTTCCGACAATCTCGTGTAAGTAAAATTAATGGATGGAGAAAATTAGATGATCATAGAACCTTTGAGAGATGAAAATGAATGGGAAAACTTCGTATCCAAATCACCCAATGGAACTTTTTACCATACATTAAAATGGAAAGAAATACTCGAAAAATCATTTCCTTACGAAAGTTTATATCTAGTTATTAGAGATTCAAATGACAAACTAATAGCTGTTTGTCCCTTTTTCGTAACGAAGAAATTATGGCCATTTAAAATATTGGATTCATTGCCTGGATCTGATTTCGGAGGCCTGCTAATCAAAGAGGCGTATAAAAAAGAGGGTGCGAACGCTCTAAAAGATTATTTTAAAGAATTGAGTTCTGATAAAGGTATAACATACACAAAAATGAGACTCTCTGATCCAGAGTTATGCGAATATTTAAAAATAAAAGCATCGAAAGTTTATACTCATAGTGGAACAATGGTTTTAGATCTAAAAGAGAAGCCAATGGATTTTATTTGGAATAAGGTATTTACTAGTAAAGGTCGACAAAGATTGTTTATTAGACGCTTTGAGCGAGACGGATTTCAGATAAGGGAAGCGGGAAATGAGGCTGATCTCAATAAGTTCTACACCTTATATTATAATAATATAACTCATATAGGAGGGTTGCCTTATCCTTTTAGTTTCTTTGAAAATATTTGGGATTTACTTTATCCTGATAGATTTAATATTATATCAGCAGAAAAAGAAGAAAAATCTATTGGAGCTCTCGGATTCTTCATCCATAAAGAAAAGAAAACTATTTATTTGACTTATCTTGGACTTGATAGAAAAGTAAATAGTAGGTATCGTACATATTTTTATCTAATTTGGGAGGCGATTAGATTTGCTCAGAAAAATAAAATAAGATATGTTAGTTTCGGATCAACACCTTCAGATCCTAGTTCGGAGTACTATTTACAAAAGAGTAAGTTTGGGGCAGAATTTAATCAAGATTATTTTTTATATTTTCCGTTCAACAGAAAATTGTTTTTTTTAAGAGAAATTGGAATCAAAGTTGGGAGAAAAATGAAAAATAAATTACCAAAGAGTTTGGTAATAAAGATGACGAGTAAATTATAGCTTATATGATATTTAAGCGTACATGGCGAAATTAATGAAATATCTTGGAATCAAGAAATATATCTGGATTGTTATTGGATTACTACTTCTAACAGATTTAGCCATCCTTTTAAACATCCCTTTTTTAAGACAAATCCTCGGATTCTTCTTCCTTACTATTTTGCCGGGGTTGTTAATCCTGCAAATTCTAAAATTAAACAAAATAGGAACAACAGAAAAGTTCGTGTTATCGGTAGGACTTAGCGTCTCATTCCTTTTGTTCTTTGGATTGTTGATAAACAACTTATCGCTCAGTTTTGGATGTGAGACACCTTTAGCAACTATTTCTCTTTTAATTTCGCTTAATATTGCATTTGCTGTATTGGGAATCACTGGCTACAAAATAAACAAAGATTCAATCGTTTCCCTGTCAAATATCAATTTATCAACATCAGAAAAGGCATTTTTGACCGTTCCAATTTTGTTTCCTGGATTGAACATATTTGGAACGCACGTCATGAATACAACTGATAATAATATCATTTTGATGTCCCTACTATTTTTAATTCCAGCTTATGTTATTTTCATATGTTTTTTCAATCAGAAATTTCCAAAGAGAATTTATCCAGTTGTAATATTCTCGATCAGCATATCGCTTCTGCTTTTGATGGCGTTGAGATCTAATCATCTCATAGGAGTGGACACGCATTTAGAATATTATTTCTTTCAGACGACATTAGATAACTTGCATTGGAGCGTATTTGGGCACTCTACACTTGATGCATGTCTCAGCATCTCATTACTGCCAACGATATATCAATCTATTTTAAATATACCCTCTGAACTCCTCTTTAAAATTCTTTATCCACTGGTCTATTCAATCTCACCGTTTATTATATATATTTTATCAAAAAAATATATCAGTGAATCTTATGCTTTTCTCGCATCGTGTTTTTTCATGTTTCAGTACAGTTTTTTAATTACCACAGCGAACGCACGCACATGCATTGCAGTAATGTTCTTCGCACTCGCGATGATGACACTCTTCAATGACAAAGTAGATCCACTGAAAAAAAGAATTTTGTTCATCATATTCATGGCTTCGTGCATAGTATCTCATTATTCAACCACGTACATTTTCTTCTTTATCATGTTTGGAGCTTTCATAGGAATAGTGATAGTATCAAAGAAATACCCTATTAAAAAAGTTATAAGTTTAATGATTGTAATAATATTTTTTATCATGGTATTCTTCTGGTATTCTCAGGTAACGGAAGTTGCGTTTACTTCCGGTGTGAGATTTATTGAAGATACGATTAGTAATTTAAGCAGGTTCTTTGTCGAAGAGTCAAGGGGAGAAGGAACGCAGGCGATGTTAGGGGGAGGCATCGGACAAAAAGGCACACCACACAAAATTGAGTTTGTATTTACATGGATCTCCCTTGCGTTCATTGGCATTGGAATTATCACGTTGATAAGAAGATATAAGGAGATGTCATTTCCAGAACTAAATTTTAAAAGACCAGAATTTTTGAAGGATAAATTTGAGGTTACATATTTCATGATTGCACTTCTTTGTGTTGGACTTTTAATTGTAATAGTGGCACTTCCCTTTGTTTCAAGAGGATATGATCTTCAAAGGATGCATACCACAGGAATTACGATTTTATCTGTACTTTTTGTGGTCGGTGGAGTGATGATATCGAGGAGTTTGAAAGTTCGAGCGTATTTAATTTTATTGTTGGTGCTAATTCCTTATTTTTTCTGTGTTACGGGCGTTATGTACAATCTATTTGGTGTTCCACGTACTATTATATTAAATTCAGAGGGAGAACAATACATGTCTTTATGTACACATGATCAAGAAGGTTATTCTGCAAAGTGGTTAAAGAAGTATGGTGAAGGTAATTTGTGGATATACACTGATCGATACGGGGTTGGTAGGGTGGCAAACTATGATAGTAAAATTTCTCGAAGTTTAGTTATCCCTTCTTCACTCACAGAAAATAGAACATGCAATGGTTACATTTATTTGAGATATCCTAACGTTGTTAATGGTAAATTGTTAACCTCTGGACAGAATGCAGTATACAAAAACATCTCAAAATACTCACATCAATTTGTTGGGAAGAGTAAGATTTACGCTAATGGTGGCTCAGAGGTACATAAATAACAAAAATAGTTTTGTTAGGTCTTGCAAGCACTTTGGATCCACCCCTCATTCCACACAAAAGCAAGAACCATTACCGTACCAATTCCTCGACTTATTGTATAACCTATCGCAGCGCCGATTAAACCAAACTTAATCATTAGGGCATAACTTAATCCAATAGTAAGAGTTGATATAAGGACGTTAAGATATATAATCGGTTTTACTTTAAGTTGTACATTTTTGATAGTCATGTAAAGTTTGTTAATCGTGTATGGGATAATCGACAATACCAATATGCACAATACGTAATAACCATTTTCAGCGTATTCTTCTCCAAATAATAATAAAAGTTTATCTCCGAAGATAAATATACCTAGTATTAATGGAATAATCAAAAGAAAAGTGAATTTTATAGCATTAATCACGTTATTTCGAAATTGCACTGGTGCGTAAGATCCTTCTACAAATAAAGAACTGTTTACAGCTACTGGCACCGTAATCAATATATTTGAAATAGCTAAAGCCATGAAAAAATAGGCACTCATCTCTGGAGTTAAAACATTGATAATCATCAACGGTAATATCGAACCTGGAATGACAGCAAAGTTTTCTGCAATGTAATTACCAGATGAGATGTGGAACATGTCCTTGATCATCTTCTTTTTTATTGTTGGTATTGGTAAATACGAATGAACTCTTCTCGGAATAAGAAAAAATGTGCTGAAGATTAGTGTTACACAAGCTGCGATAGCCCATGATGAGACGATGCCAAATACGCCAAAAGCTACCAAGCATAGCACAAATATCAGTTTTAATACTGCTAATGTTATATCCTGAATAAATGATAATTCCGCGGAACGCAATGCTATAAATATAACCTGTTGAAGTCTAATAAGAGAGCCCGTAAAGATGAAGACAACGAACAATAATAGAAATATCATATTTTCTCGAACAAATGATAATGCCGGTGACCAGATATCAATTCCTAAAATGAAGATCGCAGATAACAAAATAGAAAATAGAAAAGTTATTGTAAGACACGAATTGATCATGCCTTGTTTATTGGACTCATTCGGCAAAAATCGGAGGATACCAAAGTTGAATCCGAGTAATGAAAACGCTAACAACAAATTCGCTGCAGAGATGAGCGCAGTAGCAAGTCCAACATCATGTGAGGAGTAATATCTTGCTACGAGCACCCAGAAGAAGAAACCTAAAATGGAGACTGCAATGGTAGATGCCATGAGGTAATAGGAGTTTTTGAAGAGAGGGTCGCAGAGGTGCAATTCCAGATTTTTTCTATTCATCGGTATCGCGATTTTCATATGTTAATCCTATAGAGTATATGTAGAATAAAGCAACAAGTTCAGGCATAATAATCTTTCATACAAAAAACCTCTCCTCTCAACATCCCCCCACTAAACATTCCCCTCACATCAACCACTACCGCCCCCTTATCCATAAACCTTCGCACATCCTCAAGTCCCATCTTTCTGAATATCAGGGAGAATTCTTTTACGAGAGCGATGTTCAAATCCCTCAGGGTGTTCTCAATAACTTTAGCCGCCTCCGCGGCTCGTATGTCTCTGGCTTCGTATACCGTTGTTATCATTCCGTAGAGCGAGGAGAGGGCTTCGGTCGTCTTGCGATCCATGCCAGATACGATCTTTGTAATTCGTTTAAGCGAGTGTGCATCATCCCCCGGGTTAATCCGTTTAGGGGAATACCCGATTTTAAAGTCTGGTCCATAAACATTAAAATATCGCAAGGATACTGTCTTTAACCCATATATCTCGGTGAAGACCTTGCAATAGTATTCGCCAGCCAGTTTGGATACTGCATAAGGCGAGAGCGGGTTTGGTATCATCTCTTCCTCCTTTGGCAGGACTTAAGTATCTCCATAGACTGATGAAGAGGATGCGCACACGACTTTCTTAACGCGGTTCTGTTCCGCAGCGATCAAAACGTTAAATGTTCCGCTTATGTTCACTTCATTCGTCTTCGCTGGATCTTTTATCGAACGGGGCACTGACGGGAGCGATGCCTGATGAAAAACGTAATCGACGCCGTCAAAAATCTGTTTAAGTAAATTTAAGTCGGTTATACTGCCTTTTACATATCTATAATTCTCGTTATCGAGTAAATCTTCATTGTTTTTCGATTTACCAGTAGAGAGATCATCGATGACCGTGACTTCGTCCTCTTCCGCCAGTTCATGGGCGAGATTCGATCCGATGAATCCGCAGCCGCCAGTGATTACAAATTTCATGCACTAACATTCTTTGTTTGTAGATAAAAATCTTCCGATATGGAGAATACGCGTCATTGCATAAGCCCATATCATCCAGTGTTTTTTGTTATTTTTTTATAAATTAGTCGTTCATGGATTGATTCTATATACCAGTGTCTCGTCTGGACGCAATTCCATAATTGTGATGAGCACCTTCCCATCCTCTACATCCTGTGTAGATGTTATATTCGTTACCAGTTCTTTGACTTCCACGACAGTCCCACCAAAACCGAGTTTTGACAGGTCAATCGATAATATACTGCTTTCTGCCACAGTGTCACTACTTGCAACTGAAAAGTACAAACCTTTGTAAAAATCACCGTACCGCTCAAACCTCATATCTGGATTGTCACACGTCGCGTACGGGATCGGCTCCCATCCAGCAGCTGATATGTTCTTGATTATCGGTATGTATTTCTTGAATATATCCCGATCTCGTTCATAAAGCGTGGCGTTGGTCCAATAACTGCTATTTGATGACGCGCATTTGATGGATGGAAACATACCGTAAAACATCTGGTCGTTCATGTAGTTTTCCATTTCTTCATGAGTGATCGTGTCGTTTTCATCCATCCACTGTAATAAATTACGATTTGTCTTCTGGTAACTCATTGTACGACGTAATGATGCATCATTATCATTCATTTGTAACTTCCAGAGTTCGCTCCCTAATACGTCAATCAAATTTCCATAAAATGAGTATGCGTGTGGGACAATATTCGCATCGACACGTTTGTTTATGTTAGTCATGTTTCCATGCAGTGTTTCAAGGTAATCATATTGTGATAGTACTCCCGGTAACACAGGTTGATTTGTATAATAACTGAATACAAGTGGATAATCGGCGTATTTCCAGTGTTCTCTTCTATAGTTCTCAATTTCTGCCCAGCAGCCAGTACTTATTAGACAGTCAATTCGAAATCCACTGCATGGATAATCACTTGCATTGAGTGTTGATTCAAAACCAGGATTTTCAACTAAATTGACATCGCTGCCATTTTTATACAATTTGACATCATCAAGCCAGAATGTTCCATATCCTTCATAAAAGTTGGTATAAACGTGTATACATGTGGTGTCTGCAGTTGTTGTAAATGTCGTATTTTTTTGCGTCCAGTCAGATGTTCCGAAACCGAAGTTAATAAATCGCTGCATTATCCACGTTCCATTGATGTCATATTCTACGACATACACGCATGGGGAATTTGTGCCGCTGCAATTCAGTGTTTTCACCCATGCTGAGAAATTGTATTCTGTTGATGATATGACAGGTATGCGACTGGTTATTAGACATCCAGATATTGCATCAGATGTTCCAAGTATCTCAATTTTGCCTGCGTAATTGCCGCTGTGTGCAGTGGTGGTATCTACCGAGCAATTTAGTCCAAATGACCAATTATATACATAAAAGCCACTCGCGTTTGACCGTAAATATTTAGCATGACTGACATCATACCTGTTTGGAGATGGAATGTCTGGGTCTGGGTTTTCAGGATAATTCTGGTGCCATGTGCCCCATTCATACCAGAAATACGGATCATCTAAATATTGATTTCCATTTTCATCATATGGGGCGGTGTTCAACACCGCTTCCGCTGCAAATTTTGTTGTTACCTCCCCCTGCCACATTCCAGTGCCATTTTCATAATCATCCACCAACGCTGCAATCTTCTCGTCATAACTCGGCTCCGTGGAATTGTCTCCGAAATCGCGCCACCATCCCCATGGTTCAGTATATTGCATTGGATAGATCTCGTGTTGATGATCGTAAACACGGTGTAGATATGGTGCATAAATAAAATCGTCGAATGCAAAACCAAAATCACTTTCATTCACAATATTCGATGGATAATCTCCGTAATACCACAGCCCTTCCCTCTCATTCCGCTTCACAAAAAACTCAGGATACAACTCATAATACTTTTTCGTAGCCGCACGGAATCCCCACTCTGGCTCATCCACCTTATACACAATAAACGTAAAGTTCGCATGTCCTNNCCCCAATCTTGTCAGTACAGTTCGCAAGCCCGAAATCATACTCGATCGAATATCCTCCCGCACCAGTATCGTATCCAATACGGTATATCCTCGGCACATCCATAGGAACAGCGAGACTGAAGCCCTGTGCATCCTCGCCGACAAACGCAAACGGATATGTGTTCTGTGTCCGCACTTCCCCGATCATGTATACATTCTCATACCGTACCCCTGATTCAATCTCCCTGCTCTTCCTGATATAATCGCCCCACTGCCATCCAGTGGCGTCCACAGGTAGAACATATTGCACCTGAATCGCCCGGTCCACGCCTCTTAAATCCAGTACATCACCATGCACCTCGATATACCGGTCTCTTGGTATGTAATCGAATCTGAACGCAATGCCCGAACTGATCACATGCTGCGTGATGCTACCGTCACTGTTCTTCTCAACCACACCCTCCAGCAGGATATCTGAAGTGGTTGAAGACAACTCTCTGAAGGAAAAGCCACCCGGCAC
>LGVF01103478.1_pt1 | contig 13139 bp, 11 predicted proteins | sample 469901 | NCBI WGS metagenome assembly LGVF01 (sample SAMN03893561, study PRJNA290197) | marine sediment metagenome | material: sediment; isolation source: combined push core samples #3730, #5133, and #5579 collected at Hydrate Ridge | place: Pacific Ocean: Hydrate Ridge | reverse complement strand
CATTATTTGCTAAAACTGTAGGTGGAGTTTTATCTTCTACTAAAACTATAGCTGTTTTAGTATCTGTATTTCCTGATTTATCTATAACTGTTAAAGTAACAATGTTATTTAAACCTACATGGCTACAGTCGAAAGTAGTTCTATCAATAATATAAGTTTCAATACCACAATTATCAGTAGATGTGTTGTTTATGTCAGACGCTGTAATAATAGCTTCATTATTTGCATCTAATTGTACGGTTATATCAATTGTTTTTGCTTTTGGTTTTACTATATCTCTAACATTAACAATAGCAGTTTTTTCGTTACATAGACCTACTTTATCAATAGCAGAAAGAGTAACAATATTTGATCCTAAATCATCACAAGTAAATCTTGAAATATCTAGAGATAGAGATTGAATACCATCGGCATCATAAGTACCATTATCAATATCAGAAGGTAGAATCATTGCTTTACCTGCCGGATTGAGATAAATATCAATATCCTGAGTTTTCATTGTAGGTTTTGCATTTGTTGATAAATCATTTTTATCAACATAAACCCATTCAGGAGGAGTGCTATTGTCAACATAGTGGGCACCATCGCCTAATAAGTATCCTAATATATTTGTTCCTTCAGTATCACTCTGAGTAAGTATAGTTTTTGAAAATTGATCTATTTGAGTAAGTGTTCGTGCCTCATCCCAAATACGCAATATCCCTATTTTACCACTAAATGGGTATTCGTTAAAAGTAATAGGGGAGTTACTGCCATGTACTGAAGAAACTAAATTATATTGTGTTTCATCATCACATTCACCAACTTGACAACTCACTTCATCATTTACCCATCTACTATCTAAAGGCATAACGGTTTTGGTAGTTTTACCAATCATTATATCCCCTGAATGTGTTCCAATTATGGCACCTTTACCAATTTTAGAGATATAGTTTCCGCCTTCTTCTTTTAAATATGTAGTTAATTTCCCATCTTCTACAGTATTTGTAGCACCATCTAAAACAATTGCTCCGTGGTACCATGTATGTTTTTGTATAGGATATCTAAACCAAGTTCCTGCCCAATGAGATTCATCATATGGAATAGGTGGGCCTGTAGTGTTTCTATTATAAGCACCTAAAATAGCATAGCCATCTTTAATGAAAATATTTATGCCTCTAATTTGTGCACCTTCTTCATATATTACTTGAGGTATAGAACTTGTTACATCATCAACCCAAAACCAAACTTCAACGGTTCTTTTAGTGTAAAAATCACCAATATTTATTCCATTATTGTTTGGGATTTGTAGAAACGAATTAGTGTCTCCAAGAAATATGTCGTAATCGCCACAAGTTGGTTGGGCAATTACTGGCATAATACCAAGCAAACCCAACATGATAATTAGGTAGAGTTTTTTCATAATAAAATGTTTTCAGTTTAGTTATACAAAACTAAGAAACATTAAGCTTTTTTACTGTAAAATACGTAGTACACCAATTAACAAAAAACCTTGTTAAATCAATAAGTAAAGGCTTACTTATGTATGGTTTTGTATATTACAGTATAACATTATTCTGATTTAATTCCTTTAATGTTATTATCGCTAATTAAATAGATTACATACTTAAAACCTTCGCTAACATAGGCGTTGAGCCCTCTTTCACTTTTCCACCAATTAGTTTCGTTATATACTTGATTTGTAGCACCGGCAATTTCTATAACTAATTCATTATCAGAATTATCGAAAACTTTATCAAAAGCATATTTTGCGCGTCGAGTATGAAAGTTGTCTGTAACAATAATTACTTTTTTTAGAGAATGGGTTTTCATGTACTCTAATAAATCGCGGGCTTCATCAAAAGTACTTTTTGCTCCACCATTTTTATTGAATACAATGTTGTAATCTACTTGCTCGTATTTTAATATTCTTTTAAGATTTTCAAAATCTGAAATATAAATATTCTGGTATTCTTTTATAGGTGGTGCTGGTTGGGTAATAAGAATTTCATTTGTATAACCATTTTTTAGAAGGTCTATACTCTTTTTTGCTCTAGTATCTGCACTTCCTCCAAGAATCAATACTGCATCAGCACCTTTATTATAATTATTTACAGTGAAAAAATTAGCATAAGACCTTAATAATAGTGGATGAATACTGAGAATTGTTAATACTATCACTATAATTGATAATAATTTCCAAGAAAAAAGCTGTTTTTTTTGCATTAAATGAAATAATGTTATATTTTCGATAGTGTTAAACAAGAATGACAAAATTAATTGTTTTTTACAATTATCAAAATATAGGTGGTTAGGTTAAACTATGATAAAGCTATGCAGAAATTAAGTATGTATAGCTTTTTTCTTTGCCCTAAATTTAATTATGCTAAAGTTCAAAGTTCAAAACCTATTACCTAAAAAAACAATATTTATTATGTCTTTGTTGAATTAGTCATTTAAGCTTTATATTTTTGTAAAGCTAAATAATATTGAATTGAAAAAGTCAACTCTAACATTTTTGGGTACTGGAACATCTCAAGGAATTCCTGTTCCAGGTTCAAACCATCCCGTAAGTAAATCAAATAACTTAAAAGATAAACGATTAAGAAGTTCGGTACTACTTGAAATTTCAGATACTAATATTGTAATTGATTGTGGACCTGATTTTAGATATCAGATGCTTCGTGAAAACGTACAGCATGTTGATGCTATATTCATAACTCATGAACATAGTGACCATATTGCCGGCATAGATGATATTAGACCTTTTTATTTTAAAATGGAAGGTGATATGCCATTTTTTGCTAAAAGAAATGTATTGCAATCAATAAGAGAGAGATTTCCATATATTTTTCAAGAAAATAAATATCCTGGTGCTCCAGGAATTGAAGATATAGAAATAATTGAAAAAGATTTTATTTTTAATGGGATTAAGTTTGTACCATTATTTTTGGGACACGGTAAATTAGATGTAACTGCGTTTAGAGCTAATAATCTGGTTTATATTACTGATGCAAATTCAATTCCTGAACATGAGTTTTCTAAATTAGAAAATGTTGACACTTTGATAATAAATGCTCTTAGGCATGAGAAGCATCATTCGCATTTTAACCTAGAAGAAGCTTTATATGTTGTAAATAGAATAAAACCTAATAGAACTTACTTTACGCATATTAGCCAATATTTAGGATTTCATGATGAAGTAGAAAAGACATTACCTGAAAATGTTTTTTTAGCTTATGATGGGTTAAAATTAGAATTTTAGGAGGTTATAAATGTTGTATTATACTGATTTGCGAGTAAAAACATTATTTATGTGGTAAGTATAATATACATTTTCATTATAAAAACATCATCTGGGTTAATAGGTTAATTGGTGAAAAGGTTATTATTCACAGTTTTACAGTATAACCTTTTAACCTAATAACCATTTAACCCTTTTATAAAATTGTTGATTTTAAAAGTATTTTTTGTGTTATTGCCACAACATTCGGTGTTGTACCAATATAATCATTTAATCAAGTTTAATATGTAAAGGGGTGGTGTTATTATCATTCACCTCAAATTTAGCTTCAATAAACTTTGCTTTTTCATACTTAATTTCCGAATAATTTGAAATACCAAATGGTTCTTTAGGTCCGAATCTTCCTATATTTAGTTCTAAATCTTCATTTCTGTCTTGATAAATTGAAATAGCGTAAAAGCCTTTTGGTAAATCAGCAAAATCAAATGTTAAAGAGTTGCTATCTGCGTCTTTTTTTTCAACTTTATATGGATGCTTTAAAAATGAATCATCAGAATTGTATAAAGATATCATCACTTGACCTTTGTCAACCTCAATGTCTTTAACTGTAATTTTGATATTGCCTTGTGCAAGAATTAAATTAGATATAAATAAAAGTAAAAGTATATAGTTTGTTGTTCTCATAATAAATAAAAGTTTTGGGGATTAGTACTTTACTAAAGATAATCAATTATAGAACGAAATGAAAGGGTTTTTGTTGTTGATTATAAGATGGTTACAGGTCGTAACATGAATGATCCTAATATTGGAAAGAGCAAATAAGTATAAATAAAAAAGGGGCTAACTTTAAAAAGTCAACCCCCAAATTTTATGTTTTTTTGGTTCTTCTTGATTTGTGTAGATAATCTACTAAATACCGACATTTCGAGCGCTAGTCTAGAAATCTCCCGTTTGACAATCAATAACTTGAGATCTCTCAACTTCGGTACTTATGACAGCTTTTGCGAAGTGGAGGAATCTGTAGTTAATAAGAACAGACCTCTCCACTCTTTACGTCGGTCGAGGTGACGTAAATTATTAACACTTTAATATTTCCACAACATTTGTGGAAGTACTTATCTTCTTTCTAAATGAGCTTATATATTTATAAGGTAGAAAGTTTTTCTTTCAATATTTTTAATACATCTCTAAGTCTGGCAGCTTCAATAAAATCTAATGCTTTTGCAGCTTTCTCCATTTCTTTAGTTTTCATTTTAATACTACTTTTGATATCATTTTTAGAAAAATATTCTAAATCAGATTCTGCTGCAATATTTATATCATTTCCTATAGTATAAGATTTAGATCCAATATCATCGGCTAAAGCACTTTCAATTTTCTTGTTAAGAGGAGTAGGAGTGATGTTATTTTTAGTATTATACTCCATCTGTTTTTCACGTCTGTAATCGGTATCTTCTATCGTTTTTCGCATGCTTTCGGTAATTCTATCAGCATACATTATTGCTAAACCATTAACGTTACGTGCGGCTCTACCAACAGTTTGTGTAAGCGAACGGTGTGACCTTAAAAAACCTTCTTTATCAGCATCTAAAATAGCGACTAATGAAACTTCAGGTAAATCAAGCCCTTCACGAAGTAGGTTAACTCCTACTAATACATCAAAAACGCCTAATCTTAAATCACGCATAATTTCTACACGTTCCAAAGTATCAACATCAGAGTGAATATATCTAGATCTTATTTGCAAACGAGTAAGATATTTTGTTAACTCTTCTGCCATTCTTTTTGTAAGTGTAGTAACTAATACTCTTTCATCTTTTTCTATCCTTTTCTGAATTTCTTCTAACAAATCATCAATTTGATTTAGGCTAGGTCTAACTTCTATTTTAGGATCTAAAAGTCCTGTAGGTCTAATGATTTGCTCAACATATTCTCCTTCACATTTTTCTAATTCATAATCGGCAGGAGTAGCACTTACATATATTACTTGATTTTGAACTTCTTCAAATTCATCAAATTTTAAAGGACGGTTATCCATTGCTGCTGGCAATCTAAAGCCGTATTCAACCAAATTTTCTTTTCTTGCTCTATCGCCACCATACATGGCTTTTACCTGCGAAACAGTAACGTGACTTTCGTCTATTATCATTAAGTAATCATCAGGAAAATAATCTAATAAACAGAAAGGTCGAGATCCTTTTTCTCTATTATCAAGATATCGCGAGTAGTTTTCAATACCTGAGCAATATCCTAACTCTCTTATCATTTCCAAGTCAAATTCGGTTCTTTCTTGTAGCCTTTTTGCTTCAAGATGTTTGCCTGTTTCTTTGAAATAATCAACTTGTTGAACCATGTCGTCCTGAATATTCTCTATCGCACTTTGTAATCTTTCTTTTCCTGTTACAAATAGGTTGGCAGGGTATAATTTTATTTCTTGAAAAGTTTCTAAAACTTCACCTGTATCAGGATCAAATGATTCGATTTCATCAATTTCATCACCCCAAAAATGAAATCTGAATGCATAATCAGCATAGGCAGGGAATACATCAATAGTATCACCTTTAACTCTAAAATTACCTCTCGAAAATTCAGCTTCAGTACGAGAATATAATATTGTTGCTAAATTGTTTAGAAATTTAGTTCTAGGTATTTCTTCTCCAGCTTTAAGGTCTAGAACATTTTTAGCGAATTCTTCAGGATTTCCAATACCATATATACACGATACAGAAGAAACTACAATTATATCACGTCTACCAGAAAGTAAAGCAGACGAAGCACTCAATCGCAATTTTTCAATATCCTCGTTTATAGATAAATCTTTTTCAATGTAAGTACCTGAAACTGGCAGATAGGCTTCCGGTTGGTAGTAGTCGTAATAGGAAACAAAATATTCAACTGAATTATTTGGGAAAAATGATTTGAACTCGCTATATAATTGAGCAGCTAAAGTTTTGTTATGGGCTAGAATTAAAGTTGGTTTTTGAGTTTGTTCAATAACATTAGCAACTGTAAATGTTTTTCCTGATCCAGTAACACCTAGTAATGTTTGGTATGGAGACCCATCGTTTAGACCGTTTACAAGTTGATCAATTGCTTGAGGTTGATCACCAGTTGGTTCAAATTCCGATTCAATTTTTAGCTTCATATTGTATATTTTCTATAAATGCAAAACTAATTAAATATATAGAATTTAGCTATTTCAAGTTTTGTAATGATATTTAATTATGGTTTTACTATTATTTCTGTGATATATAACTTTTATTAATGAAATATTATTTGGATTAAAAGGTTAAATGGTTAAAAGATTAAAAGGTTAGATGGTTAATAGGTTTTTATTACATTTAACCTCATAACCTCATAACCTCATAACCTCACAATCTTTTTATATAGAAGTATTATAAATATGAAATTTATTATAGAGCATCTTTATAAACCCAATGTCCATTTTCTTTTTCGAATGTTGAAGTTTCATGGATGACATTTGACTTCCCGTTCTCTAAGAAAAAAGCTTTAAACTCTACTATTCCTTTATTATTTTCAATATTTCCATCTATTGTATTTAGCACTTCCAATCTTAGCCAAACAACAGACTTTGCCCATTTAACAGTTTCATTTCTCTCTGAATTACTTTCAGGTCGGGTAGTGGAGTGATGGCTTTTATGTAGATATTCTCCATCTGCTAATGTAAAAGCAGTATATCTAGATCGCATTAATTGTTCTGCCGTTTTAACATCATTAATGTTTTTATGGGCAATGCCACAGCAGTTTATATATGTTTTATTACTGCCGCAGGGACAGATATTTTTAGTATTCATTTTAACATCTATTATTAGCGCAAGGATTATTAGCTATAAAATATCCTATTAGAGCACCAACAAAAATACCTTCTACAGTATCAGTAATTCCAAAAGAAGTTAGATGTTGCCATTCGGTAAAATAATAGTATGTAGAACTAGCTATGACTCCTAATAATACAAATAATGCCGATTTAGTGAAAAAGGTTTTTTTAATCCAATTTCCTTCATTGTTCTTATCTAATTCTAATGTTTTGTATTTAATTCTCTTTTGTTCCATTGCTTATAAATTCTTAAAAAATCCATTTTCACTTATTAGATATTCCACTGCCGATGTTAGCTTATCGAATACAGGAGTATATTTTAGATCACAACTTCCATCGGGATATTCATTAGTTCCAGAAATATCTTTTGACATAAAATCACTTTCTATTTTTAAATTCCATTGTAATCCATCTAAAATACAAGACGAATAATTCTCTTTCCAAAAATCAAGTCTTATCATTTTTATCATAGACCAAAACTCAGATACTTTTTGCTCAGAAAGTGTAATTATATTTCCTTCAGAACCATATTTTTCTTTAAAAGTAAGTTGGTTGTTATTTAGAGTTATATCTATATAAAATGAAGGGTAACTTGAATATGTAAATTGAAAAAACATGTTTTGTGATTATTTTTTTATTGAAAGTAACTTTCTATAAAAAATTAGATTTAACAGTTGTTTGGGTTGAAATATAGCATTTAAAAATGCTGTATTTTATGATAATTAATGCAAAGAAAAGAAATTATAAAACATCTGTAGTAATTTCAACTGTAATTTATTCTTTCAAGGCAATTTATTTTACAACCTTTATACTATTTTCATCATATCTGGACATTCAAAATTACTAATCTCAATCAGTAATTATTTTAGAATTGCTCATGATATTTTGTCTAATTTGTTTTTGTAACGTTATATCCATTTGTATAATATTTAGTACAAATTACACATGTTTTGTATTAAATATAGTACATACGTAAAATGAAAGTAAATAAACAAATATTAAAAACAGAACTTGATCGTGATGGTTTTAAGTGACTGGAAAACAAGCATATAAGATGATTTTTTTCGTATATTTGTAAACGATTATTTATATATTATTATTAATAGTATCCTGCACCAAATTAATTTTCACATTAGTGTTATTTTTTGTTTTTAATGACAATTTTGACTTGTTTTTAAAAATAAAAATGGTCGTATTATACAAATTATTACAAATAATGTAAATTTTTAGAGATGCCTAGTATTTTAAATGTGAGATTAGATGTGGGACGTAATGCAGATAAAAGGGAATTCGCGAGAGTAAATTTTGATGTTTCATTTTCATCCTATGAAGTGACAACAGGAATACCTTACACATGTGATATATTACTTTTTGAGATAGATTCTGGAAAAGATGAATATTATAGAAGTTTAATAAATCCAAGATCATATAACTGGAGAGGAGGAAACAGAGATGATTTTATTGGATGGATTAGTAGCTTTACTATAAATCCTTCTAGTGATATTCAACATTTTGAATTAGAGAGGGCTTGGAGTTTTCCTAACAATGAAGTTGGCGAGGAAGAATATGAAGCTTTAGTAAGTTTAGTACCTTTTGTTGGAACAGCAGCAAAGTGGAGTAATAGAATTAATATTAATTTAGCTTAATTGAACATTAATAATATATAATTAAACAGATAGGCATCCATGAAAATGGATGCTTATTAATTTTACAAAGGTTTTGATTACATTATACAAAAACATATAAGTTTTAGTTAAAATAGCTATAGTAAGGTTAAGGGATTTCTGTAGTTATCTTTTTCTTATTGTGTAATTTAATTAATGTATTCGACACTCTTTTAAATTCTCTGTCATTAAATATAGGATCAATATTTAAAATGTGATCATTCAATTCATTCAAGGTCAAAATCTTTACATTTTTTAAAGGTTCTTTTGGTTTATTTTTGATCATTACAATAAGATTGTTGATAAAAACTTCCTTCTCTCCCCAATGATGTTTATCGAGTCTTATCTTTTTGTTTAATACCTTATACAGAGCAAAACTTACACGATTTATTTGCTTGACAGGAGATCTCAAGTCGAGAGATTCAACAGATCTTTTACTCCAGTTTTTTGTTTCCAAGATAAAAATACCGGATTTGGATACTAAAAGATGATCAATCTGGATAGAATGTATTTTATCTTTTTCTCTAATATTATTTATAGGAGTTTTAAAATTAAGCGAAAAGTCATTAAGTAAAATATGTTCATCTGATAGTTTTTTTATTTCTTTCACTACGAGGTTTTCGCCTATTGCACCTGCAATAATTGTATTAAGTCCTGTTATCACCACTTTTGTATATTCGACTTCCTTTATGTCATGAGCACTGTTGTTTTCGCTAATAGATTCTTTGTTTTTCTTAATATCTTCTAAAAATAACTTATCCTTATTAACTTTCTTTACCAGTTTTTTAGTTGAACGGGTAATGATTTTGGAATAATTTTTTTGAAGAAACGTCACTCTTATAGTCAAGAGCTTTTTAACTAACCCTATAATAAATTTCGAAAAAAAAGTATTAAGCTTTTTACGATTTAAGATATCCAACTTACAATTGATCTTTTCTATTTTTATATCCAAATATAGAGTATTTGTTTTTTTAGCTCTTAATAAACACTCTTCATCGTTTAAGAGTTGCTGTTCCAGTTTTCTTATTTCACTTTCTACCCTAGATCTATATTTGTTATAGATTTCATTTTTTTCACTTAGGTAATTATCCAAAAAATAATTAATCTCAGATATAGAATTAAATCTGTTGATATTTTTTAATTCTAATTTCTTCCGAAGCGTTTTTAGTGATTCTATTTGACCGTGAATAATTGCCATAAAATTTATAACGGAGTATGATGACTAATGCTAACAAAAATATTGTCACAAAAGTAAAAAAATGTTTACAGATTACATCTATCTATCTGATAGTTAAGGATAAGCGTGTTTGAAATATTTATGAATTATGTAATTATTGTGATAAGACTATTGTTTTAAGTCTTCAAAAATCTACATGTATTAGATAGAAACCTAAAAACTCAGCTCTGAGAATCTCTTGCTTAATGATTATTACTACAAGTATATTTTGAATGATTATACCATTTACATTTTGAATTTACCGTATAATAAAATAGAAGATTTTTGTCTTAATCGAAAAAGAAATAAGTATAGCGATTAATGAGCACCATAGAAAATTAAAGTTCGTGAACTAAAATTTTAGTATAGCCGGGTTATAGTTAAATTTTATTTTGAAAAGTAAGATAAAAACATTCGTTTTATTAAGGTAGATTCAATGTGTAGATGGTATTATATATCATTTAGAATGCCGTTCCTTTATTATAGATAACAGGCATCTGTCCCTTCCACTTGTTCCAAATATCATTATTCGTGATAAGGTCTGCCATAAAGTGGCCAACATTGATTCGACTGATTTGACCATCATTTATTATACTTCTAGTTGGGGATGGATAGACTTCGATTTCAGTTGCACTTTCCTCATCAATTAATTCAGATGGCCGAACCGCAGTCCATTCGATGGCATTATCTTTTTGACCAATAGCGGTTCTTAGGTATTCTGCAGCCTCTTCATTGTCTGGATGCGGAGGAAGCACAAGTCGAAGCAACCCAATTAGGTACCTTTGGGCAAATGAAATTGATTCATTCAGATCGCGATTGCGGTTGGCGACCGTATTCATGAGAACATATTTAGTTGATGCCTCAGATTTGTTTGCTTTGATAGCAATACATAACCGTCGGGTCGCTTCTGTTACAAGGCGGTGAGGTTTACCAAAAAGCCCTTTAAAATTCATGTTATGGCCTAAGCACGAAGCTACTGCGTTACAGCCTGCAACATGTTGTTTCATCTCTTCGCCGGATAATTCCAGAACACTTGCGGAGATCGTTGACAAAAGCTTATGATTCTTTATTGTGTCAGGTAGTTTTTCTGGTGATCGCACAATCACCCTTACATACTGTCCACGATTGAGCAACTCCTCAACCAACCTTCTACCCGTTGCACCACTTGCACCCACTACTAGAATTGTCATTTTCTTACATTTTAATTACGAACTAAATTCTTAATGACATATAGATACTAAATAGAATTGTAGATCTCCGGTCTAAAACCCTACAACACTGTATAATATACCTATACCAAACAAATATGTTTGTTTGGTATAGAATCAAAGTTAATGTATTTATTGTAGAATAAATCATATAATTACCTGTAAATAAGAGAGTTGAATTGTGATTATTGAACGTATCAATAAAAAATAATGATTACAGTATTATATTATTGTAGGGGAGATAATTTTAGGTTTGAAAATTAAGATTACCGCCTCGTATTTCGTGAGATGGGGATTATTATCATTTTGGAGGAGCTTTCTTACCCTCTCCAATCCCAATTTTTTTTAAATACCAAACTTGAGCTTCATGGATAGATTTCTTTACTGTTTCAATATTTCCTGAAATTAGAAGAACATAGGAAGAAAGGTTTTGGTGCCATAATGTTTTTTAATACTTATTTGTTCTGCCACATTACATCTCTCATCGAAATAGCTTTTAAACCACCTCTATAACCGAAGATGATAAACGGCCGTAAATCTTTCTAAAATAGCCTTGATAGGCCTTTTTGAAGATTAATTCCACATCAGTAATGCTAATAAGTTTAATCTAAGAGCAATTCATCTATATGTTCGATCTGATGTTCTGTTAAAGCTTTACTGGTATCATCTACTCTTTGGCATTATATTTTTTATTACAATAATTAGGAATCCCATTCGGAAAGCAACATTTTAAATTGGCGGGATTAGCATTAACTCCTTTTGGTAGGGAGGTAGTCTAGTTAGGAGTAGTTAAAGATATAACCACACAAGCTGCTTGTTTAGGAGAATGTTCTAAATAAGCAGCTTTTTGTATTTGGTATTATTCCCTATTTGCGGATAAAGTAAATCATGCTACTTTATTTATATGGTTCTACCCTGATTTGTGTGGAAAACATTACAGTATCGTCATTTCGACTGGAGCTTGCGGAATGGAGAAATCTGTTCTTTTATTGATGAGACCTCTCAACTCCTATCGTCGGTCGAGGTGACGTAATTACTGAAACTTTTATATCTCCACAACATTCGTGGTAGTACCATTTATATTACAGCTGGCATTTTTGTATCAGATACGAAGACCAACAGGCAATAATTTTTTTCGTGAGGCATGTGATCTAAAGTGTTGTTTAAATATCAATTTCATTGGAACAACACGCATAGATCTTTGTTCAATCATATCCAGTATTTGTTCAATCATGATTTTGGCTTTACCACTCTCTTCAAAACCTTCAGGAAATTCATAGCCTATAAGGAAAATTTTTCTATCGCTTACTTGATACTCTATGAATGCTAAATTACTATTGTCACGAGTTTCAAAATGTCTCATATCTTCATTGTCAACAACTTCCATAAGGTGTATTTTTAGATTCCACAAGTTACAAACTACATTGTCATCACACATCATTACAGCAGAGAAAATTTTAAAGAAATATCTATTACCGTAAGGGCTATTTGTTATCAACTCATTGGAGCTTTTGCGAAAAAAAACTTACGCCTACCCATGATGACTTTTATTTTTTGTTGTATTTCTTTGCGTTTCCTTTGCAAAAATACTTTGCGGCCTTAGCGTGAAATAGATTGATTTTTTCACGCCAAGACCGTAAAGAAAATAAAGCATTAAGATCGCAAAGCATCACTCGTCATTAGCTCATTGGAGTTTTTGTTTAAAAACTTAAGATTACCTATGACAGCGTCTTTGATTAATCGTCATTCCGATTGAAGCTTTTGCGAAGTGGAGGAATCTGTAGTTAATAAGAACAGACCCCATTCGAATGCGCTCAGGGCAGGCTTCTCCACTCCGCAAGCTACGGTCGTGGTGACGGACTATTTGTCATCAACTCATTAGAGTTTTTATTGAAAAAAAACTTACGCCTCCAAATGACATATTAAACCGTTTCTATATTTATTTGTTTTAGCTTTTTTTTATGCTTTTATTATCGGGGCTTATTTTCCT
>LGVF01040808.1_pt2 | contig 13143 bp, 14 predicted proteins | sample 469901 | NCBI WGS metagenome assembly LGVF01 (sample SAMN03893561, study PRJNA290197) | marine sediment metagenome | material: sediment; isolation source: combined push core samples #3730, #5133, and #5579 collected at Hydrate Ridge | place: Pacific Ocean: Hydrate Ridge | reverse complement strand
CGAATCGAGAGGATATGGACGTAATGGTATCCGATTACTACACCGAGGCGAGGCTGGGAATCGAGCGGGTTGCGGAGCTGTACCACCAGTTATACGGGATCGATCTGGTTGGACTCAGGTTCTTCTCGGTCTACGGTCCTAACGAGCGTGCAAAAGGGATGTACGCAAATATCGTCTCTCAATTCCTCTGGGAGATGCAGGATGGTAGAATTCCCGTAATCTATGGCGATGGCGAGCAGACACGGGATTTTACTTTTGTGAATGATGTGGTTCGGGCGTGCATCCTTGCCATGAAAAAAGACGTGTCAGGCGTGTTCAATGTTGGAACTGGCGTGTCGCACAGCTTCAATGATGTTGTTGTCGCCCTCAACGGCGTGCTTGGTACGGATATCGAACCGCAGCATATCGAGAATCCTGTGAAGAATTATGTAGCCCACACGTTGGCGGATCTGACGAATGTGAAAGCTGCTCTCGGTTTCCATTCTGAATATTCGCTGGAAGATGGGATCAGAGAGATTGTGTGAGGTGCGGGGGTGAAGCTGAGTGTTGTTTGGTGGGCTTATGAAGAAAGATGCTTTGATTGGTTGGATGAAGGTCTGGAAGCCGTGAGAATCGCGTGATGCACATCGTGGTTGAGGGGCTTGCATGAAGATCTGGATACCAAAGAACCGATCACAGCTAAATCAGCACCTCCACGACCCGCTCTTCAAGAATGCGTACTTCCTGATGGGAAACACCCTACTCTCAGCAGGCGCAGGCTTCTTCTTCTGGATCTTCGCTGCCAGATTCTACTCGCCAGAGGATGTCGGTCTCGGCTCTGCGCTGATATCTGCGATGGGGCTTCTCTGTATGCTCTCGCTGCTCGGCTTCGACATCGGGATGATCAGGTATCTTCCGAACGAAAGTGACAAAGCCGGGATGATCAACTCATGTTTCACGATAACCGCAGTTGCTGCGCTGCTGCTTTCGGTGGTGTTCTTGTGCGGGCTGCATATCTGGTCTCCTGCGCTCATGATCCTGCGTGAGCGTACTGTCTTCGGAGCGGCGTTCGTGATGTTCACGGTTGCGGGCTCGCTTGCTGCGCTGCAGGTCAATGTCTTTGTGGCGTTCAGGCAGGCGAAGTACTCGTTTGTACAGGCGGTTGTGACGGCGCTGCGGATTGTGGGACTACCGCTATTAATCGCGCTCGGTGCTTTCGGGATCTATGCGGCAGCGGGATTTGCGTCTGTGATTGCGTTTGTTATCGGGAATTTGCTTATCTTGAAGGTGTATTCATCGTACAGACCGGGTTTTCTGATCAGGAAGGGGGCGGTCAATGATATGATGCATTACTCGTTCGGGAATTATATCGCAAATATCTTTACAGGTCTTCCGGGTGCTATTCTTCCGCTGCTCGTCGTAAATGTGCTTGGTGCGAAGATGAATGCGTATTTCTATATAGCGTGGGCGATCGCTTTTATGTTATCAGCGATACCGCTTGCTGTATCGAGATCGCTGCTTGCTGAGGGGTCTCACTCGCCTGATAGGCTCAGAAGGGATGTGATCAGGTCTTTGAAGTTCATATTTGTGCTACTTATTCCTGCTATCATATTTGTGGTTGTTTTCGGGAGGTATGTGCTGATGCTGTTTGGGACAGAGTATGCAGAGAATTCGTTTGATGTGCTGGTGGTGCTGTGTGTAGCGAGTCTTCCGTATGCGGTGAATGCGGTTTATACTGCGGTGAAGAGGGTTCAGGGAGAGGTGGGGGCTGTGATCTGGGTGTATGGGGTTGTGGCTGTGGTTACGATTGTTGGGTGTTATCTGTTGATGGGCGCGTATGGGGTGATGGGGGTTGGGTATGCGTGGGTCTTGGGGAATGGGGCGGTGGCGGGAGGGGTTTTGGTGAAGATGGTTTTAAACCGCGCTCTGTAGTGTAATTAGGTCTGCCTGTGAGCATAACACATTTCACCTTCTGCCCACGCAGTAAATCCTCTTTCCTCTAAAAACTGCTTTAGCTCATTAGCTTGGTTATCATAATGCTCTGCGCCAATTGCAAGATGTTTTATAATTTCAAGGCTTTTTTCTGCGCCTTTTAAAATATTTAACTCCACGCCTTCAGCATCTATTTTTACGAAATCTATCTTTTTAAGATTCAGTTGTTGAGCAATGTTGTCAAGTGTATCGACTTCTACTTCTACCTCATTTTTGACAATCTCCTGATTAAATGGCATCAAAACCATTGAATGCGTTGCGGAATGTTTTGATATGTAAAATTTACTGGTACCCTCTAAACTTCCTACCGCCTTTGGAATGGTGATTACATTTTTGAATTTGTTAAGTTCTATGTTCTTCTTGAGCAAATTCAAATTTGATTCTGCGGGTTCAATAGCAATAACTAACCCAGAATTTCCAACTTGTTTTGCAGCTTTTACAGTAAACATTCCTACATTTGCCCCAACATCTATCACAATATCCCCTTTACTGATTTTCAATCCTTTCTCATAAACATTCTCTATAAAAACTTCACGAATACAATCAATGACATCTATATAAAAAAAATAAAGGACTAAATCCCTTTTTAATACTTTTACCATATGTGCAAACAAAGGTGGAAATATAGCTCCAGAAGTTGTACCTACTAAGATAGGATTAGCCTCTAGAAGACGCCTTTTTATCGAAGCCGGAATTAGTTTTCTAATACTTTCAAATACCATAGAGTTTATCTCCTTTATTGGTGTAAATAGATTGCTGCAGTGGATTACCGATGATATACCTGTGCACCGCCATTTGAATATATCGTACCCGATTCATTGAACAATGATGATATTTCGGTGATATTATACAATACCCTCTCTCCAGCTCGTGGTGCATATTTAAACATTAATCCATAATTAACATTCGCATATCCCAGATAAATATACGAGTCTTCCGGTACTTTTGTAGTATTTCTCAATACATATAATCCAAATTGTTTTGGCATTATATAACTAGTGAGCTTATTATACACTTGTGACCTATCAGCATATATTCTTAACTCATCATTTCGATATTTTGATAACCATTTCACACCAAAAATCTCTTCTTCGGGGTGATACTGTGAATAAAAACTATTGATGTCATTTAAATCTCCATATTGCTTAACCGCCTCTTGACCCAATGAAATTGACATTGGGTGATCATTTGCAACCACAAAAACAAACTTAGTGTTAAATAACAATAGTATCGCAAAAAACACAGATAGTATCTTCAGCGAACTCTTCACATGTTGTTTCGTCCAAGATACTTTAGCTGTTTTACAAATCACCCTGAAAACTGTTATCCCGCCAATCACACAAAACGGTGCTAAGAACATAAGTGAGATATGGTATAGTCTTGAAGTGTTTAATGAGCTCGCAAAATATGGAATCCCTATAGCACCAAACAATATTACAATATTAATCAGAGAGAATGTTTCATATTCACTTTCAAACTTTATTTTTTTACATTTTATCAACATTGTAATTACACCAATAAAAATAAAAAATTGAGAAAGCAAATGAAGATATTTGGATAAACTATATAGTGGTGATACACTCTTAGCCAATAAGATGTCGAATCCTTGAGCAACACGGGGATTTAAAAAATCTGAAAAAACAGAGCTTGTGATATGATTAGCGATGTGTACAATTGAATCAAATGCGGAAGAACTTGAAGTATGTATATAATATGCCAGTATGAATGTGATAAACAACAGGACAAAAGTTGAACTTATCGTCCTATTTTCTGGATTTGAAGAGATTAATTTAGCATGAAAACTATCTCTCACTCTTTGCATTGTTGGATTATTAGCTAAAACTAATATTAGCCATGCAAAAATGAGACAAAACATATAGATATAAGATAGTCCATAGTGAGATACTGCCAACGAGATTCCAAAAACGATGAACAAAAACGATCGCTTCATTTTATTCATACCTTTATCTATCATCACTAAGATCAGTAAACTGAGAAATAATTCAGCAATCTGTTGCCTCGCCAATGCTAACATCTCAGTGTAAAAAACGAAAAGTGATACAAAGAAGTAGCACGATAAAAATGCGATCTTATCGTTGGTTTGTTTTTGATATACTCGGTATAAGGCAAGAGGCACTAAAGCAAATAGAAAAGGATAGATTATTTTGAATACCCATGTTAGATCCATATTCAAAATAATGGAATAAATTGGGGCTAACATAATGATACTCAACATTGCATTAACACTGGACGGAATTGTTGGATCCCAAATAAAGTTTGTCATTGTTAAGTCGGAAAAATAATATTCAGTATGGATATCCCACCCACATAGGTACATCGAGATTAATGAATTGTGATACAAAAGAGAGATTGTAATTACAAAAATAGCCAATGGATAAAACTTCTTTGGAATGAGCTCACCGAAAACAATCAAAAGAACTAGTACAGTGAGTATGAGGATTAAGAGCATTAAAAAGATATTATTTTGATGAAAATTGACCAAATAAGTTCCAAATACCGCCATAAAAGGAATTAAGAATAAAAACAATGCGGGCGGAGACATTATACCCTTGACATCAATATGGCTCGAATCTGAAAAATCTTTATCCCGCAAATAGCATACAAAACATAAGAAAAGAACAATAACGCTGATTGCAATGATTAATGGTATCTCTGAAATTGGTTTTGGAATACCAATTAAAGGATACAAAAAATTTATCAATGCACCAGTAAACATTAAAAAAGAGAGGCTTAACCCAACCGAGTACAATATAGTTTCTATTACGGACTTGTGTAGTCTAAGGATTCTGAAGATGAGAATTCCAGGTATAAATGTGAGATAAATAAAACCAATGAGCTGTCTAAGAATTGGAATTTCTATTTCTATGAAATCTAGTCCAATTGTGCCGAGTAATGCTATGTGGATGGCTAAAACAATCTTTAGGAAACTCTTGCGTCCCAAGTTCACCTCACCAGAATTAGAATTATTATTCATTTCCACTTACACCATCACATCTTTTAAGAATCTCTATCAGCTTCGCACTAAATTCTTCAATATCCCCCTCTTTAACCAAAAAACCATTTTTAACAACTTCTTTATGTGGACCTATATTAAACGCAACCACAGGCGTTCCACACGCCTGCGCTTCTGATAAGGGCAAATTGAACCCCTCTAACAAAGAACAAGTTGCGTAAACATCACATGCCGCATAATAAAAAGGTAGGGCCTCGTCAGAAACACGCTCTGCAAAAAATATTGATTCACCCCCCATCTTCATCAATTTTTCCGAATAAACTTTATTGTAATGTTTTCCTACGATGATTAGTCTAACATTTGGAACTTTCTCTTCAACAATCTTAAAAGCATCAATTAATGAGTGAATATTTTTATATGGAAGAATTCTTCCAACAAACAATATTAATGGATCACCACCTATGCGATATTTATCTCTTACAATTTTTTTATCCAAACCTTCTTTAAACCTTTCATCATCTATTTTGTCATAAATCACAATACTATCTACGCCTATTCTTACTCTAAGCTTCGCTCTACTATATTTACTTACAGAAATTACGTAGTCAAATTTTTTAATTATTCCCCAATGAATATGCCAGACAAGTTTATTATAAATTCTCTCAACTAAATCTACTATACTAAAGGAAAATCTTGGCTCTTCACCTTCGACATGATGATTACAAAAGATTACTTTAGTCCCATAGAACTTTTTAGCAAGATAAGCTAAATTAGCCAAAGTTCCATGATGAAGAATAATTAAATCGAATCCTTTGAGCTTTCGTACAAGCATCATTGTTTTAATCACATTAAAAGGAAATAAGCCATGATAAATTCTATTCAGAAATGGATTATTTAATGGAATGATTGGTTTTATTATATCAATCTCAAAGTTTTCCGGGATTATATCAGATACAAATGTTAAGACAACTACTGAATAACCATTTCTTGATAATTCCTTAGCTTGCTGTTCAGCTACTCTGCTGGCACCCTCAAACTTTGAAAATACTGACAATAAAATAGCGATCTTACCTTTATCTGTTTCCTCACATAATATTTCTCTTACAAGTTCAGAAACGCTTTCTTTTATCAAATCATTATTTCTTTGATCAGTATTTAGCATTTATACCCCCCTCTCTTCAAGCACCCCTCCATAAACCTCAATATGCCTCTTAGCAATATTATCCCACGAAAGTTCCTGTACTTTTTTATATGCATTCTCTTCCATTTTCCCTCTCAATTCATCATCTTTCAATAACTTTATTATTGCATCTGCTAAAGCCTCTGGGTCTTTTGGAGGCACGACCAATCCTTCTTTACCATTTTCTACAAGATTAGGTAAATCTCCAACGTTGGTTACTATTACGGTTTTTCCAAATGAAAAAGCCACAGTGAGAACACCGCTATGTCCTTGATGGTATGTATAAGGCAATACTACAAATTTTGCACGCTGAAATAGTTCAGAAACTTTTTCATTGGGGATGAATTCGTTGTATATTTCAAATTTTGATTTATCCTCTATGTATTTTAAATACGTTGAAAAGTCACCTTCCCCTGCAATTATTATCTTAATATCGGGAATTTCTTTGGAAACGATAGAGGCAGCTTTAATTAAATATTCAATTCCCTTATGGGGTCCAATATAACCAAAATATAATACATTATTCTCCTCACTTTCACTATCCCCTTCACAGTCAGTTCCGTTTCTGGAATATTTTTTAAAAAAGGTATAGGCTCCATGAGGTATGACAGCGATTTTTTCTGGGTCAATACCACTTTTTATCAATGAATTTTTATTTCCTAAAGTGTGGACAATTAATTTATCGGATTTTATTAGGTATTTTGAAAGATCATTTAGATTCCATAATAATGCTTTAAAGAAACCCACATTTTTAGGTGAAACTACATACGGATCCGCTACAGAATGTTTTGTATATATTACTGGACATTTCTTCTCTAATCGATTTAACTTTGAGAAAAATGCAACATGTACATATATTCCTGGAAAGTGAACAATATCTGGCTTTAATTCGTTAATTAATCGAATATTTCTATATGATAATAAACATTTTATATTATTGAGAGAGAATGCTTTTTTCTCTTGACTTTTTGTAAGCACTAACGGCTCAAATGCGTTTATTAATTTAACATCTTCTGAGAAAAGGAGATCATTAGAATCCTTTGGTTTTATAACTATCACATCAGCATATTTAGAAACAGCGTTTGCCAACTCAGCAGCGTAATGTGGGATTGCACCCCAACTGATTGGTAAAACGTATACTATTTTCATCCCATCACCTGCGCTTTGCAGCATATATAAAGCCCGTGGGCGAATTTCTCCCCTCAATGACCTTCTCTACTATAAATCCATGTTCTTCCAGAAACCGTTGAAGATCTTTGTGCGTATAGTTTGTTACCCCATTGTGGAATTCCATTGAGATCTTCCTAATCCTTTCCAAGTAGGACTTTGGTGTATTAAACAGAATATCAAATTCACTACCTTCACAATCTAACTTAAGGAGATTGCATTCTTCAATAGTATTTTCATCAAATATTTCTTTTAACGTCTTACACTTGACTTCGATGCAAGAATGTATGTCAAGATCGATCAATTTTTCTTCAGTAATACTCTGACCTAACAAAACATGACCAGTATCACTAGAATCCCTCAGATGTAGTTCTCTTCTACCCGATGACCCGCTCACAGCAAAATCATAACACGAAATATTTCTCATTTCGTTTAAAGTTTTATTTTTCTGAAGAATAAGGAAACTGTCCAAAAATGGCTCAAAACTATACACTTTAACACTTGGATCTTGTATCGCAGCAAACAATGAAAACATGCCAATATTTGCACCTATATCAATAACCACATTGTTGGCCTCTATTTCATAGCCTTTTGGTGTATAAACTTGTTGCAAATATATATCGTTGAATAATCCTAAAAATTCCAAAAAAGATATGTTTTTTCCATTGTATATGCAAAGACCATTACGAAGATTTATGCAGTTTGCAGACTTTCCTTTGAAAACGTAGGAGGATAAGCTTCGTATTTTGTTCATTGGCTTCCACTCCAACGTACAGAATACATTTGCACCAGTACGTAAATATCTCCTAACCCTCGCAATTAAACTCAATTTTATACCCCAAAAACGCCTCAATTTAACCATCGATCTTTGCCTCATTCCGTACTCAGTTTCGCGGTCGCTCCACCATCCACCACCAGCATCTGACCTGTTATGAAAGAAGAGCGCGATTCATCAGCTAAAAATAAGATTGCTTGTGCAATCTCCTCCGGCCCCCCTACGCGACCCATCACGGTGCGGCGACTCAGTTCTTCAATTTGCTGTTGCGGATCGCTAATTCCCAGGTGACCACGCGTAAGCCCCTCGTGCAACATTGGCGTATCAACTGCGCCGGGTAGTACAGCATTGACACGGACGTTCTCATGAGCCAGTTCAATTGCCATAGCCCTTGTTAATGCCAGTATGGCGCCCTTACTCGCGGCATACGCTGCAATATTTGCTGATGTAGCAATTGCATGAACCGAACTTACATTCACTATTGCTCCACCATGTTCATGCATAAGCGGGTAGGCATTTTTAGCGCATAAAAATATTGAACGGGCATTTGTATCCATTACTGCATCCCACTCATCTACAGTCGTTTCAACAAGTGGTTTACATACCTGAGTCCCTGCATTATTGACTAAAGCATCAATACGACCTTCTTCATTTGTGATTTTGTCAAATATACGCTGAACATCAGAAACTTTTGAAACATCACCGGAAATATAATGGTTGATACCCTCCGGCTCATTCATCTTTCGTCGCGCAACCCCAATGACCTGCCACCCTTCCTGAGCAAACAGTTCTGCTGTTGCGCCCCCAATCCCCGAAGATACTCCTGTAATTAAAGCAACTTTATTCATAATTTCTCACCCTTTTAAACCATCTATCAAGTTCTTAATCGCCAATTCATTTGTGCGCATAACCGCTTCATAAGTATTTGAACTGTTATGTGCGCCAAAGATGCAGTTATCAAATTGTCGCAAAGGACTATTGTTTGGAAGGGGTTCCTCCTCAAAGACATCCAGTGCTGCGCCTGCAACTTTGCCTTCCTGAAGTGCCTTAACCAGTGCTTCCTCCTCAACCAGTGGTCCACGTGCTGTATTTATAATATAAACCGGTGTTTTCATCATAGCAAATTCTNNGATTGTATCAGCTCATCAAATGTTACCGGTCTAATGCCGGTCCGGTCAATAAAAGAATCTGGTATGGGGTATATATCGTAGCCAATAACCGACATTCCTGCCGCTATAGCTCTTTCTACAACAGCTCGACCAATACTTCCCACCCCTATTACACCCAGTGTTTTGCCGCGTAATGAAATACCCTGGATTTGAGCCTCACTCCACTTACCTTCCCGCACCATCCGATCAATAATTTGTAATTTGCGGGCGAGAGAGATAACATATCCCATTACAAGGTCTGCGACCTCGTCACTGAAGACATTGGGTGTATTATATACTTTAATTCCTAACCTCTCTGCAGCATCGAGATCGATAGCATCAACGCCAATTCCCCACTTTGAGATGACCATGAGATTTGTACCTTTTTTAAGTACTTTTTCTGTAAGTTCATCGTCTCCAGCAATGACGCCATCATAACGATCGATAATCTTGAGAAGCTCTGACTCGGATAGCATTTGCTTTACCGGGGGCAGTTCGATTTCAATATTACTATCAGCAAATTTGGCACGATACGGATCAATGGTACGCTGTAAATGAGAACACGATACCAGAACTTTCCATTTCATGATTTATTCTCACGCTCCNNAGTGGACGCTCACCAATGCGATTGTGTCGAGACTCCAGAGTGTTTCTGGTGAATATGTATATACAGGAATTCTCTTCATAAACAGGTGGAAGATCCTGAGTACGTAATAAAATCGCCGGATTATGATTGATGGGCATCGCCAGGCTATCCCACAGGCGGGTCATGATTTTTGTCACCGAGAAAAGAGAATCATACATTGGGTAATTGTTTAAAAACACATCAATAGCATTTGATATAGTTTCTGATCGAAGCAAAGGGTTCGTGCTATGGGTTTGGAGATAAAAATCCGCCTCCACCATTTTGACTTCGTTTAACAAAACATCATTCATTGGAATTGTGTCTGCTCTCAGGTGCTCCGGACGTTCGATCACCTGCACCTGTGGGAAGTGCTCTGAGGTATCTTCCATAATTATTGGGCTATCAGTATCAACCACCACCTGATGAATAAGAGGGCATGATAGGAGAGAATTTATTATATGGTGGTAAAGCGGCTTTCCGGCAAAAGATCGATAATTCTTACCCGGCACTCGTTCACTATGATGTCGCATCGGAACCAATGCAACGACTCTTTTTTCCATGTTATAATCCTCCATCTATCATTTTTCTGAGCACAGCTCTGACAGGTGCTCCTTCTGATCCAACGAGCTTCAGCGGTAAGCAGATAAGTTCGTACATGCCAGATTCAACACGAGCAAGATTCAAACCTTCCACTATAATCACTCCAGCACTCAGTAAAATTTCATGTGTTCGTGAATCCTCACCATAACGCTGTACTGAAAGATAGTCAACACCTATGAGACTAATATCATGATCCACAATCCATTGCGCAGCATCCTGCGTTAAAGCAACATAATTGGTTTGGAATCGATGTGATCCGGTTTCCCAAAGGGAGGAGTTGCGTGTACGCAAAAGAAGTCTCCGGGTACCCACTGGTAAAGATAAATCCTCAAGAACATTTTTTGTGATAATCTCTGCCTCGGGCAGATATGCAACAACTGCCGGACCGATCAAGTCTTCTAATTTTAGTTGTTCGATACTTTTACCATCTGTTATATAGTGGAGTGGGGCATCTATATGGGTGCCTATATGCACATCGCAAATCAATTTGGAATTATTTACACCGTCTCCTTTATCCAATCTTGATGTTTGCGTCAGTTGAATTCCTGCACTTCCGGGCCAAACTGGCATATCCGGGTACAATGGAACAGAGATATCAATAATGTTTTTCATTTGCATCCCCCGCCTCAAACTGGCGATAATCAATGTAACCCGCTCCCACATTCTCAATTTTAGTATTTGTTGAATGCTTCAGGTTATTCGGATAGTAAAACGTCTGCCTGAGTTTTCTTGAAACAACATCTCGCTGTGCGAAACCCCTATAGGTTCCCCAAAATTGCATGTACCTAAATAATATGATACTCTTAAGATTGCGATACAGGACCCGTTCTTTCAAGGCTTTGTAACAATCCGCCGATATATTAATTGCAGAAAGACGAACGAAATCCCACAATGTAAATCGTTCATGCGGAAAAATCTGTTTTAAAGCAATGGCTTCTCGACGATACCGGTTATACACGCGTAGCGGCGACTCTTCATGCACATGGATGATCACAGCCTCCGCAGAATATGCAATATGATATCCCACCTCCCTGGCTTTTTTTGCCCAATCGAGATCTTCCAGCCCGGTCAGCTCTTCATCATAAGGAATTTGTTCCCATGTATCTCGCCGTATGGCACAATTGGCATTGTTGCAAAATGGCTGATCCTGTCGTAGATTGGATTCATCAGGGAACCAACTCGCAAAGATTTGATGTTCATGGAACTGCGTAATCTCATTCCCGCGTTGTTTTCCGTAAACTAATGACACCTGAGGATCAGTAAAAGGTGCCAGTATTTGCTCCAGCCAATCATTATAGACCGGGTAGCAGTGTGCGCTGATAAATACTAAAAATTTCCCAAATGCAGCCTCACAACCTTTATTGAGCGCTCGTCCAAAAGAAAAGTCTTCAGGAGAAATATGAACAACTTTGACAGGAAACTGTGAGGCGATAGATAAAGTAGCATCTTCTGAGCCAGAATCCACCAGGATGATTTCCACATCTTTGACCGTTTGTTGCATGATCCCGCTTAATAACCTGCCAATGTGTTGCTCCTCGTCGTAACATCGGATGACTATTGAGCAGTGTGGTTTGACTTTTTCAATCATGGCATCATCATTTCTATTATTCAAATAATTGGTTGTGTTTCATCATTAGTTAAAATTCCCCCGGCGCAAGCCGCTGTGCCAGAACGGGAATATGTGAAGGAGCTAATGAATAATATTCTCTCCCAAAAGACTCTCCATAGTGTATCAGTCCCTCAAAATTCTCACAATATATATCAAAATCTTCTGTGTAGGGACGATCCCTAAAGTACGAGGGATGTGTATCGAAAGCTGTTTGCTCATCAAATTGNNCACGACGAACTATAAGCCCAAATAAAAGTTCCATCCGGTTTACGACCCTCAGGATCACGCCCATCGGCGCCCAAGATATATATCTTTTTGCAGACAGATGATGCGATTGGGATCATATAAGATGGTAAAACGCTTCCTGCACTTCGCACATAAAATTTGTCCAATGTGGGAAAGTTGTATTCTTCATCATGTCCCGGGATTTTGTCGAACCACGGTATCTTATGTGGTCTGCGAAGCACCATGGATATAGCCTCTTTTAAAGAAAGGTCCCACACTCCCGGTGCTTCTATCCCAACAATTTTGTCTTTGAGTTGTGGGCAATGTTCTAAAAATAATGGTAAAAAGTAATCCTTTGTTAAAATATAACTGTTGGTTTCATGTACTGCTTCAATTACCGCCTGCCGAAATGTTTCTGCATAAAGGCAAGGACTTGCATGATGCTGGGCATCACCAAAGATCAGTAGATGTGGCTTTATATGGTCCATTATTTCTTTATTTTTAACTATGCTATTACAAACTATCCGGAAACCATCACTATAATCAAAATCCATTGCACATTTTTCTAATGAAGGTCCAGTACCAAAAACATAAGCCTTTTCATATTTCCCAACCGCATTAAGCAATGTTTGATAATTCCCTTTTGATATTTTTAAAAAGTGTTCCTTCTCTTGACGTCCCAGTGTCGCAAAAAACATCCTTTGATAGGTTTCCGCCTCCACTGAAAAATAGTATGTTGGATCTACAATTCGTACCTTATTTATATGCCGAAGGATAATAGGCTCAAACATGCTTCTTTTATTCCAGAGCAGGATAACATCGACATTGGATAATTTATATTCATGTTTTTCGCTTAAATGTATATTCTC
>LGVF01015283.1_pt1 | contig 13155 bp, 7 predicted proteins | sample 469901 | NCBI WGS metagenome assembly LGVF01 (sample SAMN03893561, study PRJNA290197) | marine sediment metagenome | material: sediment; isolation source: combined push core samples #3730, #5133, and #5579 collected at Hydrate Ridge | place: Pacific Ocean: Hydrate Ridge | reverse complement strand
TAGAAATTTGGGAGAGATGAAACGAGTTTACGAGTTGGATGTTTACAAACTGGCAGAAGAGTTATCAGACGTGGTCTGGCACGACTTTGATAAGTGAAACAAAAAGGTTCAGACCCGCCTGCCAACGCCTGGCACTGGCGGGCAGGACACCGTGGGCTATCGGATAATACGATCATCTGAAACAGTACAAAAGCATGAGGGCCAAATTTCCAATTTCTATTTTCTAATTTCAACGTTCCGTGAACGCTTATAAAGAGGAAAAGCTGTATTTTCACAAATGCGTTGGAGAAATGGAATAGCTTTTGCGGAAATTTAATGAAAGAAAAACCGACTAAGGTGAGGATTCAGGGTAACGAGATGACCTTTTGGAAGGATTTTCAAATAAAAAAAGTGGTTTTCCCGTTTGCACTTGCTATCATTTTCTTTGCCGCCATCTGCCTCTATCTCTACAGCGCGCACTTTCGGGTTGCCGGCTTCTTTCATGACGATGGCATCTACATAGTCAATGCCAAATCCCTTCACGAGGGCACTGGATACAGAATTGTCAGCCTTCCCGGCTCACCGCCGCAGACCAAGTATCCTCCAGTCCTTCCACTGATATTGTCTTTGTGCTGGCTCATAAACCCATCATTTCCGGAAAACATTCTTTTAATGCGCCTTTTCTCTGCTTTGTGCGCTGTTGTGGTCCTGTTCTTGTCCTGGTTTTACCTCCACCAAAAAACTACCTACACGGCTCTTCCTGTATTTCTTTTCTTAAGTGCTTTGGCATTAAACCATGAGTTTGTATTTTTTTCCGGACAAATCTTGTCAGAGATGCCCTTTACCCTTTTTTCGTTGGCCTCCATAGTCCTCTTTCTTCATTATGAGAGCTCCGGGAGGAAAAGCGCTCTCTATGGTTCACTGCTCTTTGCCACAATCGCCTTCTATACGCGCACTATCGGCATAGCGTTGTTCCTCTCTTTTCTCTTATGGTTTCTCTGTCAACGCCGGCTCAAGGCCTCCCTTGGAGCCTTGGCCGTTATGCTTTGTGCAATTGTACCGTGGTTTTGTTGGGGTTATGAGAACTCCGCTTCTACAAGCTCCCTTCCCGCTTACTATGGTTCTTATTCTTCCTGGTTTCTTGAAAACTGGTCATCCTCGTCCTCGTATCTCCCTAATATCCTTGTTCTATTTACCCTTCCTAGCCTGTTATTCCTCTATGTCAATGTACACCCTGTCAGTTTGAGCATCGTACTGAGTCTTATATTTATGATCTTTTTCTGGGTCTTCTTTCTAACTGGCATACGCTATCAATTTAGAAAATCGCCACAGATCGATACTTTGTATCTCCTTGTAACTGTATTCATTGTGGCGGTATGGCCGCCTGGCTTCAGTAGACGACTTTTCTTTCCCTTACTTCCCATAGTACTTTTTCATCTGATGGAAGGAGTAAAGGTTGCAAGAAAAGATGTGATTACCCTTTCCCCTGCCTGTCGAAGGGTTGCCCGTCCGTTGTGGCACGCAGGTGTTGCCGTGTTGGTTGTGGGCATCTTTTTAGCCGGCATCGCACAAAGCAATAAGTATCTACGGTGTATGCCTGCAAACAATGAAGCCTCGTTTCTGCATGTGGAAGAGGCCTGCGACTGGATTCGCAGCAACACGGAAATGAAGGATGTTATTGCCTTCTACGTTGATCCCCTCATCTATCTTCTAGCAGGAAGACCTTCAATAAACGTGGCATTTGATAGTCCAGGGGCCCTTACAAAAAAACTTCAAAACCCCTATAAGGAGGATGATATCCTTGGTGCAATAAAAAAACACGGAGTCGCCTATGTCCTTATAACGTCTTTTCACCTGGATGAGTCAAATAAGTTCTTTGACAAAAAGCTTTCAGAGATCATCAAGAAATATCCTGATGCGTTTCATAAGTGTTACGAAAAAAAGAGAGCTGTTGCTATTTATAGAGTCAAGCGGCAATATCTGGTTGATGAAGGGAATTCCAGCATAAGCGCGAAGTTGTTTTTGCCCAGGAGGGACTAAAAAAAATGAACATCGAACATCCAACATCGAACGTTGAATGGGAAAAGATGAAGAAACAGAGTTTAAAAAACCTGAACTATTAGATGATATTTTAGAGGAATGCGGTGAATTCGAAAGCATTTGTCAGGAGTATAGCTGTTTTGACAGGGATAGTAGCGGTCTGTTTTTCCTACAGCCTGTATACTTCCTTCTTTCCGATAAGTGCGGATATCATCGGTGATGATGCCGAATTTCTGCATGTTGCCTATTTGCTAGGACAAGATCAAAAACCATTTGTGGACTTCATGGAGCATCATCCCATGCTTTTCTCCCAGTACCTCTGGTGGCTGCATGAGGTAAGCGGGGTGACATCGGTTGGCACCTGGAACATCTATGCCAGGGCTACAGTTTTGGTCCATTTTCTCTTGTGTCTACTGGTTTTCTATCTGTGGACCTCAAGGTTGATCAAATCCAGGCCAGTCCGTCTGCCATGGATAGCTTTGCTGTTGCTTTCGTGGGCTATGACCGGCCTTCACAATGACTATTTTGCTTGGATTTGGCAGATTCGTCCCGACTTCATCTGCTATGCATATACCCTCCTGGGGTGTTATCTGATTTATCTCTATTTTTGCCGCGTTGATAATAATCAAAGGAAAAGCCCTCTTCTCCTGCTGGTCTTGGGGGGGGCATTGGTAGGTTTTGGCAATGCTGTTCTTCCCAAAGGGACCATTATTCTTCTGCCAATTGTTCTGACGATAGTGACCAGCCAATTGTGCCAAGGGCATGAGATGCTGTCCTATTTCAGGAACAAAAAGATAGTGAAAGGTCTCTTCATACTCGGAGTGGCTGTCGGGTTTTCTTTTCTGGGCGGCATGCTTTTGGACTGCTATCTTGCCGGCATACCACCAGCGAAATGGATTGCCGCGGTATTGCTTTTAAATACCCGAAAGCACACGATTTACATGCTGTGTGACGACAACCCGATTACCAGCATTACACATGCTTTTTCCCTTCCTTTTTCTTTTCATTTTTACGTGTTGTTAGCGCTGGTTGTCTGGGGTGTTTGGGAGTTGTCTCGTCTCAGGTTGCAGAAAAGGGAGAGCGCCGGCGAACAGTGTATCGGGCTGTTTGCCCTTTTTGTTATCGTTATTAATCTGTTAATGCCAACCTATACCAATGGCGCGACCTGGTCATATTACTTCATTCCTTCGGTTTTCGCTGCCGCACTAATCTACGTGCTCTTGCTTCTTAAGGTCTGGCGCCTGTTGAGTTCACAGGCTGCTGCTAATTGGTACAGGCTTCGCAATATCGTCCTTTTCGCTTATTGTGTTATCTTTCTGTCGTACATAGTGGTCACCCAGTCTGCCATGTCGTTTCGCCTCTATCAGTCAAGACAGGTGCAACAACATCAGAAAATCGAGACAATGATCGGAAATGATCGTCTGCGGGAAGGAACATTGCCAGCCTCGTTTGTGTATCTGGCCACTTATACCTGGCGAGTGCCGGTAAAAGCGCGCCACTGGGCCTACCATTTCATGCTGGTTAACCACAAGGACTTCTGGAAGGACTGCTATCGGCTGGGTTTGGGTCCGGATCCCCAGGACACCTGGGGCAATGGTTTTGGCGAACACCCTCCCGATGCCCTGGTTTTTATTTCAACCAGTGAACTTCTGGAGTTTGTAGTAGCTCTAGACTACTGTCAGGGTATAGATGGCACCTGGTTGTTTAATGAAATTAAAAATAATTATGTTCTTATGAATACCAAGGGAGCATCGCTCTATGTGAGACGGGACAGAGTATCCTATCTTCAGGAACGAGGATGGCGCATGGGCCCATAAATCGGGCTCTTTTTGCCTCGATGACTTCTTTATCAGAAATCATCAAGAAATACCGTGATGCTTTCCATAAGTGTCACGAAAAATAGGGCGCCTTTGCCATTTATAGAGTCGAGCGAGAGTATCTGGAAGAAAAACAGCAATAGTCCAACTGTTCTTTTTGATTGGACTTCATGGGCTTTAATAATTCGCCTAACTGATTTCTGTTCTACAATGATAGAATCATTAACTATAATATCAGCTACGAATCAGGACTACCTTGGTCTTGGGGTCTTGGTAGCGGACCCGGAGCCTTTTGTGCCACAGCAATAATGGATTGCCCGGGCCACGGCAGATAAGGGTCTATCAATTTCCAGAGCCATACCAGGGAATCATATATTTTTAGTTGAAGGCGTGAGAAATGACGTTGCTTTAAGACCTTTCCATTCAAAATCCATCCCGGCACAGCTATACGGTTGAAATACCACATTCGCTGCAACTCAAATCCAGCCTCCTTTAGAAGCCTCTTAACCTCCTCTTTTGTATATCTACGCATGTGCCCCACTGCAGTATCGAGCGACGAGAACAAGGATGGAGAGTTGGGGACCAGCAGCAGCATTCGCCCCCCTGGGGTCAAAAGCTTGTACATATTCCTCAGCGCTACCTCATGATCTTTGATGCGTTGCAGCAGATTGAGACTTATAATGGTATCGAATTTTTCCGCAGATGCCCAGTCATCAATATTTGAGCAAATATCCAAATATCTTACATCTACATTAGGTCTTCGGTAAAACAGGTTTCCCAGCGCATGAAGATGAAGGGGCTCAATGTCGCTGCACACATAGTGGTCTCGTGGAAGCAGATGCAACGCTGTGTTTCCTATCCCCGCTTGTATCTCGAGCACCCTGGCCCCGACATAGGGCAAGATCTCTTTGGCAATCCAGGCGTTGAGCCTGTGGGTACCGGATTGGCCATAAACAATATTCTCATCACCGGTTGCATAGAGATCATCGATTAACCAGTATTTTAAGATCACAAAAAGGGCAGACATACCGTCTTTCCACGTAATCTTTTTTCCTTCCCGGTAAGTCCTACCATGATAAGAAATAGGTACCTCATAGACTCTGAATCCGCGCTTGGCAATCTTTGCAGTGATCTCCGGTTCAAGTCCAAATCGTTTGGATCGAATAGGAATGCTCTTGAGCAGATTCATCCGAAAGACCTTGTAGCAAGTCTCCATATCGGTCAAATTGAGATCTGTGAACAGGTTGGACAGAAAGGTGAGGAACCGATTCCCAAGGGTGTGACGGAAAAATAGCACACGACGTGCCTTGGCGGCCGCAAAGCGAGAACCATAGACCACATCGGCATAACCATTTAATATCGGTTCCAGCAGTTGCACATACTCATTAGGGTCGTATTCAAGGTCGGCATCCTGGATGATGGCTATATCTCCGGTGGCTTCAGTAATTGCCCTTTGAATTGCCGCGCCTTTCCCATAATTTCTTTCCTGTCGGAAAAGCCTGATTTCAGGCATCTTCCTGGTGAAGTTTTCTAAAATCTCCCATGTCCCGTCGATCGACTGATCGTCAACAATGATAATCTCACGTTGGAGCCCTTCCGGAAGAGGGGCCTGGGATACCATTTCAAGGAGGGTTCCAACCAGGTACCGCTCATTAAAAACAGGAATTAGAATAGAAACTTTTTGAAAATCACCATAACTCTCCACCGATCATCTCCTAAGCTTTCCTAACCCGGACAAGCCGGAACCAAACAGGTTTGAAGATAAAAAACATGTTCCACCTTTTCAGCCTCGCCTGATTTATCAGTCCTCGGCCCATCGGCGGCAACATAAAGCCTGGGCGGTTTTGCCTTGCGAATTGCCTCAAACACCTATTTTTTGGTATCGGGGCGGTTAAAAACAAGAAAAAGAACCGGAGTCGTTAGTGGGAATGGTAGAATAAATTGTATATCCGACATGCTAATCTATTTCCTTCAGCAATGAATCAAAATAATTAATGGTCTTCTTGAGACCTTCATCCAGCCCCACAGTCGGCTCCCAGCCCAATTCTTTTTTAGCCAAAGTGATGTCCGGTCGTCTTTGCTTTGGATCATCCGAAGGCAATTCCTCAAAAACTATTTTGGACTTGCTGCCGGTTATGTCGATTACTTTCTCCGCTAATCCTATGATGGTAAATTCAACCGGATTACCCATGTTGACCGGACCCGTAAAACCGTCTTTCGAGTTCATCATTCGGATAAAGCCATCTATCATATCATCTACATAACAAAAACTGCGGGACTGATTACCCTGGCCGTAAACGGTGATATTCTTATTTTGTAATGCCTGCACAATAAAATTGGAAACGACCCGGCCATCGCTTGGATGCATCTTAGGGCCATAGGTATTGAAGATACGCACAACTTTAATATCCAGTTTGTGCTGACGGTAATAATCAAAAAAGAGTGTTTCGGCACAGCGCTTGCTCTCATCATAACAGGAACGGATTCCAATCGGATTCACCCGCCCCCAGTATTCCTCTTTTTGCGGGTGAACCTCAGGATCGCCATAAACTTCCGAAGTTGATGCCTGAAATATTCGCGCCTTTACCCGTTTGGCAAGCCCGAGCATATTAATCGCGCCATGAACGCTGGTTTTGGTGGTTTGAACCGGATCAAACTGATAATGTATAGGTGATGCGGGACAGGCAAGATTATAGATTTCATCCACCTCAACATAGAGCGGGAAACAGATATCGTGGCGGATCACTTCAAAATACGGGTTGTCCAGAAGATAGGCGATGTTTTGTTTGTCGCCGGTGTAGAAGTTGTCAACGCAGATGACTTCGTGGCCTTCGTTTAGTAGCCGTTCGCATAGGTGGCTGCCAAGAAACCCCGCGCCGCCTGTTACTAAAATTTGGTTTTTCACAATGATTTATTCTCCTTTGAGAATTGCAACAAGACAAGACACCCTCGAAATCTTTAAAAAAGTCTACCTATTACACTCTACGATTACACTGCAAAAAACCTGAAACATGATTCCGCTCAAAAAGCCCGAGATGCAAGGCGCTGAAATCAGGTTAAAGGTCAAAGAGCTATTGTAATCAACCCCCTTCAGCTTTCGGCTTCAGGCTTTCAGCTCTTATGCAACGCCGCAGATTGGGTTTTTTCAGCAGAATCATCATTCTTTACTTCGGCAATTTGCGCCCTTTTCCTAAATCGTGATAAGATGCATGTCAAAACATAACAGAGAAAAGATCCGGCCCGGGACACATCAGACAGGCGACTTCCGCTATCCAGTGCATGGAGACCGATTTCCACCTCAGGTTCTTATCCGTTTAAAGGAAAAAATTTATTATAGCTTCCAGAATCAGTATATTATTTTTTTAATAGATTGGTTCAAGGAGAGATCCCCATTTGGTTGGGGGAGGGCTGTTGATGTAATGATAGGTTTGTTTCGCCCGTAATGGGAATGTTGGAATACCTGAATGAGATTTTCAGTTCTTGTTCATCTTACTCAAATTATTGAGTTCTGCGCGCCTTAACTTCAATAGGGCTTCTTCTATAAGTTTCCGATTAAAGGAAATAACATCAGCAAGCAGCCCAACCATAAGGACTAGAAAGCCTACAATGAATAAGACAGCGGCTAAAATCAGGGACTGGACATGTCCTGCACCCTGTCCCATGAAATAGTAGATCAGAAAACGGACTGATGGAATCATACCGCTAAGTATAAACAGACAACTTATATAGAAAAATACCTTCATAGGCTGATACATCATGTACATACGAATCATAGTGGTTACCGAACGTCCCAAAAAATCCGGGATGCTCTTAAACAGCCTTGATTTACGGGTCTTCCCGTTCGTGCCGATGGGAACGCTAGTAACGGCCAGGCGTTTCTTGCCGGCCTGGATGATACTTTCAATCGTATATGAAAAAGAGGAAACAATATTGATGTTCATCGCTCCTTCACGGCTGAATGCGCGAAAACCGCTTACTGCATCAGGCACATCCGTCTCGGAGAGAACGCGCACAACAAAACTGCCGATCTTCTGCATCTTCTTTTTTGCCGAACTGAAATGCGGAACTCTATCGGTCTGACGATCACCTATTACAATGTCCGCTTCACCCCTTAATATCGGGGCGATCAATTTGGGGATATCCTCTCCTTTGTACTGGTTGTCACCGTCCGTGTTGACAATGATATCTGCTCCGAGTCGCAAACAGGCATCCTTCCCAACAAAAAACGTCTGAGCCAGCCCCTTATTGCAAGTATTTACCACTATGTGATCAACCCCGAACTCCTTGGCGACTTCAACAGTTCTGTCTGTAGAACCGTCGTCAATAATGAGAATTTCAACCTGATCGATCCCACTGATCCGGCGCGGGATGTCACGCAAGGTCTGTGGCAAGGTCTCTTCTTCGTTAAAGCAAGGTATTTGAATGATAAGTTTCATATTCTTTTTCACCATCCGTGCAAATGATAATATGATGCTCTGTACATATGCACATAATGTGCCCAAAATTCCGGGAGGTGATTAAGGTGTATCATTTGACACTTTTTTGCAAGTTCAGGGAGGACACATGAAATAGCCGGTAAGTTCTGGACTTTGGATACTGAGTTTTGCCCCCTGGCTCTTGAAAGTACTTTTGGGATCGGCCAAGCCGGAGATTTTCAACTTGGATCAGGGAGACCAATTTTCGAGCAGAGATTCTACGAGTCGTCTGGGAAAAGGGGACATCGTAATCAGTATATACAATTTTTGGTTTAACACACAACCCGCATTATGCCATTATTAATGTTCAAAAAAGTAAGTTCCGCTTGATTTTTATTCTGCGATTTCTGCAAAATAATTTCTTATCTGAAATTTCACCGCTTCTTACACTTCGTAGAAAAAACCTGATCAAAAGTATTCAAGAAAATAAACCACTATTACGATGTATTAACTAGTGCCTGAACGAAAAGTCCGTTTTCTTATAGGTTGGGTTGAGCCTGCAAGATTATGTTGGGTTTCGTACCTCAACCCAACCTACTAAAATCAGGCACTTACAAAAATATAATTTCAAGAGGCGAAACCCAACGAATCATTCGAGTGGGTTTCCGTTCAGGCACTAACTATGATGCATTATTTTGGCACCTGAATATTATGCCGTTGAAATCGGTTTCAAAATAGCAATAAATAATTTTATCCATGAATATCAATTAGTTGATATTATGAAAAACGGTGAAATTTCAGGTTTCTTATCACCCAATTATCACTTTACTTGGTATCTTTTATGACTTTCAGTATTTTCAAAAACCTAACAGGTCCTCAAAAGTTTGCCATTTTAATTACATCTCTACTTGTAATTGCTGTTAGCACATACGTTATACTATTTAAACTCCTTACTCCCGATGGCGCATTTAACACTCAAGCGGCAATCAATTTTTACCACAAAGGCGCCCTGATTTTAAACTATAATCAGAATATAGCACTTCAAACATTGTTGCCCTTTCAGATCGTAAATGGTTTCTTCCTCACCATATTCGGCAACACCTTTTTGGCAACCAATCTTGCAAATATTTTCTTTTATCTTTTGCTTTTCGGACTATTTATATTCCTGACCTGTACATACAGATCAACCTTGCCTATGTTGGCATTCTCCTGCATGTCCTTGAGTCCTGTATTTATTTGTGCCTTTGGAGGTCTTGGAGAAGTGCCGGCATTGACATTTGGACTCCTTGGAGTGTCCATTCTTGTGTTTAGAAAAGGCTCATACATAGCCTGCATTCTTGCGGGAATACTCATTGCTTTTGCAATAACAACAAAGTGGGTATTATTCCTTATTTTACCGCCTGTTGTTTTAACACTCATCATGCTAAGGCTGGATCGCAAAAGCCTGTTATACTTCCTCGGGGCTATTCTCCTTGTATACACTCTTGTGAGTTTTTTGCAATTCTCCCACCTTGAAAGTGATGAGATAGGAAAGCTCTTCCGAGCTCTCATTAGTCAGAATATGCCTCACTATGGAAGCGAATACTCTTCTCAGGAAGTTGATAACCTCAAAACATATGGATTGCGCCTCAGGAAAATTTGGGAAGGATATTCATCAACGTCTCTTGTTTTTTTTGCGCAGATCAAGATGGGCTTGTCACTTATTATATCCTTTGTTGCGATCCAAATATTGTTTCGCCGCAAAGATCCACTGAAGAGGAAAGATGTATTTTTCATCTTTTTGGCAAGTTTTCTACTGATATACCTTACATGGGCATTTACACTCAACTCAAGATGGCCCGCACGTCGGATGCTGAATATCGATGTTCTCATTTACTTGGGCACCGGACTCCTGCCATACGCTGCCCGTTTTGGCAAAATAGGAAGGTCAGCAGTATTTGGACTTCTTGCAATATATATTAGTTTTCACTCTTTGTTCTATTTATACACGAAACAGGAGAATCATTTATGCAATGTTATTACCTACGAGTCTCGAATGAAGGAAGGATTACAACTTCTGCCTGAAGATTACAATGCTTATGGCCAAGCTTGTTTACAAGCTCCCCTATGGTCCTTTCTCGCCGGGAAGAATTTTAAGCATTTATTTCGAGATTCGGTTTTTTATGATTGCATTGAAGATGACTGCCATAACTACCTTTTTCGCCAACCTACAACTTCTCTTCTTATCCCTGAACGAAATATTGGATCGAGAATTTTTAAATTAAATAATGTTTTTGAATTTCGTGATTTTCAAATATTGAGAATCGAAGGGTTTAACAACTGCGGGAAGGAATACGTTGAATCGGTTGATTTTACTGAGGAAAAAGCTACACAGTCTATTGTACGCATTCACGAAAAAGATCGAGACAAAATGTATGGTTCCCAAATTTTTGAATTTAATGAAATGGCTGTATTCTTAGATAATAAACGAGGACTCCCCCTGATAGAAGTCGTATTTGACGCGCATGAATGTCATGATGGAAAGAATCTTCGAGTGGCACTCGTAAATAATAAAGGAAAATATATTCAAAACTTTTTTGTTACACGGGGAGAAAACAGATTTGAGGTATCTGTGCCAAAAAAGTTCCGGGGATCAAAAATAGATGTATATTTGCTATTAGAAAAAGAACTTAGAAATAAAAGCCCGCATTGCATGGCACAAAACATAAATCGCATACCTTTAGAATATAAGATAGTAGGATTAATTTCCAAGCCTTCAATCTTTAGGTAAACCTATCGAGTCTTCTTGCCGCTATTAACTGATATCAACGACAACTGTATAAAGATTTGAAAAGATTTGAAGCAATTTGACGAATTCAAATGAAGCTCTGAGTCTTCAGGGCGGCCGGGTCGTTTTACACCACGCATATCTCGGTTGGTTACCTGCCCCGAAATGTCGCATCACTATGTATCTGATGCGAGCAACTGATACGGCTGGACTTTCGCTACTGGACTGCAGCCTTGTCAGCTGCTCCAACGTCCCCAAGGTACATTCAGGAACCTGGGCCTGGAAAGCAGGCGACCGCCTTTAAGTTTCGAGCCTATGGATAAACTGTTAGTACAAGGGGTGTATATAGGCAGTGCTTAATCTTCGGGGGTGTTGGGACGGCCTGTTGGGGAAATGCCATGGTCGCCAACAGGGAAAGCCTCCATTATTTCTCATATCTGGTCATGTTTTCCGTTTTCACATCGCGAGATGCATGAGGAACAACGGCTGACTTCCGTCCCGCTATTAGTGCAAAAATAAAAGTCAACGCATCCGCCAAGGTGGTAACAGCACGCAGGGAAACAGCCAACCACACAGCAATCCCATCGCCATAGGTCGGACCTAGAACTGCCAACAGGATGGTCTCTCGCACTCCCAGGCCAGCGGGAGCCCCGGGGGTGAGAAACCCGGCCACCCAGGCAACAGCAAAAGCGCCGGTCAATAGACCGATACGACTTTTTTTTACCTCAAAAAGTCCCCTTGCCAGAATGTCAGATGCAAACCCCATCAAGAGAAAACAGAATACATAGATCAAGAAGCAATTCAGCAGAACGATTGGCGAGGGTGTATTGACATCTGCATGGGAAAATATCTTACGAAGAGGACCAGGGTGCCATCGAAAGAGAACCCATCCGGACAGGAGAGGAAAGGCAATCGCGATGATCGTGGCCAATGCCAACTGAGGAACGCTTGGCATTTCCGCCACATCTCCGAATAGATTATTACGTGTTATGAGAAGCCAAATAGCAGCCGTGGTCGATGCGGCAACAATAAGCCACCCAGCCTCGAGAGTCATTGTAAAAACCACGCGTGAGAGAGTGAAACCTCGGCTTCTGGCTAGTACGATCCGTCCAGCATGATGTGCCACATTGCCGGGTATATACTTTGCGAATTGAGCAAGTACGAAAACGATCAAAACTTCACGGGCTATCGCCGCTTCGCCACAGGTACGCAGCAAAAGAAGCCATGCATACCCCGCAATGAGAATAGTCATGACACTAGCGATAGTTGCTCCGATCAGGCTGGCGTATGCATGCATTCCCCAATGCAGTTTAGGAAAAGAAGAAATCTGCGTGACAGCAAAATTAAGGAAATAGATTAAGGCAAGTATGCCCAGGCCTAAGCCAATCCAACGGTAAGCACTCTTCATGGTCATCTGGCTAGTACTATGAAACCGTTCCCCAAGTTAGTGCTGGAAAAAATGCCTTGCAAAGCACAGAAGAATTGCATCACCTTGGTGCCCAGCCAGCTTGCTTGCAGTGGATACAACTTGACTTCCAGAGAACGCTCAACTCCACTGCGAGCGCTGTGGACAGCCCGCTGCTCAGTCTTGTTTCTCATAAGTGATTGGCTGTTAAGCTGCTTAGCGTGATGACGCGCACGAATCGGTTCAATAAGGTTGGCGAGTGGAAATCCATAACACTCCATTTGCACTATATTAAACCCTGCCTGCGCAATGAGATCCTCAAGTCCTGCACGTTCATAGCGACGGAAGTGGCCTGCCCAAACATCAGTTGCGTTCCATCTCTTAGGGTGAGCAGGAACAGACATCAAAAACCTTCCGCGAGGCTTAAGCCAGCCCGCCCATTGCTCAAGGGCAGCCTGGTCATCCAGTATGTGCTCCAACACTTCAAACGCCAACAGATAATCAAAGGCCGATATCCAACCACTCTGTGCCTGTTGATAGATCTTCACGTTGGGGTTATCGCCATTAATGTGGCTGACAAGCTCAAAAGCAGCAGGAGAGGTTTCGAGCGCGGCGCAAGAAAAGCCCATTTGCGACAGGTCCTTCAAAATCGCTCCAGCTCCGCATCCAACTTCCAATAGATATCCACGTGGAAGGGGCTCGATGATTTTTAAGATCCTATCACGTCTAAGG
>LGVF01123550.1_pt1 | contig 13161 bp, 13 predicted proteins | sample 469901 | NCBI WGS metagenome assembly LGVF01 (sample SAMN03893561, study PRJNA290197) | marine sediment metagenome | material: sediment; isolation source: combined push core samples #3730, #5133, and #5579 collected at Hydrate Ridge | place: Pacific Ocean: Hydrate Ridge | reverse complement strand
CCATGCTCCATGCTCCATGCTCCATGCTCCATGCTCCATGCTCCATGCTCCATGCTCCATGCCCCATGCTCCATGCCCCAAGCCCTATGCTCCATGCCTATTACAAGGAGTCAGCAACCATGTCTAACGACGTAGTAATATCCGTCGAAAACCTCTCCAAGCGCTGCCGTATTGGTGCTAAGGAACAGGGATACAAGAATTTCAGCGAAGCTGTCATGGACGCCTTGACAGCTCCATTTCGCAATTTTAGAAACCTTCGAAACCTAACGAAGTTTGACGAGGCCCGCTCTTTGCCCTTTGCTCCATGCTCCGGGCTCCCAGCTCCATGCTCTCTGCTCCATCCTCCCTGCCCATCGCAGCAAGGTTCTTGAGATGAAGGATAAAGTCATCACCACGAATCCTTTGCCAGAGGTTATCTACACCCCTGAATCAAAACTCCGGTCACCTGTTGTCATGGCCAGGGAAATGTGGCAGGACCTGCTGGCTTCCAGGGAACTGGCGTGGCGGTTAATGGTAAGGGATATCAGCGCTCAATATCGCCAATCTCTTTTGGGGATTTTTTGGGCCTTTTTGCCTCCTATTGCAATGGCCCTGGTTTTTGTTATTCTTAATAGCCGCAAGCTGATCAATATAGGTGAAACCAATATCCCCTATCCCGCTTTTGCCGTCTTCGGCACGGTTTTGTGGCAGGTTTTCGTTGAAAGCCTTAATGCGCCATTGAAGGTTGTCACCGCATCAAAGCCTATGCTGGCCAAGATCAATTTTCCCAAGGAGGCACTGATACTGTCTAGTCTGGGGCAAACATTGTTCAACTTGACCATCAAATTGGTGATCCTGATTGCTGTTTTTATTATTTTCAAAATACCTGTAACCTGGGGAGTCCCACTCTCCCTGTTGGCTATCCTGGACTTGGTTCTTTTGGGCACAACGTTTGGTCTCTTAATTACTCCTCTGGGCGTTCTTTATACGGACGTAGATCGAGGTCTTTCGCTTATGACCGGCATCTGGTTTTTCCTTACTCCCGTGGTCTATCCGCCACCAACGAGTTTCCCCTTTTCATTATTAGCCGTACTGAATCCGGTCAGCCCGATTCTTGTCGGTGCCAGAGACCTGGCCACCCAGGGCGTTTTGCAAAACCCCATTCCATTTCTTGTAGTCACATCTATAATGCTTGTGATTCTCGCCGTCACCTGGATTATTTATCGACTGGCTGTTCCAATCTTGGTTGAGAGGATGAGTGCGTGAGCAATAGCGAAGTCCTTGTAAGAACAGAAAACGTCTCCAAAAAATTCTGTCGTAGCCTGAAAAAAGGCCTATGGTACGGCGTCAAGGATATCCGAGCCGAGCTTTGGGGCCGAAACGGCCAACGTGAACTCCGCCCCGATGAATTCTGGGCAGTCAGCGACGTGTCCTTTGAGCTGCGTCGTGGAGAATGCATCGGGCTGATAGGACCAAACGGGGCAGGAAAAAGCACGATACTAAAACTCTTGAACGGGCTCATCAAGCCGGACAGAGGCCGAATCACACTGCGCGGCCGCGTAGGCGCTCTGATCGAACTCGGTGCAGGCTTTAACCCGGTACTCACGGGCATGGAAAACATTTATGTCAATGCAGCGGTACTTGGAATCCCCAAACACGATGTCGATAAGAAGCTGGCTTCCATCATCGAATTCGCGGAAATCGACGATTTCATCAACACGCCGGTTCAGCACTACAGTTCAGGCATGAAAGTGAGGCTGGGATTTGCCGTTGCCGCACAATTGAATCCCGACGTATTGCTCATTGATGAGATACTTGCGGTAGGAGATCTGGGGTTCAGAATCAAATGCCTCAATAGAATTAGTGAGTTAATGCGAAATTCAGCGGTTATTTTCATTTCACATTCAATGCAATTTATCTCATGGCTTTGCACGAAAGTCATGGTTCTCAATAATGGGAAGGTTGAGTACTATAAAAATGACGTGGCTGAGGGAATTAATTATTATTATACTAAGTTTGAAAGCCCAGAGCAGAACATTTCCGGGAATGGTAAGGCAATGGTTTCTGATGTTAAGTTATCCAGCGGACACCGTAGCGCAAACGGCGAAGAGCTGCTATCAATTAACTATGAAGATGATTTGTCAATCGAGATGGCTTTAAGGTTGGATTCTTCAGTAAGCCAACCTGTGATAAGGATAGTGATATGGAACCAGGAACTCCGTCCCGTAGCTGATTGCTTTTCGCAATTTTGCGGGTTCAAGATAAATCGCAAAAGCCTCAGCAGAATCAAATTACAGCTTAGAAGTTTGCGGTTAAATATGGGTATTTACTCTATTGCAATCGTGGTAGTTGATTCGTCGAATGATGAAATATTATCACGCAATGACTACGTTGCACATTTTCAAGTTAGGACTACGTATACCAGTTGGGCTCCTCTTTTGTTGCCAGGCGAATGGAAAGCGGACGAGTGTTGACGGAACATTTCGTACGTACTGTTGATCTTATTTGTCTTTGTAGTAGTGCCGTCATGAGGTTTTGATGTCTCTTCTTTCTGATAAACAATTCATATTCATCATTGGTTCCCCAAGAAGCGGTACGACGTGGTTACAAACAATGATAGGTGTCCATCCGTTGGTCTGCACAACAGTGGAACTCACTCTGTACAGTAATTATACTGCACCATGGATCAAGGCGTGGAATAGAGAGGTAGCTCCGATAGAGCAGGGTCGATGGCATCAGGGCTTACCGTTTCTCTGGACCGAAGATGAGTTTTATGGTTTTCTGAGGGGGTTTCTCCAAAAGGTCTACGAGCGCGTTGTCGAAACCAATCCCATGTCAACGCACATCCTTGACAAACATCCCGGATACTCTGAGCATGTTGAAGACATTAACAGGCTTTTGCCGAACGCGCGATTTATACATTTGATTAGAGATGGCCGTGACGTTGCTGTATCGATGGTAGCAGCCCGACAGCAAATAGGCTTCGGGACTGCTACGATATCAGATTCTGCTGTGGCGTGGAAGAAAAATGTTCAAGCGGCACAACAGGCCAGACAATACGACGACCGATATTTGGAAGTGAGGTATGAAGATCTGTTGACCGATGGCACGGATACCCTTAAGTGCGTATTTGATTTCTGCAAACTGCCAGCTAGTCCGCAAGATGTGGCTGTAATCGTTGATGCGCACCGGTTTGAAAAAATGAAGGTGAGCAGAATTACGCCAGCCAGAAACATTAAAGCACCCCACGGCGCTTATCGAAGAGGCAAATTCGGGAGCTGGCGAGAAGAGCTCGATGCGATGCAGAAGTACCTGTTTGACGAAACGGCAGGTGATTTGTTGCGCGAACTCGAATATGCGGAAAATGGCTGGTGGGCTGAATCCTGGTGTCAGACGGTTATGCTACCAGTGGTTGCTGCGACTTCAACGCACAGACAGATTCGCAAAAGATTTGCCCGTGCAACTACGGCCCTGCTGGGCCCAGCCTTGACGGCCCACGTTAGATGCGCCCGATTAAGCTTAAAAAGTAAACTGTCAATATTCGGTCACTCTTGAGATCAGAATGACGCATCACACCTGCGGCCATGCCGTAAGTATGTACTGACTTACGGTTACGTTTTCAGGACTGGACGCGATGATAGATGCACGGAAATCTCAAATAATCGGTGGTATGTTTGGTCTGGAAGAATTTCCGAAATTTCACGGCAGTAAACCCACCTTTCTAACAAAGCAGAGTATCTGTTTAGCAAATGCAATGCCTGGCATTTCGCTGCTCATCGAAATGCTCTCACCTGACCACGTTTGGGTTCCTTCATATTTGTGCGGGGCAATCCTTGAAGCCGTTAAGTCAAGCGGAACAAGTTTGCGCTTATATGCGGAATACTTGTTTCTAAGTGCGAGGTCGATTTTGGCCATGTAAATCTGACAGGGGCCCCAACAAAGTGGTGGCTGAAGAACCTGTTCGCAGGAGTTATGCGTAGAGAATTCGACATTTACGGGACAAACCGTCGTTGGTTTGACCTATATAGTGCCTGAACGGAAACCCCGGTTTTTCGGTCAAAAATTCGAATGACAAAAATCCAAATTTCAAAAAAAACGTAAAATCCAGGTAGTAATCTGCATTTGTCTTGAATTTGTGACATTCAGATTTGCGGCTGACGCCTTGAAAACAGTACGATATTCGGATTTATTTGAAAAAACTCGTCGATATTGTCAGCCATGTTGAATTGCCAAAATAATGTACAAGACTTTTGGAACACAGCACTAGTTTTGCAGTAAAGATGACACCCAATGGGAACCGAGCTGCTGTGCTCTGGATGGTTTTTGCACACCATTTCGCAAATGCTTCCGGTAAGACTGAGGAACTCAAGGAGATTGTGCAGTTCTCTAACAAATACCTAAATGAAAACATCTCCAATCCAGGTCAGCCAAATGACTACTTTGTTGAATTTTACGCTGACGGATCCGGTATTACTGTATCATGATCACGAGAGTGAACGTCTCATATCAGCCCTGGTTACGCAGGACCATTGGAGGAGCTTCATATGCTTAAGGAACAGCCTTCAAGCGCAGGATGGATTATGGTTAGTGACAGTTTCTCGCAAATAATGGAAATGTAGAGAAGATGAGTCTGCAAAAAGCTGTAATTATTGGAGCGGGGGGATTCGGTCGTGAAATTCTGGATGTCTTTGATGCGATCAACGCGATCAAGCCTACCTTTGATGTGATCGGATTCATAGTCGAGCCAGAGTATGGAAAGTCAGGCACTTTCATCAACGACAAACCTATACTTGGCGGCTTTGATTGGTTCGCAGAACACAAAAATGAAGTTCAAGCCATATGTGGCGTGGGTGCGCCCGAACTACGCATGCGTTTTGTCGGACGTGCCCAAGAGATGGGCGTTCATTTTTGCAGCGTCGTGCATCCGCATGCGATTCTAACACGCAGGGTAAGAACAGGACAGGGTACGGTGATTACAGCGGGTTGCATTCTCACTAACCGGATTCGCATAGGCAGTCATGTCCACATAAATCTGGGTTGTACGATTGGGCATGATGTTGTCATCGAAGATTTTGTCACGTTGGCGCCAGGCGTGCACGTTTCGGGCAAAGTCAAATTTGGAGAGGGAAGCTACATCGGGACTGGAACTAATATCATCGAAAAGAGAATCATCGGCGCCTGGTCAATTGTTGGTGCTGGCAGTACAGTTATTAGAGACGTGCCAAAGAATACGACGGTGGTGGGTGTGCCAGGCAAAGTAATGAAAAGCAGAGAGTATGGATGGCATCTGAAATGATTACTCTGCGAGAGGGCTATCATGCTAGATAAATTCTTGGAAAAAGTCAAGTCGTTTGCCCTATCTCGTGTTTTGATGACTGCGATCGAACTGGATATCTTTAGACAATTAGAGCAAACCCCTCTCAGCCGACCTGATTTAAGGCAGCGATTGGGCATTGCGGATACGCCAATTGCGGATGCATTCCTTGATGTGCTTGTGGCTTTCCAGATCCTTTGTGAGGAGGACGGCAGACTGACTTTGTTGCCTTTAGGGTTATCAGTGCTACCTGTGTATCAAAGCATACAAAGTTGGAATAAAGAGATGAGGTTGTTTTATAGCTCTCTGGACGACTTAACTGGATTGTTACAAAGTGGCAATTATGAGGAGTCCGCCCTTTCCGACTACTGGCTCTACAAGAAGTCTCCTGAGCGAAGAAAACTACAGGAGCCTCTAGTTGACAACTACTCATCCGTGATGGATGCTTCCCAGTTGCAGTTGAGCGAGGCTATCGTGGAGCACTACGACTTTTCCGCTCACGAGCATATCATCGACTTTGGTGGCGGATACGGCAGGCTGGCTATCACGTTGGCTGAGAGATATCCTCTTTTGAAGATAACCATTGCAGACCTGCCTGCGGTATGCGAGAGGGCAAGAGTCCGCATAAACTCGGCTGGATTTGCTGAAAGAATCAAATGCCTACCAGTCGATTTCCTACGTGATGATTTACCAACTAACATGGTGGATCTCATTATCTTCGTGCGCGTTCTGCATGACTGGAATGATGGCGAGGTTGCAACTCTAATGGCAAAAACTCGTTCCTGTCTTCAAAGGCATGGAGTGGTGTTGGTTGTTGAACCTATGACAAATGAAAGTGCAAAGACGGATTCAAGTTCGGTCTTATCTTCTCTGATGCTGACACTCTTCGGCGGCAAACGCCGCAGTGTACAAGACTACATGAGACTTCTGAGATCTGCAGGTTTTGTGGAGCCATCCTGGCGCGATTGCGGGTTGTCAACCTACAGAATGGTTATGGGACGTATTTGAAGAATAGCACCTTTAGACCCGGGAGCCAACGATGAAGACTTGCCTGTCTGACCTGGCAGTTTTTGACGGGGCCCCAGCGTTTCGCGAAAGGCTTCACGTTGGACGGCCAAATATCGGCGATCGCCAACGATTGCTAGATCGCATCAACGACCTCCTGGACAGAAGATGGTTCACTAACAATGGCCCCTTCGTGCGAGAGTTCGAACAGACGGTTGCTGACGTGTTGGGGGTTAAGCACTGCGTGGCCATGTCCAACGGCACGGTGGCCCTCGAGATCGCCATCAGGGCCCTCGGCCTCACCGGAGAAGTCATAGTGCCTGCTTTTACCTTCGTCGCCACGGCCCATGCGCTCCAATGGCAGGAGATTACCCCGGTATTTTGTGACATTGATCCCAGGACGCACAACATGGATCCACTCCAGGTTGAAAGGCTGATCACCCCGCGAACAACAGGGATAATCGCAGTGCATCTATGGGGTCGGCCGAGTGAAGTAGAAGCACTTACCGAAATTGCGGACAGCCGCAATTTGAGATTGCTCTTCGATGCTGCTCATGCATTTGGTTGCTCGTACAAAGGACAAATGATTGCTAACTTTGGGAATGCTGAAGTTTTCAGCTTCCATGCAACCAAATTTTTCAACACCTTTGAGGGTGGTGCAGTCGTTACAAATGACGATGAGCTGGCAGCAAAAATCCGTCTGATGAAAAACTTCGGCTTCGCAGGTTATGACAAGGTTATCTATATTGGCACCAACGGCAAGATGAGCGAAGTCGCGGCCGCGATGGGACTGACCGGGCTTGAGAGTATAGAGGAATTCATCGCCAAAAACTATCGCAACTACAGGCAGTATCAACGTGAATTTCAAGGCATACAAGGTGTTCAAGTTGTTACCTATGACGAAAATGAGAAGGGGAATTATCAGTACGTCATCTTGGAAATTGACGAAAATATCACCGGGATTGACCGCGATCAGTTGATCTCTATTCTGCACGCTGAAAAGGTGCTGGCGCGGCGCTATTTTTACCCCGGTTGCCATATGATGCAACCCTATCGTTCCTATTACCCGCATGCGAGCCTTTTGTTGCCCAAAACAGAAAAGCTTGTGAGGCGCGTACTATCTTTACCTACAGGTGCGGCAGTCCAGTTGGAAGATATAAGCACAATTTGCCAAATTATTCGATTCGTTGTTAAATATGGGGCTGAAATCACAGCAAGCCTGTCAACAATGCAGAGTGATTTCTCTGAGGGATTATTCACATGAAAGTCAGTGTTGTAATAATAACTTATAACCAAGAGAAATTTATCGCCCAAGCAATAGAGAGCGCACTCATGCAGAAAACCGATTTTAGCCATGAAATTGTGATCGGTGAAGACTGCTCTATAGATAGCACGCGAGATATTGTCATTGGCTTTCAAAGAAGATACCCCCACAGGATACGTGTATTACTGTCTCAAAACAATTTGGGCCCTCAACATAACTTTATTCGAACTCTACAAGCCTGCCGCGCTCAATACGTCGCTCTCCTAGAGGGAGATGACTACTGGACGCGCCCTTACAAACTCCAGAAGCAATCAGACTTCTTGGACAGTCATCGCGATTGTGCAACTTGTTTTCATAATGTTACACGGATTTATGAGGACGGCAGTCACGAGCCTCACGATTTTAACAGCCCGGAGCAAAAGGAAATTTCGACCATTGAGGATCTGTTGGATGGCAACTTTATCCATACCTGCTCAGCAATGTTCCGCAGAGGCTTGATTGTGCGTTTTCCCGATTGGTTCTATAGGGTGAAAATGGGGGATTGGTCATTACACATTCTTAACGCACAATACGGTAATGTAGGTTACATCAATGAAGCCATGGCCAATTACAGAGTTCACGATAAAGGCATCTGGATGGGACTCAGTTGGCCAAAGAAATACGAAGCTAAGCTGGATGTTTATAGGCACCTTGAAACCCATCTAAATGCCAGGCATAAGTCATTCATCGTCACCAATTTGCTGCATGGCTATCATAATCTCGCTCTCACCTACCGCGACAGCGGCAACATTGCGAAAGCCCGAAAATATATCAGGCTCTATCTCATCAAAACGATTTTCTCCGGGCGTATGCTTAAACGAAAGGATCTTAAACTGTTCGCAACGATATATTACCCAAAACTGTCCAAGCCTATATGGACCATTGCGAGGCACAAACGGGTAGGCGAGAACTGTGGCTGGTGGATAAACAAAAAAGCCAATCTAAGTCAGAAACAAATGGCGGTCACGAACAAAGTTAACATAATAATAATCACGAGAAACAACCTGGAATGTCTCACGAAGTCAACAACGGACATATATCAAAAAACAGACTTTCCTTTTGAACTAATAGTCGTAGACAACAGTTCAGATATCCCTGAAGTAATCAGCTACTTAAAAAGAATTGAAAGACGTAATGATACCCGCATACTGTGGCTTCCAAAGAATTTGTTCTATTTTCCCGCCATCAATCTGGCATTAAAAATAATTGATAGGAACAATAGATATACGTTAATACTTAATGATGATGTGGAAATATACGATGATCAATGGATACAATATTTTATCAGCATCATCGAACGTGAGGAAAATATTGCATATGTAGGTGATTTTATGAAGAGACTTTTTTGTCCGCCCCTGGGCGGCTGGATTGACGGATGGTGTATGTTCTTTAGAACAGAGATATTTGGCAAAGTCGGTTTCTTCAGTGAAAAATATATTTGGTGGTATGGCCCGGCGGATTATGCAGTCCGGACAATAAAAGTTGGCTATGACATCGAAGATATTAAGCGCCAAGGTGATAGGAACAACCACGTGAACGGCATCATAAAACACCTTGGTGGCAGAACCTTTAACACAGTATCAAAGGATGCGTCACTACCGCTTGACAAGATGTTTGTCCCTGACTTCAAATTTGAGGATCTACTCTTTGAACATGGACTTTATAAGTACTATATAATCTCGAAACTACAAAGGGTCTATAGCAAAATCAATATGCTACGATCTTATGAACTAGACCAAAAAACGTGAAGGAGTTGGGGTTGAATCTGCGTGGAGGTAACACGTGGAGGGTCGCAAATCGTGCATAATGTCATAATTCTAGGCTCGGGCCGTTGCGGCACCAGCATGGTGGCAGGAACTTTGGCTGNNGAAATTAATCAAATCAATGAAGACCTTTTGGATCCTGTTGTACCCAAAAGAATCAAGCTCTTTGGCATAGAACTTTTTCGAGATCGACCGAAATACTGGGATAGATGGTTGGCAAGATTATCTTTAAATAAAAAAATCCCATCACCATCAAACAGTCTCAGACAGCGAATGCATAAAGTTACTGAAAATGTGCCTTTTTGTTTTAAAGACCCGCTGCAGGCTTTAGCCGTGCCGATAGGCTGAGTTAGCTATAATATACTTCAGCTTTGTCCCTTTCTTGCACGACTGAGTCCTGCGCTACTTTGAATGAGCGAACTAAAAAATGCGTAATGCTCCCATCTATTTTTCTTTTATTCTTTCCAAAACCGATGCTATGATATCAAAGAATGAGGCCATTTATATTTACGAACATGCCATAAAAACGCATAAATCAGGAGCATTGGTAAACATAGCAGTTTCCAGAGGGGCATCAACCTGTTACCTGGCAGAAGCCTCGAAAACCTGGGGTGGCAAGGTTTTAGTTATTGATATCCTCACAAACAATATGAAGGCCTCGCTGGTGCAAAGTTTGGTGATAACGACCACGTATTGTTCTTACGCAATATAGAAGCACTTCACTTAGCAGAGTACATTGATTATCGGGATGATTCATCTCGCTTTGTAGTTACTAATTGGTCGGGCGAAATCGATTTTATTTTTATTGACGGCAACCATCGCAATGAGTTTGTGTTGGAAGATATTGCTAACTGGAAAAAGTTTGTGCGTAGCGGAGGGCATATTGCTTTCTATGAGGCTAATAATGGAGGTAAGGTAGAATAGGTGACCGACGAAACTTTATATAGGGATCCCACATTCATTGCAATGCAAGGCGCAAGCCGGATTTGCGCATTCAAAAAATATTCGGGTAAGCCAAAAATGATTCTCTGTGCAGGACTTCAAAGTGGAGGTACCACCCTAATTTCCTGGTGTTTTTTGCAAAGAAAGGATATATCGGGCGAATTAGACATGCTTACAGACACTGTTAAGCTTGATTTTAATGACTGTAACACCCCTTGGGTTTGGTGCAAGATGACCATTAGCAGTTACCGTTGGCTGGATGTCGCGCAACTATACGAAGATTTGGGTTGGAGCGTTTCCCCTCTTTTGATTGTTCGAGATGTGCGAGTTGCATTTGCGTCATTGCAAGGTAAGGGATATGGACAAAATAGTAATACGGCAGAGGATCCTCCACTGAAACTCCGATTTAGGAGGTTTCTTAGAGATTGGGAACTTTTCCAACATTGTAATTGGCCTATAATTAAGTTTGAGCAATTTGCCAACGAACCTGAAAGCACCTTAATGGATGCATGTCAGAAAATGGGATTACCGTGGGATGCCGATATGCTCAATTGGCCTAAATCCAAGGCTGATGTGTTTACTAGAGATGAATATAATGAGACTTTTTTAGACAGCTTAAAGGAAGGTGTTTCATTTGCAGACATTATTCATCCAACAAGAATATCCAATTTTGATGGTCTTCATCGCGATGATCTTGAATGGATAGAAACCGAATTTTCAGACTATAATGATATTTTAGGCTATCCCAAGAATGTTAGTAAAGAAATCCGTGAGCGCTTGTATAACGGCTGTCTTCCAATTAGTCCCGATGCTGCACGGCGAGTTGTTACTCATCGACAGTTCTATGAAAGAATAAACCAAATACAATCGGAATACAATCGTGTCCAGAGCACACGGGCTGTGCGTATCCAACGCTGGCTGGAACGTCATCAAAATCTAAGTGTAATATTAGAGAACATCTACGATAAAGGGGCGTCTTTCTACAAGCGACAAAAAACGTTGCTATCTACTAAATATTTAAGTTCTAAGCATAGTCCTGAACTCATGATACATGATGCATCCAATAAAATCTTATCAGTTTGTCATCCACACTGGAAAGGTGTACGCTCAGCAGCCGAAGGTCAAAGCCCTAACCTCTTGCTCCTTCCGGAATCAGATTCAGAAGAAGTTAACCGTGCTGTAGACTTGATTCGTTCCTATAATCCTTCCCACGTAATTTTAAATGGTTTTTGGTTAGGGTATGATGAATTTGCCTGTGCTATTCGAAAAACGTTGAATAATACAAGAGTTTTTTATGTCCATCATGGATCTTTCTATCAGATGCTCGAAAACAGAAAATTGCCAAATATTCTATCACGTATGATTCGGTTGTCTAAGGAAGGGATTATAGAACGGATTGGCTTTGTTAAGCAGGGCATGGCTGATGTGTTCAACTCATTTGGAATCGAATCGTATCTAGTCCTGAATCAGGTTCCACAGAATCATCCAAAATATTCACGCTCGTGGGAACATCCCGTCAGGGTTTTTATTCCTGCAACCGATCATCTCAGAAAGAACATACATACACAGCTCGTAGCGGCATTGATGTTAGAAGAAATCGATGAGGTGCATATTATCGGCCCTGTTGATATTGCATATCTGAAGAGTTCGCTCGATCGAGAGGAACGTATCGTTGTTCACCCAACTCTCTCTCGAAATAGTGTCCTTGATCTCATGAATAGATCGACCATAGTGCTTTATGTAACTATCTCTGAATGCGCTCCGATAGTTCCCCTGGAAAGCTTCGTGGCAGGTGTTCCCTGTTTATCGGGGGCAAACCATGGACTTCTCAAAGACAATCCATTTCTTGAGGAAATGTTAATTGTCGAACGTGAAGATGACCCCAATTCTATAGTCGATGCAATTCTCAAGGTGAAAGATCACTATGAAGAAATACATAGAGCGATTATTAAATTCAGTCAAACATACGATGAAAAAGCCAAAAAGTCGTTTGATCATTTTCTTGGAATAGAGGAAAAGTAAATGGCAACGAGCAATTGGCAGCATATCCCCTATTGCGTAGAACTTTTTCGGAAGTTTGAGCCTAAGTCAATCCTTGATATAGGTGTAGGTTTTGGACGATGGGGAATTCTCGCACGAGAATTCCTGGATGTTTGGTATGGCCGGTCGACTCCTGAACAATGGAAACTCCGAGTGGATGGCATAGAGGCTTTTGAGCCACTGATAAGTGACTATCACTATACCTTTTATAATCGTATCCACATCGGTGATGCTTTTGACGTCCTTCCCAAAATGGGAGAATTTGATTTGGTTATTCTAGGAGATGTTCTTGAACATTTCAGTCCGGATAGGGCAATGCTCGTATTACAACGATGCAAAATAATAGGTAAACTGGTGTTGCTTGCTATTCCCTTGGGTGAGGATTGGCACCAAGACGAAACGGATGGAAATCCCTATGAAAGACATTTGAGTTTTTGGACTGAAGACCAATTGACTACACCGGATCTTTGCCAGAAAAAGATTTTCCAGGATTTCTCAGAACGACCCTTTGGCGTTTTCTTGTATCACGGTTCATCAATGCCTCCGAAAATGGCAAAGAGCAAGGATGCGACAAAACTAAGAAAAGAACCTGGCTTCGCTGCCAAGGAATTGTATGGGTATCTTTCACGGCACCCAAGGCGCACGAAATTGCTATATAACCTACTAAAAATTCTTCATAAATGGTCACCGTGATAGGGATAGGCTAACTCTCAAAACTTGTTAACCAATCAAAGAACTTGCCAAACGCCTCAGCTAAATATGTCACATATTGATAAATGGCAATCCCTGATATGCGACAAACCCGAATGTCACAG
>LGVF01030691.1_pt1 | contig 13193 bp, 10 predicted proteins | sample 469901 | NCBI WGS metagenome assembly LGVF01 (sample SAMN03893561, study PRJNA290197) | marine sediment metagenome | material: sediment; isolation source: combined push core samples #3730, #5133, and #5579 collected at Hydrate Ridge | place: Pacific Ocean: Hydrate Ridge | reverse complement strand
TCCCATATGATTTGGGTGAATTTTTATTTCAAGAAATAGATAGCCTAAGTGAAGTGAGCCAAAAAAAATAAATAGATACATTTCATGTTTAAAAGGTGTTGAAGATACTGAAATGGATCTTTTAATATCAAAACACCTTTTGATGAGATGTGGTATACAACCTACTGAAATATATAAATTGTCAGTAGAAGATGTTATATTATTTAAATATCTTGATAAAGAAATAAGAGAATATGAAACAGACTCTTTGGCTAATAAAATATCTAAAATATTAGCAAAAGCATTTGGAGGATAAAAAATGGTTTCACATAAGATTGATTTAGAGGTTATGCTTATTCCTAATGATAGTAAATTAAAAGCAAGTATGGACGCTTTAGTAAGTTCATTTCAAGGAAAATTAAGTGATGCAATAACATCTGGTAGTAATTCTAGGCTTAAAAAAACAATTACTGAAAAAACCCCTAATAAAAAAAATGAAATAAGAAATATTTTTTTTGATAGTGATAAAGATAATAAAGATGAAAAAACTTTAAGTGTTGATAAAGAAGATAAAAAAAGAGATACTATTTTATCTAGTCTTTTAAATGTTGCCAAATTAACATTAGGTGTAACTACTGGAATTATAGGAATACTTTCTAGGGTTCCTTCTATTTTACAAGCATCTTTAAAATTAATGGGTATAGGATTTTTATTAATTTTAAAACCATTAGCTGATTTACTTGGTATGATATTAATGCCAATAGGTATAGCTATGATAAAATTAGCAGCTTTTCTTATGAAATATTCTGGTGGGGCTGGGTTTGGTGGTTTAGTCGGAATGATTCTTGGTGGGATACTTGCTGTAATTATAGGTGCTTCGCTTGGTGCTCCCACAATAGCTTTAGGATTAATAATATTATTTGGTATTATAGCCGGAGCAGTACTTGGATCAATTGTAGGTGCTGCTTCAGAATGGGCTTGGGAAGGTCTAATTGAAATAGAAAAAAGTATACTTAATAGTATTTTAACTTCTGTTGATAATTGGATTGGATTACCTGAAGAAGGATTTTGGGGTGGAATTTTTACAGCACTTAAAGAATGGGTAAGTAAAGATAATACCACAAGTTTTTGGGATCTTATAACAGGATCAGTACAAGATTGGATTGATGAAAAATACCCATCATTATCAACTGCTGTAGAAAAGGGTTTTGATTTAACAGAACAATTAGGTGGAATATTAAAATATGTAAGACCCGATGGTTTACTTAAATTGTCTAAAGATTTTTCTCCATTATCACCATATAAAGCAGCCAAAGGTGGTATATTTAATTCACCAACAAATGCAATAATAGGTGAAGCAGGGCCTGAAGCAGTAATACCATTAGATAAACTTAATACTATGAGTAGTATATCAATTAATGTAAATGGTATTTTTGAAGAAAATCGTCTTAGAGATATAATGCGTGTAGTTGCTGAAGATGTAATGCATCAACATAAACAAGTTTCAGGAAGTGTATTTTAATGGTAACAAGTATAAGTAAAACAATTAGTAGTTCAACAACTACTATAATTTTACAAGAAGTTAATGGAACATATGGAACTCCACAGATACAATTAATAAGAAATGTTAAAGATGCACAATTAGTTTTTATGCCAATCCCAAATGGTGATTCAAATAAAGCAATAGGTTTTGATCTTTATGGTGTTAAACGTGAAATAACATTACAAGGGTTTGTAACAGGAACTCCATTAGAATTACAAGGATTTGTTGTAGCTATGGAGGGATTTATTAATGGTGATCAATGGAATACTGATAATAAATCTTTACAACTTAGTATAGAATTTAATACAAATTTATTATATGATGTTTTAATGAAAAACTTTTTTTGGACTTGGGAAAAAGGAGTTCCAGATAAAATAAATTTTACAGTACTTTTTAATGAAATAGATAAAGATCAAGGTGCATAAATGAAAAAATATATTAGAATAGATATAGATAATAATGCTTGGGATAGTGGTACAACATATACTACTACTGCAAATTTAAGCATAAATTATATTAAAAATTATGGTGTTGCTATATCAAAAATATCTATAAAAATAGCTCATACATCTACTAACTATTCTAATTCTGAACCTGGTAATCAAATTAGGATATTCCATGCAGATATTAAATCTGTTGGTAATGCACAAGCTGATACTTTTTTTAAAGGTATTATTAATAAAAGAACTATAATCGATAATATAATTCATATAGAAGCTAATGATTATTTGGTTAAAACCCAAGATAAAGTTGGTACAACTAATTATGAAGATTCATCTGGTACTAATATAAAAACAATAATTCAAGAATTATGTACTTTATCTGGTTTAACTTATGATATGGATGGTACAGCAATAACACCTTCAACAATTTTAAAATTTGATACAACCAATCAACAATGTTTTGGTAGAATATCATATTTATTAGGATTAATTAATTGGTACTGGTATTTCGATCCAGTACTTGATGATGCAGTATTTAAACGAAGAAGTGCTGTAGCATTACAAATTTTTGCTTTTGCATCTTCTGGAAAAACAACTAATATAATAGCATTACCTGAATGGGTAGATAATTCAGAAGATGTAGTTAATGATATGATAGCAGTTGGTGGTGCATCTGAAACTTTAATAATAGATGAATCTCATACTTATGGTGATAGTACTTGGACTACATGGACTAATGGTGATATGTATGTATTAGAAGAACCATATGAAGATATGACTATTACATCTGTACAAATAGGTTCAGATCCAGTTTTAAATCCAGAAGATTATTCAACTATAAATCAACAATCACCAGATGGAACACGTCTTTATTTTCCAACAACAACAATGCCAACATCTGGTGAATCATTTGTTGTTAGTTATTTATTTAATAAAAAATCAAGATCACAAACTGCAAGTAATACACCATCAGTAACACAATATGGTGAAAAAGAAAAAGTTATAAATGATAGAAAAATAGTAGATAGTGGTGATTTATCAAATTTAGTAACTAATTTAGTTGGTGATCTTTTTTGGGGAAAAGCAACAGAAGAAGTTAGAATAAAAATTAATGAATCTTCAATAACACCAATATTAGGTTCAATGGCTGAAGTATATGATGGTGTTAGAAATAAATCATTAGTTTGGTCAACAGGAGATACAGAATGCATTGTAACTACAGTATCAAATTCATGGCCAGGACAAGGTGGAGATACGGTAACTGTTTCTACTAAAAGTATGAAAGATCCATATCAATCATCACATATTGAAGATAGATATGATGGATTAGCTCGTGAAGTATCACAGATAAACCCAACTGAACTTTATAAACTTACAGGTGAAAAAGCACTTTCTGGAACAATGGATTGTGGTCATAATCAACTTATAAATTTTAGAATCCATAATGTATCTACTACTGGATTACTTGGTTATGAAGCTGATGGACAAATGCAATTTAATACTACTGATAGTAAACTTTATTGTTATGATGGAACATCCTGGGTAGATATAATGGGTGGTAGTAGTGGTAATGACCATGGAGGATTAACAGGACTTGGTGATAATGATCATACACAATATCTATTGCGTACAGGTGGTAGTGCATGTCCAATGTCAGGAGATCTTTGGGTTCAGAGAACGGAACCTGGTGTTGCCCTCTACGAAGGAGCAAGTTTAAGAGGCTCAATGTATATAGATGCTTCAGACAACTTTATATTAGCTTCTGAAGTTGCTAAACTAACTTTAGGAACTTGGACTGGTGCTGGTGTTGTTGAGATAGAACCAAAAAATGCCGGAGTTGTTGCTACTTTTGATACAACTATGATATATTATAGTGCTCCCTTTACTATGAATTATAATAAAATAGGATCTTTAGGGACACCTACCTCGGATTATGATGCTGCTACTAAAAAATATGTAGATGATAATAGTAGTATTGATCATGGGGGATTAACTGGACTTAGTGATAATGACCATACACAATATTTACTACGTACTGGTGGTAGCGCATGTCCGATGTCTGGTGATTTATGGGTTCAAAGAACGGAACCTGGTGTTGCTCTTTATGAAGGTGCAAATTTAAGGGGTTCGATGTATATAGATGCGTCAGATAACTTTATATTAGCCTCAGAAGTAGCTGATTTGGTTTTAGGTACTTGGACTGGTGCTGGTGTTGTTGAAATTGAACCAAAGAATAGTGGAGTTGTTGCTACTTTTGATACAGCAGCAATAGATTTTGCAGTTGCTTTGGATATGAATAGTAATAAAATAGGATCTTTGAGTACACCTACTTTAGATTATGATGCAGTTACTAAAAAATACGTAGATGATAATGCTGTTGTTGACCATGGTTTATTAACAGGACTTGGTGATAATGATCATACACAATATCTATTGCGTACTGGTGGTAGTGGTTGCCCTATGTCTGGAGACTTATGGGTTCAAAGAACAGAACCTGGTGTAGCCCTTTATGAGGGTGCAAGTTTAAGAGGATCAATGTATATAGATGCATCGGATAATTTTATATTAGCTGCTGAAGTTGCTGATTTAGTTTTGGGTACTTGGACAGGTGCCGGTGTCGTTGAAATAGAACCAAAAAATGCTGGTGTTGTAGCCACATTTGATTCGGGGGCAATAGATTTTGCTACTGCTTTAGATATGAATAGTAATAAGATAGGGTCTTTAGGAACACCAACTTCAGATTATGATGCAGCTACTAAAAAATATGTAGATGATTATGGTGGTGATCATGGTTCTTTATCTGGTTTAAGTGATAATGATCACACACAATATTTATTACGTACAGGTGGTAGTGGTTGCCCTATGTCTGGTGATTTGTGGATTCAGAGAACAGAACCTGGTATTGCTCTTTATGAAGGTTCAAGTTTAAGAGGCTCTATGTATATAGATGCATCGAATAATTTTATATTAGCTGCTGAAAATGAAAATTTAGTTTTGGGTACTTGGACAGGTGCTGGAGTTGTAGAGATAGAACCTGAAAATGCTGGTGTTGTAGCTAATTTTGATACAACTGGTTTAAATATTAATGATATTAATTCACTTACAGCAAATGCAGGAGTTGGTATTGAGTCTCTTACAATCCAAGGAACTAGAATTCAAGAAGAAATAACTAATGGAAATTCAGTTATATCAATAAATAAATATGGATATAATAAAGGAACAACTCAATTTAGAGATTTGTTTATAGATAATGGAAAAGATGCACATTGTATATTTGTTGATGGTAGTTCTAAAAAAACTTGGTTTTATGGTGATATTGCTGTTGATACTATTGTTGAATATACAGGTGGTGCAGGAGTAAATATTGAAGGTTTAGATGTTGAAGATAGTAATTTAGCTATGACAGGAAGTTCTATAACACAAAATATAACAGATGCAGATAACGGATTAGTTATTATAAATTATACTGGTTATAATGGTGGAACTACAAGATTTAGAGATTTTAATGTTAGAGATGGTAAACAAGCTACTATAATTTATGTTGATGGTAGTACTAAAGAAACAGATTTTTATGGTGATATTGGTATGAATGATAATGATATTTCAGGTTGTAATGTTATAAAAGCAACTACAAGTCAAGATTTAACATTTCAAATAACTTCTGGTAGAGCAATAATATGGCAAACGGTGTAATATGGTTAGAACAATAAATATAGGTACAAGATGTGATTCATCTTTTTATGGGGTTAATATATCTACCCCTTTACTTTATTCATATGTTATAGATAATAGACCATCTTTATATACAGGAACATTAACTACATTTTGTATTACTTTGCAAAATGCAAATGATGGTGGAACTGTTAAATTTAGAACATATGATGTTTCTGGAACTACATTTACTTTAAATGATGAAAGTTCAACATTAACTATTCCATCTGGTTCAGGTGCCAATACTTATACATTAAGTGGACAATCTGTAGATGTTACGGCAGGAAATTATTTAGGTGCTTGTATTACCGATACTACAACAGATGGTTTAGAAATTTATTATTCATTAACACAAGGTACGTATATGTACTATTATGGTGGTAGTTGTGCTAATGGTAATTATCCAGATGATTTTGTTCGTTTAAATGGTAGTATATTAATACATGGATCTGGTGTAGAACCAACGAGTGGAAATCCACCAGATGCATGTCAAAATACTGGTATAGTAGTAGTAGGATCAACATATAATGGTTATGGTACAATATATATAATTAGTGCTTATTGTACTGCTCCTAGATATGTAACATGTAATTTAACCACTCCTTGGGCTACTTCATATAGTGCTGTACGATTTTATGATGGTACAAAAAAGATTTATACAAAAGGTTCAAATCCAGAAGAATATTGGAGTGTAGAATGTACTAGTATTTTTTGTGGTACTACTGATCATGGTGAATTTACCGAATGTTGGTATCGTGATTCTGATATATATTTTGTTAAAAAAGGTGGTTCTGATTCTAATTTTGGTACATCTTGGACTCAAGCTTTTGCAAGTATTACAAAGGCTGCAGATAGAGTTGAACAAAATGGATATGTTTATATTGGATATGGTAAATATACAAGTGAAACAGATATAACACCAGATGATATTGGTAGTGACCCAATTAGTTATTTTATAGAATCACCCCCTGGTGGTAGTGAATGGATTGAAGAAGAATTACATCCAACTAAAGATACATATGGAAGTCAGGCAAACCCAACTACAAATTATGGTTCACAAGTAACTGTAGATTTACTATGTTCTGGTACTACTTCAGCAACATCATATGGATATATAGGTTTTGATATATCAGATATTAATAAAGAATTAGTATCAAAGGTTGAACTTGAGTTTGATATTATGCATCTTAGTGTTTCTCCAGGTACTATATATGTATATAGAGTATCAGAAAGTTGGAGTGAAAGTATATTAACTTGGAATAATAGACCATCTTATGATAGTGGTGAGGTTAAAACAATAAATATAACAGGTGATGGTTATTATAAAGCTGATATTACCAATTTGTTTGAAGACGAAACAAGTAATTCTACTTTTTCTGTTCAATTACATTTTTTAGGTGGTTATGGTAATAACTATAGTAAATTAGATGCAAAAGAATGGTCTGCTACCAGTACAACATTATATATTCATAATGATAATTATGTAAGTATAAAACCATAGGAGAAATAAAATGAAAGAATTATATGAAAGACTTGGACAAGTACAAATGCAAATTGATGATCTTACACGACTTAAGGAAGATCTATCAATACAAATAAGACTTGAAATAATAAAAGAGCAAACCAAAAAGGAATTTACACAATGAAAATAGGTAAATTATTTCATAATTTATCTTTATCTTTTGGTTACAAACCAAAGGTTATAAAACCACTATCAAAACAACGAACTAATAAAATAATTACTGATAAAGAAGTTAATAAAATTTTACAAAAAACATTTGATAAAGTTAGTTTTCATTGTGCAGATAGAAAATATAAATTAGTTGATATGAATTATTTAAAAAAATTTTTAAAAACTAATACTATAAATAATATTAAATATATATCCAATGATTTTGATTGTGATGATTTTTCAATGCTTTTACAAGGTGATGTAACACGTTGGGATTCAGCATTAGCTTTTGGAATTATTTGGGGAAAAACAACATCTGGGAATGCACATGCATGGAATTGGTTTGTAGGAAATGATAAAAAAATTTATTTTGTGGAACCTCAAAGGGACACAATTTTTTTACCCACAAATGAAAAAGTTTGGTGGATACTTATGTAGATTTATAAAGGAGTATCATATTTATGCTACTTCTTTTTATTTAAAAATATATAAAATAGGAGAAATAAATGAGAACAATAATAATAATATTCCTAATGTTGTTAACATTAATAGGTTCGGCTTCAGCCGCAGACTTTTATGTTGCAACAAATGGGAATGATGGAAACTCTGGAACATCCAGTAATCCATTTAGAACGATTGATCACGCTGTTGATCAAGTTAATGCTGGTGATAATATTTATGTTAAAAGTGGAACATATGATGGGGATATCAGTATTTCAAAAAGTGGAACTGCATCTAATTGGATAACACTGTCTACTTATAATAATGAAGATGTAATAATAAAAAATAGTATTATAGTATCTGCTAATTATTGGGTAATTGATGGTTTTAAAATAACTAATACAGGGAACCCAATATCTGTTGGTGGAAATTATCATGATATAAATATGAGAAATCTTGAGTGTTATTATAATGAACATTCTTTAATATTACATGATGGTAGTTGGAATATATTAATAGAAAATTGTGATTTTCATACACCATATAGTTCTGGTACAAATTTTATAGGAATTCGTGGTGAAGATGATGATATATCACATCATGTAACTATTAGAGATTGTACATTTGATGGTTGTGGACATAATAGTATTAATCTTTATTCATCACAAGCAGACCAACATTATGAAGGAACAACAGATATTATAATTGAAGGATGTTCTTTTACAAATGGTAAACAAGTAGCTATTTTTACTAATTGGTGTGGTGTAAGACGAATGGTTGTTAGAGACTGTTATTTTGAACATTATTCCAGAGGTATACAGGCTGTAATGAGAGATTGTCTTATAGAAAATTGTGTTGTTGTAAATCACGGATATCATTTTGTATACAGCCAAGGAGATGCAAATAGTAAAGATGTTATTGTTCGTGATATAAACGCACATGCAGGAACATGGGGGTCATCAAATCCTTGTATTAATCTTTGGAAAGGTTCTGATTTTCAAGTATATAATGTAACAGCAACTGGTGATTTTAGTAAAACATCTGTACCTAATCAGATATCTGACCCAAGGGAAGACCCAACACCAGACCCAACACCAGACCCAACACCAATTGAAGGATTGTTTGATAATAAAATAAAACAATCTCATCCAGATGTTGTATATGGAAGTCATGAATATATAGATGTTGGAAAAATAGATAATATTGAAAGAAGAACCTTTTTAATGTTTGATAATTTGCCTGAAGTTGAAATAGAATCAGCAACATTATCATTGTTTTGGTATTATGAATTTGGAGGAACTGAAGCTGAAATAGAAGTTTTCAGACCAGCACAATGGAATCCGACCTTTATAACTTGGAATTGTTATGAAAACAATTTATTTTGGGATACTCCTGGTGGAGATTATCATGAAAGTTATGATAGTATAACACTTTCTGGTACACCAACTAATCAATATTATGATTTTGATGTAACAGATTTAGTAAATGGTTATATAAATAATGATTTTGATAATACAGGATTTATGTTAAAAACAACTGATGGAAAAGATAATTATGTAGCTTTTTATAGTCAGGAACATTTAAATATAAATCAAATACCAAAATTAACATTTGTAAATTCGTCAGAAGAAAATATAGCTCCAGTATTAGATGTTATAGGTAATAAAAATATAATATTTGGGAATACATTAGAATTTACAGTAACAGCAATAGATGAAGATGGTGATGATTTAATCTTTACAGCTCTTAATTTACCATCAGGTTCAACATTTACTGATGAAGTTTTTAAATGGATACCAGAAGAATCAGATATTGGTAATCATAATATAACTTTTACTGTATCAGATAGTTTATTAGAAGATTCTGAAATAATAACTATAACTGTAACTGATGAATCTCATGTATATCCAAGATGGGACGTAAATGAAGACGGTATAGTAAATATGCATGATCTTGATTTAGTTGCATTACATTATGGAGAAACAAACTAAAATCAAAAAAAAAAAGATGAGTGTTAACTCACTCATCTTATTTATTCTTTTTTACACTAATTTCTGTGAAATGATGACCAACATCATAAACTTGTGGTAATTGTGGATAAACCTCATATGCCTCAAATGTTACTTTTGATATTACAACTTCATATTCTATAGGGAACCCTTTCAACAACCATTTTGGGAAATATTCTGTTTTAAACATTTGCCAACTATTTTTTGGTTGTTTATATGAAAGTGTAAAAGTTTCTTCTTTTAAACTTTCTTTCATAGCATAAGTAGTTAAACTTGTTATTAATGCATTACAAAACATTTCATCTCGAATATCTATTTTCATATGATAAAGCATATGTCCTGATATAGCCTTTTGAACACCAATTTTAATTTGTTCTAAAATTATAGTATTAAATTTAACTAATTCATCTGTATTAAAAGTCATGTCTTTTCCTCTGTTTTAATTCTTCTCTTTTACCTTCATTCCAACCATCTATGGCTTGAATATATCCTGTTACTCGAGCCAAACTAAATACATTTTGACTTCCACATTTATCACACTTATCAATAATTTCATATTGAACTTGTTTACAATCTCTACATAATGTTAAATCCCTACTAAGTGCAAAATAATCAACATCAGATTCACAGAATTTTAAAACCATTTCAGTTAATCCATCTAAATCTGGATGAGCTTCTCCAAGGAAGAAATGTAACATATTACCACCTGATAGATGCTTAAAATATTCACCCTCAATATCAAATTTTTGAATTATATTATTTTCAAATTCTGGTGGGATCATACTACCATTAGTATAATAAATTGCATCTGATTCTAAATCACCCTTTATATAAGATTTTACTTCATTACCATATTTTGTTAAATCTAATTTTGCAAATCTTGTACAAGTAGTTTCTGCAGGTGTTCGTGATAATGCTATTTTAGCACCACCTTCAAATTGGTTTTCATATGATAATGTATTAACATAATTATTAAGCCATTCAACATATTTAATACCTATATTAGTTTCAGTAATATTTTTATGTTCCATAATTTCACAAACTTCATTAATACCACATATTCCTATTACATAAGATAAGTCATTTACATTAAAAATTGGCTTTCCTTCAGGATAATTAAAGAATGGTCTATAAAATGTTGGTCTAATTTTATCTCTTATTTTAAAAATTGGAATTATAACATCATTAATTAATTTTATTGTTTTAAATTTTAAATCTTCATAATTTTTACTTCTTAATGCAAGTCTTGGATTATTTAAAGTAATAACCTGACTAGCACCCATTGAGAAACCTATACCATCTGCAAACATCATTTTACGTTCAAAATCAGGATCTTTCTTAGGATCTATAGTGAAATTGTATGCGCAACACTGATAACATGATATACCTTTTTGTTGTCGCCTTTTTGGGGAATATTCATTATCATAATAAGAAGACCCAAATTTAATTGATAATTCTACAGCTTTTTTATATAATTGTCTACTCCAATTATCATTTAAAAATTCTTCATTAACAACTACTTCTGGTTTTGGAAAACTAAATGGTCTTCCTTTAAAATCACCTTTAATCATTATATTTAAAAATGTTTTAAACATTCTTTTAACAACCGAATCTAATTCACCATATGTTAAATTATTATCAACCTTACCTTTCCATACACATGGTTTATCTTTCCATAATTTTGGTACACCTGGAGTTAATTGAACAGAACTAAAGACTGCTTGACCTCCACGAGCTACAAGCATAGTATTACATTCATATATAAACATTTGTAAAGATTGATATATTTCTTTATCTGATAAATCTTTAAAATATGGAGCCATAAAGGTTAGGAAATTATAAAACCCCTGACCACCTGCAGAATTTACTTGTCCGGCTCCAATAATTTTAATTGCATGAAGTATTGCAACATCGGCATTGTTAGCAGGACCACAAATGGCAGAAGTAAGACCACCCCCATCAATGGATACACCATGGAAAAAAGGATGCCTAAGATCGTAATCAGCACAAAAATCTCTGTTTCTAAAATATTCTAAGTCATGTATATGTATATCTCCTGATCTATGTGCTGTTTCTATATAATCTGGAAACATACGTAAATTTTGTTGTTTAGCCACAAAATCAGCTTTTCGTTTATGAATTGATTCTGGGCTATTTCCAATGTTAGCGTTATCATTGGTTAGCTCTGAATTATAATTATCTATATCAATAAGTTCAGATAATGGTATATAAATAGGTGCATATCTTTTTATTTTTAATCCATTAAAACCACTTTCTAACATAATTTGATAAGCTATATCTCTAACAAATCCAGACTCAACTGTTTTTAAATTTAACTTTTCTAAATATTCTTCTGTTTTATTAGCTATATTATTAGCTTCATCTTCTGTTAAATTTGTTTCTTTTCTTAATGATAAAAAAATTTTATTTATATTAAATACATTAATTGTTTCATCATTTTGTTTTATATTCATTTAATACCTACCATTATACTCTATTTGCCATTTCCCAATCACTATCATATATATGTGCAGCATTTACAAAATCTACTAATTTAATAATTTCATACTCATCATCAAGTATTTCATTGTATACCATAAATACAAGACCAATAAGATTACTTGCCCATGCACTATACATATCTCTACTACGCCATGTAAAATGAACTTCTACTTGACCTTTTGAATAAATGTAATTATCATTATCTGGTTCTTCAAGTACTCTAATCCAAATTCGCTGAAGACATGGTGGTTCTGTAGATGTTAAATCTATATCTGGAATCCATGTAATTGCTTGTAATCTTCTACTATTTCGTAAATTATCTTTTATAATTTTAAGTTGATTTAAATCACCAAAAAATTCATTTGGTAAATATTTAGTAAGTCGTTTATAATAAGTGTATTCAAATACACTTGCATCAAATTCTGGTGTAAATTGATTTATATATTCTTTTAAATGTTTTTCTCTTGTTGGGAATTTAAAATGTGATATTCTTCTTTTAATTTGTTCAATTGCAGGACCAGTCATTATAATAGTTGAACACATATCTTTACTTTTAGGGCCATATTCAGTTGGTATTACCATACCTTCTTTTATACAAAAACGTATTGCATGTAACCATGCAAGTGGAAAATCTTTTTCTTCCGCAAAATAATTTGGTGGATATATTAACATTTTAAAACCTCTAAAACTTTATTTACTCTTTCTTTTACTGTACCTATTATTTTAATAGTTTTTGGTGGTTTTAACATTTTAATTATATAATCAATAGCTAATCTTTCTTCTTCATCTAAACATCTGAATCCATCATCAACTACTGGAAATTCAATTGGAATATAAAATAAATAATCATAATAATCACCATGATTAATTGCAACACCAATATTATTTACAGT
>LGVF01164600.1_pt1 | contig 13199 bp, 15 predicted proteins | sample 469901 | NCBI WGS metagenome assembly LGVF01 (sample SAMN03893561, study PRJNA290197) | marine sediment metagenome | material: sediment; isolation source: combined push core samples #3730, #5133, and #5579 collected at Hydrate Ridge | place: Pacific Ocean: Hydrate Ridge | reverse complement strand
CCTATTTATTATTATAGAGCTTATGGATTTAGAGTTAATCTATTTTCTATCTATAAAACATTCGGATATTTCATGCTTGTTTTACCACTAGCAGTGTATGTGAATTATGTTCAAGATAAGAACTATATGTTTATAGGAGAGAAACCAGCTATAATTGCTGACTTATTACCAGAGTGGCCATATTATATAATAATATTCGCAATACTAGCTTTATTGATGTTTCATGTATTATATTTTGTTTCAAATATTAATGATAAGAAATTTAAATAATAGGATACTGTATGTATCCTTTTTTTATTACTTAAGTATTAATTCCTTTCTTTTGCATTAAGAAAAAAATAGATTATAATTATACGTATATCATACATTTTGTAAACGGAGGAATATCATGAAAGATAAATTAAAAGTTATAAAAGAATATGTAGAAGAAATCTTAAGTAAAGAAGCGACAGGACATGATTATTTTCATAGTTTAAGAGTAATGAATAATGCAACTGAAATAACAGTTGATTTAGATGTTAATCTTGAAGTTATTAAGTTAGCTTGTTTAACTCATGATCTTATAGATAAGAAAGTAACAAATGATATTGATAAGTCAAAAAAAGAACTAATTAGTAAATTAGAAATTACTGGTTATAGTAGAGAAGTAATAAATAATGTTGTTAATATTATTGAAAATGTGTCTTATTCTAAAGGTAATGTTCCTGAGTCTTTAGAAGGTAAAATAGTTCAAGATGCGGATAGATTAGATGCTCTAGGAGCAATAGGTATTGCTAGAACTTTTGCATATGGTGGAAATAATAACCGTTTAATATATAACCCGGGTAGCGAGGATAATAGTGATTCAATTTATCATTTTTATGATAAATTATTTAAACTAACAGAACTTATGAATACGGCTAATGCACGCGCTATTGCTAAAATAAGAACTGATTTTATGAAAGAGTATCTATCAACATTCTATAAAGAATGGGATGGAAAAGATTTAGAGTAATAATCATCTCTTTTGATAGTTTTAATCAAGAAGATTTAAAGAAACAAAAAAAGTTAGAGACCAAGTCTCTAACTTTTTAAATTCTTATATAAAATATCTTCGTATTCATCATTTCTTGTTAGTTTAGCTACTGCGTATGAACAAATAGGAATTACTTTTAAATTATCTTTTCTAGCCATTTTTACAACTTCAGCTAATAGTTTACCAGCAATTTGTTTTCCTCTTAATTCAGGAGATACAAATGTATGATCAACTGCGATTACATTTTCTTTTTCATATACCCATGTAATATGAGCTATGAAGGTATCATTACTTTCACCTATATAAAATTTATTTGTTCCTTTTTTTACTTGAAATTCATCCATGTTGAATCCTCCTAATTATCTATTGTATATAGTATATTTGATTTACTAGTTAATTCCAAGTAATGTGAAACATTTTAATATTGAAAAGATATTATATTTAATGTAGAATACATATAAGGGTTTAAAGAGGTGCGCGATGAATAGAACCAGAAAAGAAAAAATCCAGGATTTTGTATTAAAACTTATAACTCCACCAGTTTACTTGTGGATGTTTTTAGATGCAAAGATATCTATAAAGAAAACAGATGAGGTAGACTTTAAAAGAAAAGAACCTTATTTAATGCTTTCGAATCATACTTTTATGTTTGATGTAATACATGTTCCAATGCGTTTTAAGATACCAGCATACGTAGTTGCTTCAAGAACATTATTCACAAAACAACCAACTAAATTCTTATTAAATGATGTTGCTCACTGTATCCCTAAATCTAAAGGAGCTAGTGATACAAGAACTGCTAGAGGCTTAATTGGAGCTGTTAAAAGAGGATATCCAGTTTTAATATTCCCTGAAGGAAATACTACATTTCATGGAAATACTAAATATATTGAACATTCAACTATGAAGTTAGTTAAGAAGTTAAAAGTTGACGTTATTACATGTAATGTTAAAGGTGGTTATTTATCTAAACCAAGATGGGCAACAAGTAAAAGAAAAAATAGAAGAGTTGAATTAAATTATGAAATTGCTATTCATAAAGAAGATTTAGCTAAATTAAGTATTGATGAAATTTCAGAAATAATAAATGCAAAACTATATAATAATGACTATGAATATCAAAAGAAAGCAATGATAAAAAGACCTGGTAAAAAACTTGCTGAAGGGTTAGAAAATGTTTTATATATTTGTACAGAATGTAAGAGTGTTAATACTTTAGTAACTAAAGGTAACTCTATTACTTGTACTCACTGTAATACTGAGGGTACTATGGATGAATATGGTTTAATAAACGGATTTAAATTTAATAACCCAATTGATTGGGATGAGTGGCAAAAAGAGTTAAAAGAAGAACTGTATAATTCAGTTGTTGATTCAACTGGGCTTCTATTCACTATTAGATTCAAAGATGATTCTGAAGAGTTATTTGGTAAAGTAACTCTCCATTATGAAAAAGGATATTTAAAGATAGAGGGAGCTAAGAATTTCACAGTTAATATTAAAGATATGATCAATCCAATAATTACATTGAGAAGAGATTTTTCTTTTACTTATCAAGATATTTATTACTACATTAAACTAGATAAGTTTGGAGCTAGTTTATTAAGGATTGCTCAAGATAAATATTAAATAACTAAATAATCAAATAATATAGTAAAAAGGCTTAATATTTAAGCCTTTTTTTGATATAATTAATTATGCTTAAGGAGGCGAAAAATATGACGAAAGAACAATTTGATATTTTTACTACAAAGACGAATTCATTTTTGAAAAAAGCTAAGTTATTTTATGCCTTATTCATATTCATATTTGTAATTCTACTAATAGGTATGTTTTTCTACCATGTAGTTTCTTTATTTATGACATTTATTATGATACTTACAATTATGGCAATGTTATATCAATTTGTATTTAAAGAATATATTTTTTATACAAGAAAACATGTAGAATACACAAGAATCTCTTATCATAAACAATTTAAAATAAGTGATGAGGTAGTAAAATTCTTTAATGAAAATGCTTTTCAAAATTTATTTGATATTGGGTATGAGTTAGTACTTAAGAATGATGTTTATGTTTTAGCTACTAAGCCGATTGATGATACACCATTTAATATAGGATTAGCTGTTTATTTTAATGATAATGAAACTGATGCAGTTTCTGCATCACCTAAAGTACTTAGTAATGAACTTACAGGGTATATAATAAAAGCTTCTATTATTAAAGTTGTAATGTTAGTGTCAGATGATTTTTCTGAAGAAGAAAAAGATTATTTAAAATATAGTGCAGCATTTCATAAAAATACTGTAGTAATTGGACTTGAAAAGAATAAGAATACTTTATACTATAATTATTTCTTAAACGGTATGGGATTAAATGACTTCTTAGGTGAATTATTTAAAGTAGATTTAACGTTAGTACCATTTACTGATTATGAAGATGTAGAATAATATGAGTGTATTTGAGATTGGAATGTTGGTGTGTTTTGGTTTTGCTTGGCCTATATCAATAGCCAAAAGTTTAAAAACAAAAAGTATTAAAGGTAAGAGCCAACTATTTATGTATGTAATTATGTTAGGATATTTATTTGGAATGGCTCATAAGATTTCAAATGATTTAGATTTTGTTGTATTTTTGTACGGAATTAACTTCTTAATGGTTTTTATCGATTTAATGTTATATTATAGAAATAAGAAGTTAGTTACATTATAGGGAGTGAATTTATGGACACAGTTATAAGATTATCACTAATGATAGTTATTGGAGGATTTATTGGTTGGATAACTAATAAAGTAGCAATTAAATTATTATTCAGACCTGTTAATCCTGTTAAGATATTGTTTTTCAGATTTCAAGGTGTATTTCCAAAAAGAAAAGATCAAATGGCAATTTCTTTAGCAGATACTATTGAAAATGAATTATTATCAAAAGAAGTTATTTTTAACAAGATTTTAAACGAAGAAAATTTAGAAAATATTAAAGCAAATTTAAAAGAAACACTTAAAAAGAAAATTACAGAAATTATTCCATCTATGGTAAGAATGTTTATGGGGGACGTTGATAAAATGGTCTCTAGTTTCATTGATAAAGATGGAGATAAATTATTTGATGAGATGATTGATGAGTTCCAAAAAACAGGACTTGAAAAGTTAAATATTAGAGAGATTGTTAAAGAGAGAATTGATGAATTAGATTTTATTGAATTTGAAAAAATCATTTTTGGATTAATGTCTAAAGAGTTAAAACACATTGAAATTATCGGTTTATTTCTAGGAGCATTAATTGGTATTTTACAATTTCTTATTGTTACATTTATATAAAATAAAACGGCTAAATTTAGCCGTTTTTTTATTGAAGTGGATTAACTCTCTTCTTGATAATTTGCTCTAGAGCGTACCCTATTTTAATTAAGTTTTCTTCTTTATATTTTGGAGCTAAGAAGTATGTTCCTATTGGAATATTATTTGTTTCTTTACCTGAAGGGATTGTCATTGTAGGATATCCACAATGAGGACCAAGACTTGTATAATTAGCAAAATATATTAAATCTAGATTATTTTTATCAAAGATTTTATCTATTACTTTTATTGTATCTTCTCTTTCCTTAATTCCTTTTAAGTACTCTTCTTCATTCATTCTTCCTGAAGTATTATATTCACATTCTTCTAAAAGTTTTTGTCCATATTTTAGACAAACAATATCGTTATTTCTATTGAATTCTACAATCTCTTTTAACGTCTTAATTTTTGTATTATTTCCAAGTGAACTTAAGTAGTTATTAATATTTCTTTTGAATTCATATTTCATAACATAGAAGATATATTCTGTTTGTTTGATGTTTAAATCCTTAACTATAATGGCACCAGCATCTTCCATAACTTTTACATTATTATTAAAGACTTTCTTTTTAGCTTCTGATAATTTATCATAACGAGCTTTGTCAATTCCTATACGTGCACCTTGTAAGGCATCTTTATCTAAAAATTTTGTATAATCAATAAACTCATCAGTTTTTTCATTGGTAATAGGATCATTAATATCATTAGATCTTATTGCGCTTAGTAAAATTGCAGCGTCAGTTACATTTTTAGCCATAGGTCCTGCGGTATCTAATGTTGAAGATATTGGAACAATACCTTTTCTACTTACAAACCCGAGAGTAGGCTTAATTCCTACAACTCCATTTTGAGCTGCGGGAGACATAATACTTCCTCCAGTTTCAGTTCCTATTGAAACTGGCGTTAAGTTAAGTGATACACTTACAGCACTTCCTGCGCTTGAACCAGATGGATCTATATCTAAGTTAAATGGACATAAGACTTCTTTACCAAGAGAACTATAACCATTTCTCATATTATAAGACATAAAATTAGCGAATTCAGTTAGATTAGCTTTACCTAATATAATTGCTCCGTTATCTCTTAATTTAGAAGCTATTGTAGCATCGTAATTAGCATAGTTATCTTTAAGTGCAAGACTACCTGCGGTAGTATGCATTTTATCCATTGTATTAATATTATCTTTTAGTATAACTGGGATACCATGCATTAATCCTCTTACTTTTCCTATCAATCTTTCTTTATCTAAAACAGATGCTATATTTAAAGCATCTGGGTTTACTTCTAGTACAGAGTTATAATTTATCTTTCCGTTATCAATATTAACTATTCTATCCATATATATTAAAACTAAATCTCTTGAAGTAATAATTCCTGAATTTAAGGCTTCTTGGAGTTCTAAAATATTCTTCTCAACAACATCAAACATATTAACTCCTCCTTTGCATATCTATTATATCATATTTAAGTAATTAATAAGTTGAATTATTTGTCTTAAGCCCTATAATATGTTATTTTAGTAACTATAAAAGAGGTGTTATTATGAAGGCAGATTTACATATGCATAGTACTTTATCAGATGGTCGTTTATCCCCTTTTGATGTTATTAAAAGAGCTAAAAAAAATGGTGCTGATATTATTGCTTTAACAGACCATGATATTTGTGGGAATGTTGAAGAGAATATAGCTTTAGCTATGGAACAAGGAATTGCTTTTATTCCTGGTATTGAGTTATCAACTGTTCATGAAAATAAATCAGTTCATGTTTTAGGTTATTTTAGAGATGATTCATATAAAAGTAAAGATATGATATCTTATTATAAAGAGATAAAAGAAGCTAGAGAAAATAGAGCTATGAAATTCTTAACGAACTTAAAAGAAATTTTTAATATTGAAATTTCTTATGAAGAAGTTTTATCTTATTCAGATGGTATCGTTGCTAGACCTCATATCGCAAAGGCAGTAGTAAACAATTATCCTGAATATAGTTTTGATGATGTGTTCAGTAAACTAATTGGCGATGATTCTAAGGCTTATGTTCCAACATGCAAGTTAAGTGTAGAAGAAGGTATAGACTTATTAAGAAGAAATAATTGTGTTGTAGTTTTAGCACATCCTACCTTACTTAAACCACATATAAAGGATTATGTTTTATCAAGAAATTTTGATGGATTTGAAGCAGTATATTTAAGAAATAAAGATGGTGAAGAACAACAGTTTAGAACTTTAGCTGTTACTAGAGATTTGATAATAACTGGTGGTAGTGATTTTCATGGTATAATTAATGACAGTAATCATGGAGATATTGGAGATGTATTTATAAAAGACGAAGATTTAACAAAATTTTTAAATAAATATAACAATTAATTAATTTTAAGTAGTATAATATAGATAGAGGTTAAAGGAGTTGATTTTATGGGAAACAAGAAAATTTCTGGAGAATTAAGATACAAAGATAAAGGTCATGTAACATACAATATTATAGAAGAAAAAAATAAGGATTTAAGAGATTGCCTTGAAATGATTTATGAAGATGATGAGAAAAGATATGATTGGCATTACTATTGGCAAGAAGATGGTAAAAATGCATTAGATCACATTAGAGAAATATCATATGAAAATATGAAGGCAGGATTTGTAAAACATATTAATAAACATGGATATATCCTTCACAAGGGTGAGTATCAACTATTGAAAGAATGTATCGTTATTTTCATTAGCCATAAAGACTATGTATTAGAACGTTGTGAAAGATTTGGACTTGAATAGAATAAATTAAACAAACATTTAAAACAGCCTGTTTTAAATGTTTTTAATATAAGGAGAACATTATGAGAAAAGGGAAGATAATTAAAAACTTAAAAGAAAAATATGAGGTTAAAACTAAATATTTTAAAGACTATGATTTAGAAGTATCTAATAAATCAAAAACCTATTATATTAAAGTATTAAACGTTTCTAATAACCATCAAATTACTGTGAATTCTAAGTTGATATGGAATATAAAAAAAGGGAAATTAGACGGCATAAAATTTAATACTTTAGATTCAATTCTTCTTAGTTTAAAAGAATTTAATAAGTTAGATAACAAGATTATTATGTTTACTAATAAGCCATATAAGTTACTTAAAGCACTTAATGAATCTGACTTAATTGATATAAGTGAAGAAACAGAAATTAATGATATATTTGTTACTTATAATATCTCAAAATTAGTAGAATATATGAAATAACTTAATGATATTTTATGAAATTAATATACAAAAAAATCACTCATATTTTATGAGTATTTTTTTTTGACATAAATAATGATATAATAAAGTTGAGGTGATACTATGACTATTATTGTAACTGGGTTCGAACCATTTTTGAACAATGAAGTTAATCCTACTTCAGAAGTATTAGGACTACTCCCAAGTAGCATTAGAGGTAATGACATTATTACTGTTAGACTTCCAGTAGAATATGATCGATGTTTTGATGTTTTAAAACCATACATTGAAAAATATAATCCTGGAATGATCGTTCTTTTGGGTCTTGCTCCTACAAGAAAAAATATTTGTATTGAAAGAGTTGCACTTAACGTAAGTAACTCCAAATATGAAGATAACTCACAAATAATTAAGACCGAAGAAAAGATAATTGAAGATGGTAAAAATGCATATTTTTCTACATTACCAATGACAAAGATATATAATATTTTAAAGAAAAAGGGAATTCCAGTAGAAATTTCTAATACAGCAGGTTTGTATATTTGTAATAACATAGCATATCATGTTTTACATCATATTGAAGTAAACAACATGGATATAAAAGCGGGATTAATACATGTTCCATTTATGACAAAGCAAGTCAAAGATGATTCAGTTAATTCTTTACCGCTTGTAATAATTTTAGAGGGAATAATAGACACTATAAAGGCGACTTTATAGTCAGAAAAGAGGACATTATGGGAATTGAGGAATTTGTAGTTAAAGGTAAAAATGATTTAGATTTAAGTTGTTTTAAGATTCTTCCTGAAGGTGAAATCAAAGGGGTAGTTCAACTTTTTCATGGAATGGGAGATCACAAAAAGAGATATCATCCTTTTGCTAAGTTTTTAGCGAAAAATGGTATTGCTGTTTACGCACATGATCATAGAAAACATGGGAAAAGTGTTAATAATCCTGAAGAAATTGGTATCTTTACAAAAGAAGATACATGGAAAGATGTTTTACTTGATTGTAATTTCGTGAATAGAAGAATTCAAAAAGACTTACCTGATGTACCTATTATTATAATAGGACAATCAATGGGAAGTATTATTGCTAGAAAATACATCTCAAATTATGAATCAGTTCCTAAGATGGCAATTCTTATGGGAACATTACCTCCTATTGGTATGGGAAGAGCATGGGTTCCGTTATTTCTTAATGCAGTAGTAGGAATATTTAAGAAAGATAAGAGATTACCATTTATTGCTAAAATATTAAATGATCCATTAAACAAAAGTTTCACAATTAAAAGAACTAAGTTTGATTGGCTTTGTAATGATATAAGAATTGTAGATAAATATATTGATGATCCACTTTGTGGGTTTGCTTATTCAAAAAGATTTTATAAAGAATTTATTAATGCAATGATGGATGTTAATAAATCAGATGTAATTTTAGAAACAAATGATATTCCATTACTATTTATTTCAGGAAAAGATGATCCAGTTGGAGATTTTGGTGATGGAGTTAAAAAAGTTAGAGAATTATATAGTGGACATGGGTATACTCAATTAACTCATAAATTGATTGAAGATACACGTCATGAAATTCTTTGTGAAAAAGGTAAAAATGATACTTTTAGATATATATTAGAGTGGATAAATTCTAATTTATAACGTAAATTTTAAATAAATAAATAAAGTTAATATTATAATTAAGCCGTCATCGGCTTTTTTATTTAGAAAAAAATCAATAGGTCATATATGGTCTATCTTTTAATTTTTGGCTATGTTAAACTTTAGTGGTATAAAATAAATATTCAAAAGGCAATAACGTGGAAATACGTTTACGCAAAGTCTCAGAGCTAACGAAGAAATTCTATGCTGGCTGGTCCGCAATATTTGTTATGAAATATCAACTTTTTTGAAAATTTCACTCAAAAATATTCTTTTTGGTATCTTCTATATTGTGATAAAATGCGCGCCTTAGATTTATTTGGGGCGTTTTTTGTTTATTTTTATACAATAAAATATTAGGAGGAAATTATGAGTGACAAGCAAAAAGGAAAATTCAATGTAGGTGTTGATCTTGGTACTTCTAATCTTCTAATTTATGTGGAAGGTCGAGGAACTGTATTCAATGAACCTTCAATTATCGCTATTGACAAAGCTACAAAAAAGGTTGTCAAAGTTGGTAAAGAAGCCGCAGAATTAGTTGGTAAAGTACATGATAAGATTGAAGTAATTAAGCCTTTAAATGGTGGAGTTATTGCTGATATGGACATGATTCGAGAACTATTAATTTTCACATTTGAAAAGTTATTTGTTTCAAATTTAAGTAAAATTAATAGATTATTGATATGCATCCCTTCAGACATAACTGACACAGAAAAAACTGCAATAATGCTTCTGGGTCAAGAGTTAGGAATTGAAGAGACTTATATCGATGAAGAAATTAAAGCAGCAGCAATAGGTGGTGGAATTGATATCTATACTCCTTCGGGACATTTAGTTGTAGATATAGGGGGAGGAACTACTGACTTTGGTGTGTTATCACTTGGTGATGTAGTTTTATCTAAATCAATTAAAATTGCAGGAGATTATTTTGATAAACAAATTATCTCTTATGTGAAAGAAAATCATAAATTAGAAATTGGTTTACAAACTGCCGAAAGAATTAAGATTACTTTAGCATCATTAACTGGAGATTTACCTATTAATGAAGAAGGGAATCCTTTAACTTATAGTGCAATGGGTAGAGATGTAGATTCAGGATTACCTCAACAAGTTATAATTCAAGCAGAAGAAATAAGAGAAGTTCTACTTAGTTGTTTTGATACTATTAGATCTACTTTAATTTCAACACTTGAAGCAACACCTCCAGAATTAGCTGGAGATTTAGTGGATAACGGAATATTAATTACTGGTGGAGGAGCACAAATTCTTGGAATTAGAAAATTCTTTGAAGATATAACTGGAACAGATGTACATATTTCAAATGGGCCTTTAATCGCTGTGGTTGAAGGTACAAAGAAACTCCTGAAGATGGATCGTAAACACTTCTTCGGAGATTATTAGGAGGATATTATGGCAGATAAAATTGGATTAGGAATAGACTTAGGTACTGCTAACTTACTAGTATATCTTGAAAGAAAAGGAATTATCTTTAATGAACCTTCAGTTATAGCTTTTGACCGCGAAAGCGGTAGAATAGTTGCTGCTGGGACAGATGCTCATCAAATGCTTGGGAAAGTACACAGTAAAATATCTGTAGTTAAACCACTAAAAAACGGAGTAATAAGTGATATGAAAGCTGCTAAAGCTTTAATAGCATATGTATTAAATAAAGTAGAAAATTTAACATCAAAAGAATTATCAAAAACTTCATGTGTTATTTGTTGTCCATCAGAAGTAACAAAGATTGAAAGAGACATTATGGTGGATTTAGCATTAAACACTGGAATTAGTGATGTATTTATAGAAGAAGAAATCAAATCAGGTGCTCTTGGAGCAAATGTTGATATCTTTAAATCAAAAGGAGTAATGATTGTTGATATCGGAGGCGGAACCACTGACGTTGGTGTGCTCTCATTTGGAGACATTGTATTATCTCGTACTATTAGAATGGCTGGGAATTACGTAGATACTCAAATAACAAAATATGTTAAAAAAGATTTTAAAGTAGAAATTGGAGAACTTACTGCTGAAAGAAGTAAAATAGAACTTTCAGATTTAAGAAAAGATTCTTCAGAAATTATAAATAGATATGCAGGTAGAGATATTGTTAAAGGAATACCTAAATGGGTTGACATTAGCAGTAAAGATGTTAGAGAAGTTTTAGTTCCTGTATATGAAGAAGTAGTAAAATTAATAAGCGCAGTATTAAAAGATACTCCTCCAGAATTAAGTGCAGATATATTCCAAAACGGAATATTATTAACTGGTGGTGGAGCTCTAATTAAAGGCGTTGAAGAGTTCATAAGTGATAGAATAAAAGTACCAGTAAAAGTTGTTAGTAATCCTTTAACATGCGTTGCTGAAGGATCTAAATACTTACTTAAAAATCGTGGGGATTATTTAGTTAATCCACTACAATTATAGAGGAGTGAATAATATGGAAAATAATAAACTTATGAAATCAAAACAAAAACTTATAAAAATTGGAATAGATTTAGGAACTGCAAATTTATTAGTCTATGTAGATGGAGAAGGAATCATCTTTAATGAACCTTCAGTAATTGCAATGGACTATGATACTTCAGATGTTATAGCAGTTGGATATAATGCAGCAAAAATGATTGGTAGAGGACACCATGGGATTAAAATAGTTAGTCCATTAAATCAAGGTGTAATCTCTGACATGGAAGCTGCTAAAAAATTAATTGAAATAGCTATTAGAAAAGCTGAAAATTCAGATATTAAATTAAAAGCTTCGACAGTATTAATTTGTTGTCCAAGTGAAGTTACTCAAATAGAAAGAGATGCTATGATTGATTTAGCTCATAAACTTGGTGTACCTGATGTCTTCATAGAAGAAGAAGTTAAAGCAGGTGGAATCGGTGCAGGACTAGATATTTATAGCTCAAACGGATCTATGGTTATTGATATTGGTGGAGGTTCTACTGATATTGGTGTTTTATCACTTGGTGATATCGTAGTAAGTGAATCTATAAGAGTTGCCGGAAATCATTTTGATCAAGAAATAATTAATTACTTACAATATGAACATGGTTTATTAATCGGTAAAAAAACAGCACAAAGAATCAAGGAAGAAATTGGGACGTTACGAGAAGAACTTACAGAAAATAAAACAACACTTGCAAAAGGTAGAGACATTGTTTCTGGTTTACCTAGAAAAATTGAAGTTAGTCAAGAAGAAGTAAGAGCAGTTCTAATTGAACCTTTTAATAATATTTCAACAGCAATCCTTAAGGTGTTACAAAACACTCCTGCTGAATTATCTGCAGACATAATCGTTAATGGTATGTTAATAAACGGAGGTTGTGCATTAATCGAAGGTGTAGACGAGTTTCTTGAAAAGAAAATCGGATTAGACGTTCATATTGCTAAAAATCCTCTAACAGCAATTGTTGAAGGAACAAAAGTGTTACTTCAAAATCGCGGAAACTATTATGTAAAGCCTGTAGACTAAAATGTATATGAAGAAGAGAAACATCCTTTTAGGAATATTGTTGTTTCTTCTATTATCACTAATTTTTAAAACCTTTCAAGAAAATGAAATAATAACAATAGTGATAAGCGTTCTGAGTACAGTGGTTTTACTACTGTACTTAAGAACAACTTCAGAAGTAAAATTTGTAATTGAAAAGAACAGAATTACAAATAGGTCAAGTAGAAATAATCTAAAAAATAGCTTCGTAGTCTTTTTAGAAATATCAAATCTCGCTACATATAGCCAATTTTATGATATTAATCTAAGCGATAAAATATTTGATCAAATTTATCAAGAAGCTATTAAGCAAGTTGGGAAAAGTTGCGTATTTTTGTACAGAACAGATCAATTAGTGTTTATATTAGATTTTCAAAATCAAACTGTAATTAATCAAGTATTGCGCTACGAAGAACAATACAGAAGTGCAAAACAGATTATAAATCATTTATCTAAAATGATGTTTAAGATTGACAAAAAAGA
>LGVF01039065.1_pt1 | contig 13219 bp, 17 predicted proteins | sample 469901 | NCBI WGS metagenome assembly LGVF01 (sample SAMN03893561, study PRJNA290197) | marine sediment metagenome | material: sediment; isolation source: combined push core samples #3730, #5133, and #5579 collected at Hydrate Ridge | place: Pacific Ocean: Hydrate Ridge | reverse complement strand
GGGCTCAAGGAGTCTCTCCGTTTCTCCTTAGTACTGATCAGTATCGTCACGTTGCCGGCAGCAGCCGGTCTTATTGTCTGTGCCGTGCCGGTTTACAGCCTGTTTTTTATGCGAGGTGCCTTTAGCTATCAGGATGTCTCTCAGACAGCCATGGCTCTGTGCGCCTATGCTCCCGGCCTGCTGTTCGTTGGTGTCAGTCGCATTCTGGTGCCGACCTTTTACGCTCTGCAGGATACCCGTACCCCGGTCTGGGTTTCCTTCTGGACCCTGGTTGTGAATGCCGTACTGGGGGTGCTGCTCATGGGACCCCTACGCCATGTAGGTCTGGCCCTGGCCCTGAGCCTGTCCTCAGTCTGCAATTGTCTGCTCCTCGGCTGGTTACTGCGCCGTAAAATCGGTCCGGTAGGCTTTATTTCTATCGGTGGTTCGCTGTTACGGGCATTGCCGGCTACCCTACTTATGGCTGCTGGTGCCTGGCTTATACTGAAATCTGTCGACTGGCAAGTAGGTGGGTGGTCATTCACCAAACTGTTTGCTCTGGGAAGCGCTGTCGGCGTAGGAATGGCTATATATTGCGGTGTTTGTCTGTTGTGCGGTGTCACGGAAATCCGTGATGGTCTACGGCTGGTCAGTCGCAGGCTCGGTTTTGCTGATAAGGGCTAATCTGTCCTCGTCTGTTGGTTGTGGCTGCCGGTGTTGCCCTGCTGAGACCTGTGCGTGTTGACGGTAGGGCAGGGCTGTATATATATCTGTCCCGATACTGTCTGTGCCCATGTCATCCGGTCCTTCCCTTTGATTTTTCATGTCTTCTGAAAGGGCGCTTCTCTTGCCCTGGCGGCGGTTGCTGGGTACTGTGAAAAAAACACCCCTGCTTACTAAAAGAGCTTGACATGACTGGGGTTCCTTGGGTATATATTGCCTCGTTGTTGGGACATAGGCGCGTAGCTCAGTGGGAGAGCACTACACTGACACTGTAGGGGTCGGCGGTTCAATCCCGCCCGCGCCTACCAACATCTACAAACGACGACTCGCACCGATCGAGGCATCTCCGGATGCCTCTTTTCATTCGTGGAGAAGAATATAGTTATGCTGCGCGTAGAATTGCCAGACGGTTCGGTTAAAGAGGTTCCCCCTGGGAGCACCGTGAAGGATGTTGCTGAAGGAATCGGGGCCGGGTTGGCAAGGCAGGCGATCGCGGGTAAAATCAACGGTCAGTTGACCGATTTGACCGCGGTTGTAGAGGATGGCTGTCAGCTGGAGATTGTCACCCTTACTAGCCCTGAAGGGCTTGGGATATATCGCCATACTGCGGCCCATCTTATGGCCCACGCAGTCAAAAGCCTGTTTGGTAAAGACGTGCAGGTCACTATCGGCCCCTCCATAGAAAACGGCTTTTACTACGATTTTTACACTGAGACCCATACCTTCTCGCCCGACGATTTCGAGCGCATCGAACAAAAGATGCAGGAGTTGGTGAAGGAAAATCAATCGATAACCCGGCAAGAAGTCAGTCGCGATAGCGCTATCGAGTTATTTCGCAGCCTTGGCGAAGATTACAAGGTGCGGCTTATCGAAGATCTGTCTGAACCGGTCGTTTCCCTTTACCGCCAGGGTGATTTTGTTGATCTCTGTCGCGGTCCCCATCTGCCCAGCACAGGTCGTATCAAGGCCTTCAAGCTGACCAGTGTAGCTGGTGCCTACTGGCGTGGCGACGAAAAGAACGCCATGTTGCAGCGCATCTATGCCACGGCCTTCCCCGATAAAAAGCAGCTCCGAAGCCATCTGGCCAAACTGGAAGAAGCGCGCAAGCGTGACCATCGGCGGATCGGTAAGGAGTTAGATCTCTTTTCCTTTAGCGAAGAAGCTGGTGCGGGTCTGGTGCTCTGGCATCCTAAAGGAGCACTGCTGCGGACACTGCTTGAGGATTTTGAACGCAAGCAGCATCTAAGGCGGGGCTACGACTTGGTTCTCGGTCCGCAGATTCTAAAGACCGACTTGTGGCAAACCTCCGGTCATTACGAGAACTACCGCGAGAATATGTACTTCACCGAGGTAGACGGTCAGGGCTACGGTCTCAAGCCGATGAACTGTCTGGCTCATATGCTGATCTACAAGTCGCATATGCGCTCCTACCGCGATTTGCCGCTACGTTATTTTGAGCTCGGTACCGTGCATCGCCACGAAAAATCAGGAGTTCTGCACGGTTTGCTGAGGGTTCGGGGGTTCACTCAGGATGATGCGCATATTCTCTGTACCCCGGAACAGCTTGACGGTGAGATCAAGGGCGTGCTGCAATTCGTCCAGGATGTCATGGGTATCTTCGGTTTTGAGTACGAGGTGGAAATCTCCACGCGCCCAGAAAAGTCCATCGGCAGTGACCAGGATTGGGAGTTAGCCACCAACGCTCTGATGGGTGCTCTTAAAGATTCGGGACTCGAGTTTGAAATTAATGCCGGCGATGGCGCATTTTACGGCCCTAAGATCGACATCAAGCTCAAGGACGCTCTTGACAGGAAGTGGCAGTGTGCTACAATCCAATGCGATTTTACGTTGCCCGAGAGGTTTGACCTGAGCTATATCGGAGCCGATGGAGAAAAACACCGGCCGGTGATGTTGCACCGGGTCATTCTTGGTGCCATTGAGCGTTTTATCGGAGTGCTGATCGAGCATTACGCAGGAAACTTCCCTTTGTGGATTTCCCCTGTTCAGGCAGTGATTGTAAATGTTACCGACAATCAGGCCGAATATGCCGAGCAGATCTGGCGAGAGCTACGGGATGCCGGTGTTCGGGTCGAGAAGGATCTGCGCAACGAAAAACTGGGTTTCAAGATTCGCGAAGCTCAGATGGCCAAAGTTCCTTATATGCTGGTTGTCGGCGATAACGAGATGGAGAGCGGAACTGTTGCTCCCCGCTACCGCACGGGCAAGAGTCTTGATGCCATGTCGGTTGCGGACTTTGTCCAGCATGTGCAGGACGAGTGTAGTCAATATCGTTAGGAGGTGTCACCATAGCTAAGCAAGAGACACGCATAAATCGTGATATCCGTGCCCGACAGGTTCGGGTGGTTGATGAAGAGGGGGAGTTGCTCGGTATTCTTACCGTGCCTGAAGCCCTGGCCGTTGCCGAAGAACAAGGTCTCGACCTAGTCGAGGTTTCGCCCAATGCCGATCCGCCGGTATGTCGAATTATGGACTACGGCAAGTACAAGTATCAGGCTAGCAAAAGGGCGGCCGAGGCAAAGAAAAAATCAGCCAAGGTTGAGGTCAAAGAAGTCAAAATGCGACCTAAGACCGAGGAACATGATTTTCAGGTCAAGTTGCGCAATGCCCGTCGCTTTCTAGATGATGGCAACCGCGTCAAGGTGACAGTAATGTTTCGTGGCCGGGAGGTTACTCATCCCGAGTTTGGCCGCAGGTTGATGGAGAAACTTGCTACGCAGGTAGCTGACATCGCCCTGGTGGAAATGCACCCACGAATGGCTGGTCGTTTCATGACTATGGTGGTGGCACCCAAAAAATAACGACTAACGGCCTTCGTCGCAACCGTAAGGCGCGGATGCGGATATAGCAGTGGGGCTCGTTGTCGATAGCAAACGTTCAAGGAGAGTTTCTTATGCCAAAAATTAAAACTAATCGCGGTGCTGCCAAGCGTTTTCGCAAAACAGGTACCGGCAAGATTCGGCGCAATAAGGCTTTTACCAGCCATATTCTGACCAAAAAATCGACCAAGAGAAAGCGCGATCTGCGTAAGGCCACTCTGGTGTCCAAGGCAGACGCAGGAAACATTGCCCGTCTCATCCCTTACAAGTAATCGGGGTCGAGTGGGCTTGGCTTAAGACCGAGAACTGAGGGGACAGGTCTCCTCCTTCAGATCCGGCAGCGGCAATGCCGCCATATCCAAGCACAACCAAGGAGTAAATCATGCCAAGAGTAAAAAGAGGTTTCAAAGCGAGACGTAGAAGAAACAAGGTTCTCAAATTAGCTAAAGGTTATCGTGGCGCGCGGGGCAAACTGTTTCGTAGTGCTACCGAGGCCGTCGATCGCGGATTGAAATACGCATTTCGCGACCGCAAAGTTAAGAAGCGGGATTTTCGTGCTCTGTGGATTTCGCGTATCAACGCTGCTTCTCGTGAGAATGGACTGTCCTACAGTCGACTCGTATACGGGTTGAAGCAAGCTGAAGTCGGTATCGACCGCAAGATTATGGCTCAGCTTGCAGTCTGCGATCCGGCCGGTTTTACTGCTATCGTCGATAAAGCCAAGGCCAAGATGCAGTAAATATCTAAAAAAAGAGATGAGGGCCTGCCTCATCTCTTTTTTTTTAGTTAAACAATGGAAGCCGCTGGGCTTCCTTTCCTTTTTTACGGACTACGCAACGGGATTGCTATGAAGGAACAACTCGCAGAATTGTTGGGGCAGGGACGGGCCGCACTGTTGGCTGCTGACTCCTTAGAGGGGTTGCAAGAGGCACGGGTCGGTTTGCTTGGCAAAAAGGGATCCATGACCGCCATCATGAAGGGTATGGGGCGGCTTTCAGCTGAAGAGCGGCCGGTCATCGGCGCATTGGCCAACACGGTCAAGGTTGAGCTTGAAGACCTCTTTGAAGAGCGGTCCAAGGCCGTTCGCGAACAGGAGCTGCAGCAACGCTTGAGCAGCGAACGCATTGATGTAACCCTGCCAGGCCGCACTGCTGCTCGAGGTTCCAAGCACCCGATAACCCTGGTTACCGAAGAGATTACAGAAATCTTCTCCTCTCTCGGTTTCGGTGTTGAAGAAGGCCCCGAGGTAGAGCGGGACTTTTACAATTTTGAATCGCTGAATATGCCCAAGGATCATCCTGCCCGCGATATGCAGGATACCTTTTATGTCTCTGACGAGGTGGTCCTTCGGACCCATACCTCTCCGGTGCAAATTCGCGCTATGCTTAAGCATGCGCCGCCGGTGCGGGTCATTGCTCCGGGTACTGTCTACCGACGCGATTCTGACCTTACCCATACCCCGATGTTTCATCAAATCGAGGGGTTTCTGGTCGACCGGGATATCACCTTTGGCGATCTTAAGGGTATACTGACTACCTTTATTTCGCAATTTTTTGGCAAGGGCATCGGTGTTCGTTTCCGGCCTTCATTTTTTCCTTTTACCGAACCGAGTGCTGAAGTCGATATTCAGTGTGTGATTTGTGGTGGCAGCGGCTGTCGTGTCTGTAAAAAATCCGGCTGGCTGGAAATCCTCGGCAGCGGTATGATCGATCCGGAAGTTTTCAAGTCGGTCAATTACGATTACCAGAAATACAGCGGCTTTGCTTTTGGCATGGGGATCGAGCGTATTGCCATGCTCAAATATGGCGTTAATGATCTGCGGCTGTTCTTTGAAAACGATATCCGCTTTCTGCGGCAGTTTTGATCTGCTGAATAATCGTAAATAAAACAGGCTGTTGTCTGCTGCTATATGATAAAGGACTTGAAGAAATGATCGTATCCTACAACTGGCTTAAGGAATTTGTCGATTTTGATCTCCCGCCGGAGGAATTGTCCCATCGTTTGACCATGGCTGGCTTGGAAGTTGATGCCATGGACTATCTCGGTGCGGGACTGGACACGGTCATAGTCGCTCGGCTTGAGTCTGTCGAGCAGCATCCCGACGCCGATCGCCTGACCTTGTGTCAGGTCGCCACCGGCAACGAGACCTTGCCGGTGGTCTGTGGCGCGACCAACCATCAGGTCGGTGACCTGATCGCTTTGGCCCAGGTGGGAAGTGTGCTGCCCGGCGAATTCAAGATAAAAAAAGGCAAGATTCGCGGCCAGGTCTCCATGGGCATGCTCTGTTCGGAAAAAGAACTCGGACTGGCCGAAGAAGCGGCTGGAATCATGATTCTGCCGCCCGGTCTGCCGTTGGGACAGCCGGTCTTTGAGGCCCTCGGTCTCAAAGACGTGCGCTTCGAGCTTGGTCTTACTCCTAATCGTCCCGATTGCCTGAGTATCGTCGGCGTAGCCAGGGAGGTATCAGCCATCGTCGGTCGGCCGCTGCAAATCGTCCATCAGGCCCCGATCGAAGAGGGATCTCCCTGCACCGACAGCACCTCAGTTACTCTTGAAGAAAGTGGCCTGTGTCCCCGTTATGCAGCTCGGCTGATACGAGGAGTTAAGATCGGTCCTTCACCTGAGTGGCTTGTTCGGCGCCTGGACGCCATAGGCATGCGATCCATCAACAACGTTGTGGATGTGACCAATCTTATTCTGATGGAACTCGGTCATCCTTTGCACGCCTTCGATTTCAATCTGCTGGGCGAGCAGCGTATTGTGATCCGACGGGCCACCGATGGGGCCAGCTTTACCACTCTTGATGGCCAGCAGCGTGTGCTTTGCGGCGATGACCTGGTTATCTGCGATGGCCAGGGGCCAGTAGCTTTGGCCGGTATTATGGGTGGGGAAAATTCGGAAGTCGGGCCTGAAACTACCGATATCCTTTTAGAAAGTGCCTTTTTTAACCCGGCAACGATACGCCGTACCAGCAAGCGCCTCGGTATGCATACCGAAGCTTCTCACCGCTTCGAGCGTGGGGCCGATGTCAACATGGTGCCCATAGCCCTTGATAAGGCAGCGGCGCTGATTGTCGAGGTGGCCGGTGGTGTGGTTGCCCAAGGTATGGTCGATTGTTATCCCGAGCCCCTGTCTGAGCGGCAGCTTACCCTCGATGTGGCAAAGGCTAACCAGGTTTTGGGCCTTAAGCTCGCCAGCGACGATATCCTTAGTTTGTTGCGTTCCATCTGTCTCGAGGCTCAGCCGGCCCCGGATCGTGATAATGGTATTCTTTATGTTAAGATTCCGGCTTTTCGCCCGGATCTTGAGCGAGAGATCGACTTGATCGAAGAGGTCGCCCGCTTGCATGGTTATGACCAGATACCCGTCACCATGCCGGTAAGTCGCATGATCTGTCATCGCCCGGCTCCGCAGCAACAACTGGTTCGTCAATTACGGGATGCCATGGTGGCCGGGGGCTTTGCCGAGATTATAAACTATTCCTTCATCGCTCCTGAATGGGATCGCCTCAATTTGGCACAGGACGATTGTCGCCGGCAGAATGTTCGAATTCTCAACCCCCTTACCGAGGATCAATCGGTTATGCGCACCAGTCTGGTGCCCAGCATGCTCGAGAGTATCGCTCGCAACCGGGCCTACCGCTCTCTGGATCTGCGTCTGTTCGAGTTGCGGCCAGTTTTCCAACCTCAGGAAGGTGAAGATCTGCCTCGTGAGAGTCTGCGTCTTTGCGCTGCCATCTGTGGCCACCGGGAACCTCTCGGTTGGGCACAAGCCGCTGAGGAGGTGGACTTTTTTGACCTGAAGGGCCAATTGGAGGGTCTGCTCGAGGGGTTTCGCCTTGGCCCGGTTCGCTGGGATAGTAGCCAAAGTGAAACGTTCTATCATCCGGGAAAATCCTGTATGCTTCATCACCCTTCGGGGTTGTTGGGCAGCATAGGGGAGATTCATCCGCAAGTACTGGAACATTTCGAAATCGACCAGCCTGTTTATCTGCTCGACCTCGATTTGAGCGCCTTTTCCTCCGCCATGGTTACCGGCCGGGAGTTTCAGCCAATTTCCCGCTTCCCTGATGTTTGCCGCGACAGCGCGCTATTGGTAGACGATAAGATTAGTGTCGAGCAGGTGTTCGCCGTTATCGACAAGGTTCGTGGACGTTTTGTTGAAGATTATACCTTGTTTGATATGTATCGCGGACCGGGGATTGCCGCCGACAAAAAGAGTCTGGCCATCAGGGTGCGCTATCGCAGCCCGGACAAAACTCTTACCGAGGAAGAGATAACGGCCGGCCATGAGCGCATTATCAAGGCTCTCAAGAAGCAACTCGGAGCTGAAATTCGTTAAAAAATCGGTTGATTGCATGACACTCCTATGATATAAAATGTTGGATGTTCATGGACTTACGATATCTGAGGGGGGCGAATCTATGACCAAGGCGGACCTTGTAGAGCGTGTATACTTGAAGACTGGTTTTTCAAAAAAGGAGTCCGCGCAGATTGTTGAGATGGTTTTCGATCTGATGAAGTCGACTCTGGAAAAGGGTGAGAAGATCAAACTGGCCGGTTTTGGCAACTTTGTCGTTAAGAACAAGGCGACACGCAAGGGGCGTAACCCTCAAACCGGAGATGAGATTGAAATCTGTTCTCGCAAAATCCTGACATTCAAGCCCAGTCAGGTGCTCAAGTCAGTCATTAACAGTCAGGATTAAGGGGTTCTACGCCGTCAAGGCTGATTATGGATACTCCCATCCCCGATAAGCTCTATTTTAAAATCGGCGAAGTTGTCAGCATCACAGGCATCAAGGCCCATGTGCTACGCTATTGGGAGGCGGAGTTCGGTGCGGACTTTCGCCCGGTCAAGAGTCGCGGACGACAGCGACTCTACCGAAGGCAGGAGATCGAGCTCGTCCTGCAATTGAAGGATCTGCTCTATCGGCAGGGTTACACCATTGCCGGTGCAAAGAACAAACTGCGCAGCAAAGCTTGTGACCAGGATTCGGCTAAAGAACCTTCAGGGTCGGAACCGGTTATTCACTTGCTGCAGGAGTTGCGCAGTGACCTGATCCGGCTGCGTAAGACCTTGGACTGCTGAAGAACTCCTTGCATCCTTCCTGGCCTGAACGCGTCTTTTTTGAGGCCGTTATTTGCTGATTCTGGTTACCAACGACGACGGAGTTCACTCTCCCGGCCTAGCTGTGCTGGCTGATTCGCTATCGGCCCTCGGCCAGGTGGTGGTTGTCGCTCCCGATCGCGAGCGCAGCGCCATCGGTCATGCCCTCACACTCCATTCCCCACTGCGCGCCGAACTCATCAAACCCGACACCTATGCCGTTGACGGCACTCCTACAGACTGTGTCAATCTCGGTATCCACGGACTTTTCGAGGCACGACCCGATTTGGTTGTTTCCGGCATAAACCGGGGGGCCAATATGGGAGAGGATGTCACCTACTCAGGGACCGTGTCGGCCGCTATGGAAGCGACCTTGATGGGGGTCCCTGCCTTTGCCATTTCCTTAGACTTACTCAGCGGTGAGCGCTTAGATTATACTGCGGCAGGATGCTTTGCCCTGGATTTGGCATCGACTATCCTTCGCCAAGGCTTGCCCAACGATACCTTCCTCAACGTCAATATCCCGGTGGGAACACCTCGAGGAATGAGAATGACCCGCCAGGGAAAACGCCGCTACGAGGATATGGTAGTGGAGAAGCTTGACCCTCGGGGAAGAAAATATTACTGGATTGGCGGTGGCCAGTGCCAATTTGAACCGATTCCCGGCAGCGACTTTTTAGCTCTGGCTGAGGGCTTTGTTTCGGTAACGCCTCTTCATCTTGACTTGACCAACTACTGCTCTTTTGACAGCCTCCGGCAATGGCGGACGACCTCGGATGAGGCCTTTTTTTATACCGAAAACGAATAAGGAACAGGGTAACATGGACTATGCAATAGCCCGCCGCCTGATGGTTGATCGGCAAATTATGGCACGGGGCATTAAAGATCCGCTGGTGATCGAAGCCATGAAGCGCGTTCCTCGTCACCGCTTCGTCGAAGAAGCCTTGTGGGCACAGTCTTACGGAGACCACCCTCTGCCCATCGGTGAGAAGCAGACCATCTCTCAGCCTTATATGGTTGCCTTGATGACTCAGGCCCTGGAACTAAAGGGCGGGGAGAAAATTCTCGAAATCGGTACCGGTTCCGGGTATCAGGCAGCCATCTTGGCTCAGATCGTCTCCCGAGTATACAGTGTCGAGCGCATTGCGGCCCTGGCGAGGCGGGCACGACGAGTTCTCGATGATATAGGGTGCCGAAACGTTAACATTAAGTTGAGTGACGGAACCATCGGCTGGGAAAATGAGGCGCCGTTTGACGGTATAGTGGTTACCGCCGGTTCGCCACAGGTACCACCGCATTATCTTGAACAGCTAACCGTTGGTGGGCGCCTTATAATTCCTGTCGGTGGCCGTGGCAGTCAGGTGCTCAAACGCATTGTTCGCCATGGGCTTGAGGATTTTAAAGAAGAAAATCTTCTCGATTGTCGGTTTGTGCCGTTGATCGGTAAGAACGGTTGGGCCGAAGGGGAGGACTGTTAATGGTTTTATTGCGCCGCCTTTACGACTGGGTTTTGCACTGGGCGCATACCCCCTATGGTGTGCCAGCCCTGTTTTTGTTAGCTTTTGCTGAATCGTCTTTCTTTCCTCTGCCGCCGGACATTTTGCTACTGGCTTTGTGCCTGTCGCTGCCAGCTAGATCGTACCGTTTTGCCTTGTTGACCACCATAGGTTCCGTGGTCGGTGGCATGGGAGGCTATCTCATCGGTTATACCCTGTGGGGGGCAACATCTGAGTTTTTTTATCAGTATGTGCCGGGTTTTTCGCCGAGTGGCTTTAGCCAAATTCAGCAGTTGTTTTCTTCCTACGATTTCTGGGTCATATTTACCGCCGGTTTCACTCCTCTGCCGTATAAAATTTTTACCATCGGTGCCGGGGTCTTTGAGATAAACTTTCCGCTCTTTGTTTTGACCTCTGCGATCAGTCGAGGCCTACGATTTTTCCTTTTGGCTTGGTTAATCTATACATTTGGCGATAAGGTCAAAGCAGGTATCGATAAATATTTCAATCTATTGACCTTGACCTTCATGATCTTGCTTTTGGGAGGATTTCTCCTTTTTACGGGATTGCGATGAAGTACTGTTGTATTTCCAGCGGGATTCTACCCCCGGGCCGGGAGAGGATGCTGACCGATGTTTAGGTTGTTGCACTATGCTCTGTTGATAGCGATTTTTGTGCTATGGTTTACTCCAGGCTGTGCTGCGCCCAAAGGGGTTTATCACACCGTTCAGCGTGGCCAAACTCTCTATCGCATTGGACAGGTTTACCGGGTCGATGTGAATCAACTCGCCCGAATTAATCGCCTGACTGATCGGTCCCAACTAGAGGTTGGCCAGCGACTTTTCATCCCCGGCGCCGGTTCCATCAAATATGTTCCCGCCACGGTGGTTGCCAGTAGCAAAAAATCGGTTAAACTACCTACCAGAAAACCCAAAAAGACAGCAACTTCTAGGACTCAAAGGCCCGCTTCAACCAAAAAACCAAATAAGTCAGCGTCTTCTGGAGCGTCTCGCACGAATATACCTAAGAAAAAGGCTAGCGCGGCCAAAGGGGTCTTTGTCTGGCCTGTCAGGGGTTCTGTGGTTAGAAAATTCGGTCAGAGTGGCAGCCATGCCAACAAAGGGATAGAGGTCGCTGTTCCCGCCGGCAGTGCCGTTGTTGCCGCTGCCGCCGGGAAAGTAACCTATAGCGGTGATGGAATTAAGGGGTTTGGTAATCTGATTATCCTGAAGCATGACGATTCATACTTTACGGTTTACGGGTTCAATCAGGCGAATCTTGTCAAATCCGGTAATTTTGTTAGCCAGGGGCAGAAAATCGCTTTGGCAGGGCGTTCTCCAACGACCGGTCAACCGCGCCTGCACTTTGAAATAAGGCGTGGCAAAGAAGCCGTTAATCCCGTGCCGTTGTTGCCCTGAGTTTTGATGATAAGGGTTTATCCCAGCGTTGGAGGTGTGTGCGGTTATGGCGGATCATCATTCCAATTACGACGAGGATACATTGACAACTAATATGAAACCTGAGAACGAAGAAACCGACAGCGAAGAGTTGGAAGCCCCTGCTGTATTGAAGAAGAAAAAGAGCAAGGTTGAAGAGGAGGATTCTTCTTCCGGCGACGATGCTATCAAGCTCTATCTCAAGGAGATCCAAAAAACTAAGCTGTTGACCGCCGAAGAAGAGCGCTCTCTTGCTCGCCGAATTGCATCCGGGGAAATGGCCGCACGCGATCATATGATTGAGTCAAACCTGCGCCTGGTGGTTAAAATCGCCAAGCGTTACATGAATCGTGGATTACCCTTTCTCGACTTGATCGAAGAAGGAAATATGGGGTTGATCAAGGCGGTTGAACGTTTTAAGCTGAGCAAGGAATGTCGGTTTTCCACCTATGCCACTTGGTGGATTCGGCAGTCCATTGAACGGGCACTGGTCAATCAGAGCCGCACGATTCGACTGCCGGTCCATGTCTCCGACGATATAAACAAATTTATCAAAATTAGCCGGGAGTTGGTTCATCGCTACAATCGTGAACCGCATGTCGATGAAATAGCTGAAGCTATGGGGGTGGAACCGGCCTATATTCGGCGTCTCATGGTTCTGGTTAAAAAGACTTTTTCTATTGAACACCCCATGGGCGAGAATCGTGACTACAGCCTTATCGATACCATCGAAGACACCAATGCCGACGATCCTTCGGTGTTTCTTGAAGACCTTGATAAGTATGCCCATATTCGGGAATGGCTTGACTCGCTAGCCGAGAACGAGCGAGAGATTCTGGTTCTTCGCTTTGGCCTGGAAGATCGTGAACCTCAGACTCTCGATACCATTGGTCAAAAATTCGGGGTTACTCGTGAGAGAATCCGCCAGATAGAAGCTAAAAGCCTGGACAAGTTGCGCAAGATCATGGAAGAAAACGAAGCTAAAGGCCGGGCCTTCATGGAACAGGACCTGGCGAATCGTTAGTGATTGCGGATCCGGGAAGTTTGTTTATTTAATGTTTAATTGCTTATCAATGTTTGCTGGAGGGAAAACTGATCGTGGATGAATTAAAAAATGCTATTCGGGACATTCCTGATTTTCCAAAAAAAGGAATTGTGTTCAAGGATATAACCACCCTCTTGGCAGACGCCAAAAGCTTTCATCGCATGGTTGATCTGATAGCGCACCGGTATATCGATAAAAAAATAGATCAGGTTGTCGGCGTAGAAGCACGGGGTTTCATCCTTGGTGCCGCTTTGGCCTACAAGCTGGGTTGTGGCATCACCCTGGTACGAAAGCCGGGGAAATTGCCTTATAAGACCGTTTGTAAAAGCTACGAGCTTGAGTACGGGACCGACACTCTCGAGATTCATGAAGACGCCTTCCAAAAAGGTGACCGGGTGGTGGTCGCCGACGATTTGCTCGCTACCGGTGGTACGGTATCAACGGTTGTGTCCCTGGTTGAACAGCTTGGTGCTGAGGTGGTTGAATGCGCCTTTTTAGCCGAACTGGATTTTCTAAAAGGGCGGGAGAGGCTGCCGGACGGAAAGGTTTACAGTCTGCTACAGTATTAGCTCGGCAAGAAAGACCTTGCCAATCTTT
>LGVF01036530.1_pt1 | contig 13228 bp, 13 predicted proteins | sample 469901 | NCBI WGS metagenome assembly LGVF01 (sample SAMN03893561, study PRJNA290197) | marine sediment metagenome | material: sediment; isolation source: combined push core samples #3730, #5133, and #5579 collected at Hydrate Ridge | place: Pacific Ocean: Hydrate Ridge | reverse complement strand
TGATTCTAGATGACGAGCAGTTTTCTTCGGTTAATACAACTCCACATTTTCTGCATGTGTGCTTAATCATATACTAACTATACATTGACTGTATATATATATATAGTGGTATATACACAGGTGCATATATTAGTATAAATACATTCATTTTTATAAATAGTAGCAATGAATATAATTACGAGGCGATAAATAATGACAGGTGATATAGTATGACTGCTACGCATTTTACTGGAAAGCATGGCGAAGTTCAAGTGGGCGGAAATGTAGTAACCGTAGTAGAATTCAATCTTGATATAACAACGAATGTTATTAATGACCCGCGTGTCGGAAAAAAAGCAGATAAAAAATATCCCGGCAAACAAGAGTATTCTGGTACAATTACTCAAACATTGATAACTCCAGTATTGTTATCTTATGTTATAGGAGATTCTAATTCTTCAACCACAAGTACGCTAGAAACACTGCTTGCTGTAACGGATGTATCTGCAAATGCATGGTCTGAACTTGCAATCACATCAGATCCAACGGCCGCAACAAGTGTGAAATGTACATTAACTGCCGGCGACGCAAGTGCAAATGCTGGGAGTGTTGTAATCCGTGGTACGAATTCATCTGATCAAATTGTCACTGAGGTGCTAGATTTTGCCACTATGGCATACGGCGATGCTGCACAGGTAATATATGGGTCACAGGCATTCAAAACAACGGANNNCCTTCTTCAGTCAGCAATACGTTGAAAATAGAAGGAATTGCGGATACAAAAACCATGTCTCCAGGGGATCCTACTTACTTTGATATTATCGTAAAAGTAGAAGATGCCAACAATAATTATGTACAGGCGACCTTGAGTAATTGTTTCTTCACGGGTGGCAATTTCCCAGTCGGTGATTCTGATACTTTAGTACGGTGTGATTTGCCTTTCGTCGTACAGGATGCTGATGAGGGCTTTGAACTTATTTGGACAGCTACATAAGGTGAAATGGATGACAATAGAAACAGGGAGTTCAATCTCCCTCCCTTCTTTTAGAAAGGGGATTGAATTTGACGTTAAACCTTTAAATCTTGGTGGGACTAGAGCAATGATGAAAGCCACCAATGGTGATAACGTTGACGTCATGATGGTCATGCTCACTGAAACACTGAAAAGAGAGTTTCCAAATGTTACATCTGGTGAAATTGATAAGATAGAACAAGATGATTTCGTTGTCTTGATTGATCTTGTTTCAAAGGCAAACAAAGGACTTGAAAAGATAGGCCAAAATGCTAAAGATGGTTCTAATGATGCTGATAAACCACAGCAAGATATTGTACCAGATGCGCCGGATTTTACACCACCAGTCAATTAGATAATGTACGTGTTGCGATAGCGTATCATTATCGGTATAGGCTGGATTACATTGATTCGTTGGATATGGATGATATTAATCTTTTATTGGGATATATAACACCAGAACAAACAACCGAAAGTAATACCGGCATAGAAACGGATCAAACGAAACTAGAAACAGCACTTGCTCAATTCAAAGCAGCCAAGGAGGCACAATGACAGACGTCGCCAAAATGCAGATTGTAGTTGATTTGAAAGATAAAGCTTCAAAACAGCTTGCTGGAATCAATAAACAGTTTGGAAAGGCATCCGGAGGTATAACGAAATCAGTTGGTGCCATTGGTGCTGGTTTAAGTTCAATTGCACTACCAGCAATAGCTGCCGTTGGTGGTATTGGATTAGCAGTTGGGAAATCCGTTTCTGTTTTTGCAGATTTTGAGAAAGCAATAGCTAATGCCGCTTCTGTGACTGGTGCGACTGGTAAAGCTTTTGAAGACACCAAGAAAAACATTGAAGATGTTTCAAATATTCTTGGTGCTACTACTGTTCACAGTGCATCTGATGCTGCCAATGCTTTTTATGATCTTGCAAGTGCCGGGTATGATGTAGCAAATATGACAAAATCGGATTTAAAACCGATTCTTGATATTGCATCAGCTACACAAAATGAATTGTCATATACTACCGGTGTCGTAACGTCTACATTGGGTCAATTTGGATTGGCAATCGGAGACTCTGGTAGAATCGCTGACGTATTTGCTAAAACAATAGGATCATCAAAGGCAACACTTCGTGATCTTGAATATTCTATGAAATATGTAGGTCCTGTTGCAAAATCCATGGGTATGGAGGTTGAGCAGGTTAATGCGATATTAGGTACTTTGTATAATGCTGGTTTTAAAGGTGAACAGGCCGGGACTGCTTTGAGAGGAGCATTCTCAAAATTGCTTAATCCAACCCAAGCAGTAGTAGATCAACTTGAAACCATGGGCGTATCCATGGACGATGTTAACCCGGCTACAAATGATCTGGCAGATATACTTGATACTTTAGCAGCAGCCGGTATGGATACAAGTTCAGCAATGAAAATATTCGGCACAGAAGCGGCTCCTGCTATGCTCGCTTTGACAGAGTCTACACCCGGCATAAGAGAGCTCGAGGCGGCTTTATATGACGCTGGTGGAACCGCAGAAACCATGGCATCGCAACAGTTAGATACATTGAGCGGTGCATTTGCTTTAATCAAATCTGCTGTGGAAGGTGTGATGATTTCGGTAGGCAAATCATTTGCTCCGATGGTTTCAAAGGTTGCTGGAATTATAGTTAAGATTATACCAAAACTTCAAGAATTCGCATCGGCGTTGCTTGATAAAATTGGTCCAGGATTACAGGGTTTCAAAGAAGCGGCTGGGCATATAATAACAATGTTAGCTGATCTCATAAAAGGTATTTCAGAAAGCGAAGACGCAATGAGTTTATTGTCGTCGGCTGGTAGTTTATTAATAGGTGCGTTTAACTTGGTTGGAAAATCAGTTGCTATAATTGCAAAAGGTTTCTCTGATTTTGTGAGTGCATCGAGCTCGGTGAGTGATGCATTGGAAGACATGGGTCGTAGTATTTCAGATGTCATTGGTGAAATAGTAACATCACTCGAAAAAATAATTGGTTTGGATTTGGATGAAATGTGGACTGATTTTAAAACGTCTACTGAAACAATGTGGGGAACCGTGAAAGATTTTATTTCTGGTTCGGTTGGTGTTATTTTAGAGGTCATTGATAAAATATTAAATTTAGATTTGTCTGGAGCATGGGATGCTTATTGGGAACATACTGAAGAAGTATGGGGCAAAATAGGGGATTGGATAAGTGGTGCAGTTGATAATATAATTGGATATATTGAAAAAATCACAGGGTGGGATTTATCTGGGATATGGGATGGTTTAAAGACCGCAACAGAAACCACATGGGGTTTAATATGGGGCGCGATTGATACAAAATGTACTGAAATAAAAACCACAATAACTACAGCAATGGGTAATTTCCTTACTGAAGTTGAAACTGGATATGTTATGATAGTATCTGCGGTTACTACATCAATGGGAAACTTTTTAACAGAAATTGAAACTGGATTTAATAACATAGTTACTGAAGTTACTAATCGAATGGCTGATTTTCTTACTGAAGTAGAAAACGGATATACAAACGTTGTAACTGTTGTCACTACTTCCATGAGTAATTTTTTGACAGAAGTTGAAACCGGGTACACAAACATAATTACTGCTGTCACCACCGCAATGGATAATTTCTTAACAGAAGTTGAAACGGGATATACTACCATTGTTACAGCGGTTACCACTGCTATGAGTAACTTTTTAACAGAAGTAGAGACAGGTTATACAAATATTGTCACTGCCGTAACTACAGCCATGGGTAATTTTTTAACGGAGGTAGAAACGGGGTATAATAATATAATCACCGAAGTAACAACCAGAATGGGTAACTTTCTATCAGAGGTTGAAACTGGGTATAATAATATCATTTCAGAAGTAACTAATCGTATGGGCAATTTCTTAACTGAAGTTGAAACCGGTTACAATAATATTATAACGGAAGTCACAAACAAGATGAGTGACTTTTTATCAGAGGTTGAAACGGGATTTAAGAATGTCGTAACAGAAGTCACTAATAAAATGGGCAATTTTTTAACAGAAATAGAAAACGGATTTAAAAGTATTATTACTGAAGTCACAAACAAGATGAGTAGTTTTCTCACAGAGGTTGAAACTGGATTTAATAGTATAATCACAGAAGTCACGAATAAAATGGGGGATATTCTTACTAAAGTTGAAACTGGGTGGGATAATGTTAAGAAAAAAACCAATGATAAATTAGATGCCGTTAAAAAAGTTATTTCTGATTGGTTTGATGAGGTAAAAGAATTTTTTGATTTTTCAAACGTTTCAATCAAATGGCCGACTATAACTAATCCTTTTGCGGGTGTTGATTTTTGTGGTTTTCTACCTTCGTGGGTAAAAGACTGGTTTGGTGTTTGTGGTGGAACTACACCATCGCCACCACACGATAAGTCACATGACAAGAGTGGTGGCGATGGGCATGATAAAAGTGGTTATGATAAAGCATCGTGTTCAATGAAAGATTATTCAGGATATGATAGGGGTGCTATAAAGTTTCAACATGGTGGACCAATTACAAAAGATTTGAATGCAGATCTTCATAGTGGTGAATGGGTTGTGCCTAAAAAAGGCGCACTTGTGATGACAAATTCTACTCCGTCTCATGTTAAAATATCATATAGTTTTGGGAATGTGTATGGTGTAGACGATTTGAAAAAATTGTTAGATACACACGATAGGGATTTGTATAGAAAATTGGAGTCGTTGGTATGATTACTACGATTCTGCCAACAGACATGTGTAATTTGAATTGTGATTACTGTGTGTCTCGAAAAGGCAACAATATCATGTCTAAAAAAACATTATATAATACCGTTGATTTTGTATCGAATGTGCATGAAGCAAACGTGAATGACGGGCATATCGAATGGCACGCAGCCGAACCTATGATAATGCCTATAAGTTTTTATGAGGATGCTGAAAATCGATTCAAACAGAACAAATGTAATGTGAAAAGAGTTATGTGTAGTAACATGACACTTGCAGACGAAAACTGGTTTGAATTCATAAAAAGATATAATTATTCGGTTTCAACTTCATTAGACGGTGATATTTATATCACAGATGAAATATGTGGTAAAGGAACATTTGAGAAAATCATAAAATCATTCATGCGAATGGATGAATTGAATATAAATTATGGTGTTATCGGGGTACTTTCAAAATATTCATGTGCACATGCTAATGAAATATATCCCTTTTTCAAACATGCACTTGACGACATCAAATTAAATATTGAAACACCGAACACATTTCAGAAAGAGACAGCTGCCGCTTTTATAAAAATATTCGATGATTGGTATGCAGATGAAAACAGAATAGATATTCATCCATTTGTTCATATGGTTAATTTTTTAGTGGGGAATGAATATGAAAAAAGATGTTATGTTAATTGTAATAAATTTGTGGTTTGTGTAGATACTTTTGGTGATGTATATCCATGTGAATCTTTTGTTATTAATATGGACACATCTGAATATATATTAGGGAATGTTAATACGGATACATGGGATGAAATATGGAACGGTGAAAAAAGAAAATCATTCTTAAAAAACCAAGCGGTTTTATCAGATGAATGTTTGAATTGTAGATATGTTGATTACTGTAGTGGAGGATGTAATGCAGATTCTATGTTGTATGGACCCAAAGACGTAAGAAAAGCATCGTGTTGTGAAATAATAAAACCACTAATGAATCATATATCTGAAAAAATAGGAGTGTTATAATGGCGATTGATTTGTATAATGGATTGGTTGGGTTGTGGCGATTCAACGAGGGATCTGGTATTTATGCGGTTGATAGTTCTGATCAAAGTAATGATGGAACTGTTGTAAATACAGTGTGGACTACCGATGGTAAATATGGTGATGCTTTGGATTTTGATGGTAATGGTGATTATGTGGATTGTGGGAGTGATTCGAGTATTTGTATTCAACAATCCGGGTGGACGTTTTCAGCATGGATAAAACCATCATCATCAGATGGTGTGTCACCTAATAGGAATTCGATGTATGTTGCAGGGCCGGCGGCGTGGTGGATTGTATTAACATCTAATGATATTTTGTTACAACAAATGTCATCGCCTTGGTCTGAAATATCATCTTATGGTAATGAGATTCAAAATGGGAATTGGTATCACATATTAATTACAAGTTCTGGGACTGAAAAGAAAATATATATCAACAATACTCTTGTAAAAACTGGTACATTATCAGTTCCGGATGCTACATGTAGCAAAATAGGTTTCGGTTATACATCTACAGATGGATTTAATGGTACAATAGACGAAGTGCGAGTATATAACAGAGTACTAAATTCAGATGAAATATCATATTTATACGTTAATCCAGATGGAATTGATATTAATTTAAGTGGTGGATTGGTTGGATATTGGCCGTTAAATGAAGGAATTGGTACATCCTCCACCGATGACAAATCTACAAATTCAAACACTGGAACTTTGAATAATATTGATAACGGCAATTGGTTGAACGGAAAAAGCGGAACTGCTTTGGATTTGAATGGGACGAATGAATATATTGATTGTAGTAACAACAGTACATTAGATATTTTAGGCAGTTTTAGTATAAGTATGTGGGTATATATCAGCACCGGTGCGTCTGGTGGGCGATATCTTCTATCAAAAAACACAGTTGACCGCAGCGATGTACAATATGGTTTTATGTGGAGCGATACTTATAACTCAATAAAAGCGATTTTCAATGGAACATATTACGGGGCTTCTGCACACCAATCTGTTTTAACTGGCCAGTGGAATCATATTGTAGCTGTATATAACATGACTGATATGCGATACTATGTAAATGGTGTATTGTCTGGGACCCCTTGTGCAATAACTGATGCAATTACATCAACTACTCATAAATTATCAATAGGCCGACGCAATCCAAATCATTATTATTTTGATGGGACAATAGACGAACTTAGATTATATAACAAAGGTTTGAATGTTGATGAAGTGGAATCGCTTTATAACAATCCATACGGCACACGGATAGATCTGACAACATATAAATTAATTGTAACTGATTTAAATGGTTCGGATCATACAATCACCGATGATCTACACAATCTAAACATAGATATAGTGACATCTAGTGCAGCAGACACATTCTCGTTTGATATTACGAATATAAACGATGTGTATTCATACATCGAAAAAGGCTGCGAAATTAAAATTATGATGGGAGTAGACGGTGCAAATAAAATAAAAATAACTGGGATTATAACTGATGTTCTGAAACAATTAGAAGGACAGCTTGTTGTTCCATATATAAGCGTCTCTGGAGAAGACATGGGAAGCAGATTAAAAAAGGTTAAATTCTCAAAACGATATTATGATCTTGAATTAAGTGCACTCATTAAAGCAATATTAGATGATACTGATTTCTCAACTGGAAAAACGTATCGAGAATTAGCAGATTTAAGTGCTGATTATGATTTCATCGAATCAACATCATACTCTGTAGAGATTGCATCGTACAATTGGAAATCATTGTCGTCTTCTATTGCTGAATTGGCCGAATCGGTAGGGTATGATTGGTATGTAGACATACATAAACGATTACATTTTTATGATCCTACTGCTGTTTTAGTGTCTGATACTATTGTTGATGACAATTTACACGGAAATCCGGTAATAGGAACTACGGGCGAAATAGTTAATAGATCTATTGTAATTGGTGGACATCAAGAAGTCACTGATCAAACAGGAGTAACACAGACAACCACATTCAAAGTTACAAATGCAATTTCAAAAAGCGAATCTTTTGTACCAACGAATGATTATTTAACATCAATGTTCGTATATACGAAATTGGAAACACCGAGTGATTCTGAAATTGAAATATCCATACAGGCTGATGACGGTGCAAGCGCACCGGATGGAATTAATTTATCAAATGGACAAATGGTATTGCCTCTTGAAAACATTGTTGATAATGGATATTCAGAATTCAAATTTGAGAATGATGTAACGTTGACACCCGGGGAGACCTATTGGTTTGTATTGGATGGGACCACTGGAAACGGCCAATTAATAGGAGTAGACGCATCTGAAAACGTTGATTTTGAAACAAAATATCCCGCTCGGATCGCAGTTATGAAAAACAATACCGATTCACAAGATAGATATGGAATGTACATGGCCCCAATCTACCGAGATGAAAATATATTAGATCCTGATCTGGCAGAAATAAGAGCTAACCAAATGTTAAATCCAAACCCGAAAAAGACAGCTAATATAATTACTCATGGTGACGAAGTAACTGCAAATGATGTAATTAATTTGACAATATCAAAAGTCGGTGTATCAATCGACAAAACTATGAAAATATTGAGATCGAGCCAATTGCTTGATCATAGATACATTGTTAATAAGTTGGAGTTAGAAGAAATATGACATTATTGTCTTTTATTGGCGACATTGAAACCAGACTTAAACGATTAGAAGAAAACATTGGATCTGTTACGGATACGATTATTAATTTTCTTTCAATCGAAGAAGAAATTGGAGTATCAGATTCGCTGTTGATATACAAGAGAGATGTCAATGATTCATTTTTAATTGGTACATCGAAAGTTGGAATAGATGAGATAGGAGATCGAAGAAGTCAACCCGTTTTATTATATTCGAACTAATAAATTATAAATAATATAAATTTGATATAATAACCATGATGATTATGACGGCGGTGTTTTAATTGGTGCTTGGAACAGAACAAGGCGTAACGGATTTAACAGGATGTACAGATTCAGCATTGATATCCAGACAATTGGTTAATGCAAGAGCAGAATTGGCAGATATATTATCAAAAAAAGGCTTACCTGTTCCAACAAGTAGTACTGTTATGAATATGGCTGTGAATTATCTTGCGTCGGCTTTAATTGCCATTCAACCGGGTGCCGTAAATCCAACATCCAACTTTGCTACAGAAGATTTTTCGAGGTCAGATGGTGGAAATGAAGCACAAGTTGATTTTTATCACAAAAAAGGAGTTGATTTGATAGATACTTATATATCTACATTTAATACAACACTTGTGCCACAATCTGTCGTGGTTGGTGTTGAAGGGGCACGAATTGGTGAATATTCAGAGATATGAGGTGATTTGCTAATGGGTCGTAATTCTGAGATTGACAGAGAACAATTGGGTTCAACTGTATTAAATTTGTATGGGGGGGGCCAAACACCAAAACAGATAGCCGCTTCAATATCCGTAGATAGAACTGCCAATTTTAGTACGCAGCAGGTACAGAGGCATATCCAAAAAAATAAAATCTCGGATGACCGGATCGTTACGATGCGATCTGCTACGGTGGTAGATGAAAGAATAAAAGCACAAGAAATGGTAGTTGCCTCTATATTAGGTTATCCAGATAAAAGGGACATACAAACAGAAGGAATAGAATATTATGGCAGATATTCTGTTAATACTACGAATGTATTCGATGAATATTATGCAATTGCTAGAGGTGGCATATCTGGACAGGTCACAAGGGCATTCATAAACATTGCATTGAAAATGACAAATGGAATCCGACTTGTTACTGATGAAACGAAACAGGATACACTTAATGAACTTATGGATTTCATCAAGTTCAAACAGTTATCTCAAAATATAGCAAGATCATTGCCTGAAATGGGAAATGTTGTTACGTTGCTATATGACACGAATGACAATCTTACGGTTCCAGAAATATCACCTATGAATTATATTACTTTTTTGACTGATAAGGAGGCCGTTGGCGATACAGAGTCTGATTTACTAATCCATGGAAAAATTAATAGAATAGTTCACGACGAAACCGGAGAAAATACAATAGTATACGATCGTGATAAAGTTGGCTTGTTTAGGATATGGAGCGATGCAAACTATTTTATAGACATTGTGGGCAGAAACACATTTGGAATATACGGTGCATCGATGATCCCAGAGGTACAAACACCATTAAAATCCATGATGAATGCATCATATAACTACGATAAATTTATAGAAAGATATGGTGGAGGAAGGTTGCATTTAGACTATGCGCTTATTGGTGAATTGTTGAAATCTGGGATGATGACAGAAGAATCGTCAAGAGACTATCTCAAAAAAGAGGCTGCAGCACAACAAAAAATTCAGGCGAATGAGGATATTTTGTCTACTGGTATGAAAGCTACTATGCTTGAAACAAAACACGGATTAAATATTGTGACATATCTCGAATTTAGAGAAAAGCAGATTGACAAGGCACTGTTGCAATCTGATATTTCTGCTGGTAGAGTTGGATCACAGTTTACAAATTCAGGAAATGAAGTATCAAGACAAGAACTGTCTACATTACAATCATTAAGAGATACGTTTTTTGATACATTATTAAACGAAGTTGTGGCACCATATTTAATTGATTATAATATAGATATAAAAGGTGTTTCGATTGTTGCAGAACCATTGGGTGCAATCCATGTGAATCATAGGGACCTAATCGAAATGGAAGCAACAGGTAATATAACACAAGGGGAGCTTAGACAAAGAGCGGGATTCCCTGAAGAAAAGCCAGAGGTTGTTTTATGATAGTTAATGATTTTTTGAATGCTATCCGAAATGCCATGTATGGAGATTCGATTACATGGCCCGGGTGGATTGGAATAGGGACAGGCATAACTGCCGCAGCAGCCAGTGATACGGCGTTACAAACCGAGGTATATCCTGACGGAGCGAATAGGAGCATGATAGATTATAAAACTAAACCGTCATCTAAAAATGTTAGATATCAAATGAATGTTGCTGCTGGAGAAGCAAATGGTAACACTCTAACTGAAGTTGGAGCACTGAACGCAGCGACGGGGGGAACTCTCATGAATCGTTTTGTTCATACCGGAATCGCAAAAACCGCATCATTTGAATTAATATACCAAATCGTAACTAAATTATCGGATGTGTGAATAATGGCTATGAGTTTTTCTTATAATGATGTATTGGAACATGTTGAATTGAATAACATGATATTAGCTGCAAAAGGATGGGGTGTATTATCTGGCCTTGATGTTTCTGAAAGGGGGGCAGGTGCCAATATGTCAGTTGATGTAGCAGCAGGTAGTTGTTTTGTCAATGATACAAAATACACAGAAGCGTCATTAATCAATGTAGCAATATCAGCAGCACATGCCACATTAGCTAGAAAAGATATTATAACGTATGATACGTCTGCTAGTAATCCTGCGGCTGTTGCTGGTTCTCCATCAAGCACACCACAACCACCAAACATACCGAGCGGCGATATTTTACTTGCCATGGTGGACATTCCAGCAGCAGATACAACTATATCAAACAGCCAAATAACAGATGAGATAATAACCATCGTGCGCCGGGGATGGATAGTAGACGGGTCACTTGTATTAAGCAGTACATCCAGTCCCACCACATGGACTGATCTTGATTTAAGTTCATATGTGGGATCAAATGAAGCATTGGTTTTTCTTAAGCTTGAAAATACAGACACCATAGGTGCAAGCACCATTGCATTTAGGCAGAATGGAGATACTGATGATTTTTATGATACATCATATACTCACGTATCACAGATTGTGAACTTGGCGGTTGGTGGTTTTGGATATGTATCGGTTCCGACTGATTCTAGTGGTATTGTAGAATATCGGGCAGAAGATGCATGGTTAGACTTAGATGTATGGTTAATTGGTTATACTGTCTGATAGGTTATTAATACCCATATCAATATACTTCAGATTATATACTAATGACTTCATAGGTTAAAGTATGCAGTTGATAAGTTATTCTTCTAAAAAGTTTAAAGTTGCTGCGGAAAGAACAGCAAATATTCCAGATCATGCAATTGAGATTGAAGGTGATTTAATTGAGATTGATACCCAAAATTTGAATGGGTGGGGTGTCAAATCAAGTGCAGTTGATGAAATAATTGAGAATGGGATAGGCATACCTGTGAGGATGTGCAACAGTTTAGATCCGCATGAGTGTGATTATAACGGAGATCATTGGGCGGACATTGGTTATGTTACAAAAATGTGGCAAGAGGATAGTTGGATAAAAGCTCGTTCTGCTATAACTGATAAAACAGCAATTACCAAAATAGAGGATGGTACATGGATGCCGTTCAATGAAGGGGATTGGAGTGTATCTGGTTATCCTGGTAATGATTTAGATGATGATTATTTGATGTACAAATATATCCCAATGTCAATATCATTCATGATGCCACCGAACAAACCTGCTTATGAGGGAAGTAAATTTGAACTTGTGGCAGCAGCCGTAAAAAATAACAAATTACAATCAGAAAATATTAAACAGAATATAAAAGAGGAAATCATGACGGATGAAAAGGATGATATCAAAACTGATGATTCTAAGAAAAAGGATGAACAGGATGATACTAAGGACGTAAAGACTGAACCAAAGATCGAACCGAAGGCAGATGATAAACCGAAAGTTGATGGGGTCACAATGTACAGCCAGGAAGATTTTGACAAGAAATTGGCGGAATCTTTGGAAACACAGAAACTTGAATATGATGAAAATATGGCAGATATGACACAAGAAATGGCACAGATGACTTCAAGTGATGATCTTACATCAATGCTATCAGCAGCCAAAAAGGAAACCATCAAAGACACACTCGACCAGATCAAAAGGGAAAAGCTAACTGATGAATATATGGGAATGCTAAGTGCTTCCAGTATTCTAAGAGCACCTTTCGAAGTTGATGGGAAACTTGATGATACAAAATTCAAAACACACAGTGAAGAAACCAAGATGCTGAGTGCTGCGGTACTTGAAACTAAGATCGAACACACAAAAGCAATGGTGGCGGCAATGCCAGCCGGAAGTACGGCTTTTGATAAGGCAGACATTCCAGGCAATATGCAAGATGCTGAATTCAATGCGAAGGTTAGCAAACTTGGTGCTACATCAATAGATTTTTCAAGAGGTGCTTGAAATGGCAGTTGGAGACATAAAAGGAGACGAGGCAATTGTAATTCCAGTAACACCGGGCGAAAACATAACAAAAGGACAGGTAATTGATTGTTCTGCAAATGGTACGTATTTTATTAGTGCTGATACATCAGTCGGTAAGTTTGCAGTTGCAATTGAAGATATGGTATCTGGAACTGACGGGGATGCAATAATATGGGGTAGAGTTGAAGTTTTGACGACCGCTGATATAT
>LGVF01003824.1_pt1 | contig 13236 bp, 14 predicted proteins | sample 469901 | NCBI WGS metagenome assembly LGVF01 (sample SAMN03893561, study PRJNA290197) | marine sediment metagenome | material: sediment; isolation source: combined push core samples #3730, #5133, and #5579 collected at Hydrate Ridge | place: Pacific Ocean: Hydrate Ridge | reverse complement strand
CCGCCATACTTTTGTCCAAGCCAACAAAAGTATGCAAAAATGGCTGCCACTGCGTAGAGCATACTGTCACGCAGAGAAGGAGAAGGCTAACGACCCTTGAGCCATCCCACAGCCGCAGCAATTTCTTTGCGCGGCCTCTCTTCCGACAGTTGGTTACTACAAATTATCGGTCCGCCTCTCTTCCCAATAGTGATCGAAGGGGCTGTTGGGTTTAAAACCAACGACGAATATGCAACGTCGCTGCGTTACCCTCTACCGGCCGGGACCGAGAAGTATAAGTTTACCCTTTAGGTCAGGACACAAACCCGGATCAAGGAATCAGCGAGATGCACTCTGAAACTGGCGGCGAAGAGTTTCGGCAAAGGGGCGGGGTTCGATAGCAAAATCGTTGATCCAGGGTTGCGGATCGCAGACGTTGCCGGCCAACAGCATGGTCAGCTGATCGCTCGTCAGAGGAAAGGCGGGCAGAAACTGCAAGCTGGCCACCAGCGGCTTGACCAGGAACAGGGGATGGTGGGCTTTGCTCACGCGGGAGCGGCCCAGAGCGCGACCGATCTGGTCGAGCAACTCATCAAAGGTATAACAGTCCAGGCCACATACGGGATAGATACGCCCTGCGCTGGCCGGTAGGCGCAAAGCGGCGACGAAACCGGCCGCCACATCCTCCACCGCCACCGGCGCGATGCGGTAACGACCGTTGCCGATCACCGGCACAACTGGCAGCAACCGGATCAGCTCCGCCAGCCGGTTGCAGAAATCATCCTCGGCGCCGAAGATCACCGAGGGGCGAAAGATGGTCCAGCTTAGGCTGCTTTCACGCAGAATCTCCTCGGCCTGCCACTTGCTGCGGTAGTAGCCGGTGGAGGCGTTTTCGTCGATGCCGTTGCTGCTCATGTGCACGAAGCGGGCGACCTCTTGCGCTTCGGCGGCCGCCACCAGGTTAGCCGTGGCCTGGCGATGGAGCCGGTCGAAGGTCACCCCTCGCTCGGGGAATTCACGAATAATCCCCACCAGGTGGATCACCGCCTGACAGTCCTGCAGGGCCCCCTCCAGCGAAGCCGGATCGGTCACGTCACCCGGGCGGATGATCAGACCTGCTCCCTTGGGCAGCTTGCCTTCTGAACCGGGCCGCACCAGACAGACCGGCTGGTGTCCGGCGGCCAGCAACCGCCGAACCACCTCGCGACCGACAAAACCGGTGCCACCTGTGACAAAAACCTTCATCCTAACCTTCCTTTGGTCACACCCCCTCAACCCAATTAATGACTCACAGTTGAGCCACGGGATGGGTAAGCAAAATTTCGTCCTTCAAGGCTTGGTGTTTTTTCAGGGGTGAAGACATACATCAGTATGTCGAGGTCTTGAAAAAACGCCATAACACCGAAGGGCGGACTTTTGCGACGCCATCAACCCTTGATCACCGCCAGCGGCCGCAGCCGGGCCACAATGCGGCCGATACCGGCCTGCTGCACCACGCCCACCACCTCGGTTACGTCCTTATAGGCCTCGCTGATCTCTTCGGCGACGGTACCTCGCCCGGCTGCCCGCAGTAGAATCCCCCGCGCGGCCAGTTCCGCAATAATGTTGCGGCCCCGGGCGACCTTCTTGGCCGCATGCCTGGAGAGAACCCGACCGGCCCCATGACAGATCGAACCGAAGGTTTCGTTCATGGCGCCAGCGGTGCCGACCAGCACGTAAGAGTAGCGCCCCATATCACCGGGAATCAGTACCGGCTGGCCGATGGAGCGATAGCAGGCGGGAATCTCGGGATGCCCGGGGGGAAAGGCCCGGGTCGCCCCCTTGCGGTGCACACAGAGTCGCCGCCTTCGGCCTTCGACCTCGTGCTGTTCCCACTTGGCGATATTGTGACAGACGTCGTAAATGAGGGATAACTGCAGGGCTTCGGCGCTGGCACCAAGCACCTTTTCGAAGGATTGGCGTACCGATGCCGTGATCAGTTGTCGATTGGCAAAGGCATAATTAGCCGCGCAGGCCATGGCCGCCAGATACTGCTGTCCTTCGGGACTGCTCAGCGGAGCGCAGCAAAGCTGGCGATCGGGCAGGGTGATACCGTACTTAGCGGCCGCCCGCAACATCACCCTCAGATAATCGTCGCAGACCTGATAGCCGAGGCCACGACTTCCGGTGTGTATGGTCACGGTGACCTGGCCGAGAAACAGGCCAAGCACCTCGGCGGCAACCGGGTCGTGAATTTCTTCGACCTGCTGAACCTCGATAAAATGGTTGCCGGAGCCGAGGGTACCGAGCTGATCACGGCCCCGCTCCAGGGCCCGGTCTGAAAGGTATTCCGGGTCGGCCCCCTCGATACAACCGCCGTCCTCAATGTGATTGAGATCCTCGGCTGTTCCCAGACCCTGCTCCACCATCCAGCGGGCTCCCCGCTGCAGCACCTGGCGTTCTTCCTCCAGACTCAGGCGAAAATCCCGACGACTTGAGCCGACCCCGGAGGGAACTCTCTGAAAGAGGGTATCGGCTAATCTCTCCAGATGGGGTCGCACATCGGTCACTGACAGACTGGAGCGCATAAGCCGCACACCGCAGTTGATGTCGTAACCGACCCCGCCGGGGGAAACCACCCCTTCATCGGCGTCGAAAGCTGCCACTCCGCCGATGGGAAAGCCGTAGCCCCAGTGAATATCCGGCATAGCCAAAGAAGGACCGACGATACCGGGCAGGGTGGCGACATTACGGACCTGCTCCAGAGCCTGTTCCCGCTGCAACACCGCCATCATCTGGCGGTTGGCATAGATCAGACCTTCGGTGCGCATAGCCCCTTCCCGGGGAATCCGCCAGCGACATTCGTCTATTTTTTCAACTTTGACAGCCATCAGTTTCTCGCTTTCGATCGGTTACAAATCGAGATAAACCCGTGCCTGCCAACGATTATCCCGATGAAGCACGCGCAGGAGATGGTAAGTAACCGCTTTGACCTCACGCAGCGGCCTGAAGCCTTCCTGCTGATCTCGGCCAACCAGCGAGCCTTTTAAACTCTGCCGTCCGATCTCTTCAATGACAAAAAATGCGGGGCAAAAACTCCGCTGTTCGACCAGAAATAGAATCTCTCCAAGCCAGGCAACCAGCAACTCTTCTTCATCGCCGGCTTGAAGTTCCACCCTCAGCTGCAGGTGCCCTTCCGTTGTACAGCCTTGACCAAAAAGAATCTCCTGCAGACCCCGAGCGGCGGCGATAAAGAGGGCATCGAGAGTATCAGCCCATGCCTCAATGCCCATATCAGCCGTATGTTCCAACAGTCGGTAGTCGCCTGCGGCCGAATCTTCTGGCCCTATCAACTCAGGCATCCCGACGCCAATCCACCCGACAGACTGCATGATCGTCAGCCCAAGTGACCTTCAAGTCACCCTGATGAGCCTTGTGCAACGCCCGCCCCAAATGCTCAGCAAGTTTTTCTTCGGTCGTTTCGATGAGCATATCGTCCGCCGAGCGTTCCATGCTGATAATCCGACCCAAGGGGTTTTTTGCCATGGACTTTTGCTCTTCGTTGCGCAGGATATTGCGAATTTCTGCTTCATGCTGCCACAGATAGGTCCCCTGCAGGGTAACGAAGCCTTCGGCATAACCATCCTTGATCTTACGGCAGGCAGGGCAGACCACATGCTTGGCAGCAGAACTGAGCTGCAATTGGGCCGCCTCCTCGGCATCGATAAACCACCGCTTTTTGCGATAGACGGCTTTACATTCGGAACAGAGGGCAGGTTCCGGCAAACCGGCTTGGTCAAGATAAGGATCATTACTGGTATTAAGGCGCCCCCGCTTGTCGCTAGTACCAAACTTTCTTACGTCTTTTTTCATACTTGCCTCCCTATTTCGCTGTCCACGGTCCGCTATCAATTATAACACCATTGATGAGCGAATGTAGGGGGCCTCAGAGGCTGCGGAGCACGGCTTGGCACATAAAAAAACGGGGTGAATCCTGTTGCGGATTCACCCCGTGATATTCATTTTGATCAGCGCTGTTAGTGAGCAGCAGCGGTAACCACGTACTGGGTAAAGGGGTTGGCAAAAAGCAGAATCATGGCCACAACGAAGACATAGATAGCCAAAGACTCGATCATCGCCAGACCGATCAGCATCGTGGTCAAAATTTTACCGCTGGCTCCGGGGTTGCGGGCCACGCCGTCAAGAGCGCTCTTGATCGCCATCCCCTGGCTGAGGGCAGTAGGTACGACACCCAAAGCCATACCGAATCCCGCAGTAATTACACACCAAGTAAAGTATTCCATTCTTGCTACTCCTTTTCAATTAATGTGACAACACTATTGCTCCGGTCCGGTCACGGACCTTCAACATTCCCTACAGGGATTAATGGGCTTCTTCCAGCGCACCGGAAAAATAGATCATGGACAGCAGAGTAAAGACATACGCCTGAATAAAAGCGACCAACACCCCCATCAACATCATCGGGATCGGCACCAACGCCGGTGCCAGGGACAAAAAGATCATCAGTACAATCTCGTGGCCGTACATATTGCCGAACAGGCGCAATGTGAGGGAGACGGGTCTGGCGAGATGGCCGATAATCTCAATAGGCAACATCAGGGGAACCAACCACCAGATAGGGCCGGTAAATTGTTTAATATAAGACAGGCCGTGTTCTTTGAGACCGATGACATGAGTCATGGCAAAGACCGATAGAGCCAGCGCCGCATTGGTGTTAAGATTGGCCGTCGGCGGCATAAAGCCGGGGACCAGGGCGACAAGGTTGGAAATGAGGATGAACAGCGCGAGGGTTGCGATCATGGGAAAGTAGGCTCGCCCTTTGGGTCCCATGGTTTCGCCGATGAGCCTCTCAATCCCTTCGAGAACCACCTCCATGAAGTTCTGCAAACCCTCAGGGTGTTTCTGCAGTCGTCTGGAAGCAAAAAAACCGGCCAGAATCAGGATCGCCATAGTCGCCCAAGCGTAGGTAACATGATTAAAATATCCGTAATCAGCCAATTGCTCCGGCGTATAACCGAACTTCAGCTTCTCGACCAGCCACTGCATAAACAAAAAGGGATGAGTCATGATATACAAATCCTGCCTTTGATAGTTCGTTCCAGGGCCAACCCCAGAATGTTCAGCACCACAACCGAAAGGCCAACCGCCAGGGCCGGCGGGGACACCCGCGCTGGCCCGATCAACAGAAACAACAGCGCCGCTAGCACCAGCAACCGCAGCAGTCCGGCAAACTGATAACCCCGGCTATTTTTCTGATCCGGTGCCGCCAGTAGTTTTGTCAGCGACCAGTGCAACCAGTAAAACCCCCCGATAGAGACCAGCCCGCCTGCAGCGACGCCGAAAAAGACAGCATGGGAACGCCATAGCAAGCTGGCAGCCGTTAAACCGGCCCACAGCAGCCAGTTGCGCCGACAGATCAGGATCGGTAGAAAGTCATCCGTTTTCGGCATCGTTTTTATCGTCCTCTCGCTGCTGACGTTTCAACTCCCGGTTAGAAAGAACGAAGAGATTTCGAAATCCAGCGGCGATACCGAAACCGAGGAACAGCAGGGTCAGCCAGGGGGAGGTTCCCAACCAGCGGTCCAGATAGTAACCAAAGGCCAGACCTATAATGGTTGCGGCCACCATGGAGATTCCCAGACTGGACAGAAATCCCAACGATTTGTACAGCTGCTGCCGATCTTCCGCCATCGAGTCCGCCTCTGATCTACCAGCTTTTTACTAAAAGTGTAAACAACCCACTTTAGGTATCATAGCGGTTATGGGAAGTCAAACTGAAATTACCCCGTGATTCGGTTCGAAGACTATCAACCGAACGGCTTTCAAGCCATAAAGAGCTTGACGAAACCGGCAAACACGACTTCGTCGGGACCGCTCACCACATGTTCTTTCATGAATTTGAGAGCTTCGAAGGAGGAACGGCTGCTGTGATAGGGCCGATCCGACGTCAGAGCCTCGTAAATGTCGGCCAACCGGCAGATCCGGGCATAAGGATGAATCTCTTCGGCACTCTTTTGATTGGGGTAGCCCCTACCGTCGTCCCGTTCGTGGTGCTGCAGGATGATGGTCCGCGCCTCATCGGTCATCAGGCCGCTGCTCTCCACCATCTGATAGCCATCGAGGACGTGACGCTGGACGATTTCTCGTTCCTCATCGGTAAGCATGCCAGGCTTATTGAGAATTTCGATGGGAATCTTGCATTTACCGAGGTCGTGCAGAAAAAACCCCGCACCTAGGGCTTGCATATCGTGATCCGGGTCGTCGCCGAACAGAATTTGCGCCAGGGCTATACTGAAGATCCCGACATTGGTTGAATGGACATAGGTGCTATGATCGTAGGTCGTGAGATGGATCAGATGTTTGGTCGCCTGGTCGTCGGAGATAATGAGATTGACGGTCGGTTCCAGTATTTCGCAGGCTTGGCCAAGAAAGACAGCCCGCGGCTCTTCGAAGGTTCGCTGCAGGGTCTGTAAACAGGCGGTATGCACCGCTTCGGCCTTTTTATTCGAAGTCACCGCCGGATCGTTGACGATGGAAACCAGCGTCTCTTTGAGATAGGTATTGTAGCGGGCTCTTTCTTCTTCACGAATATAGAGCAGGTCGGCACCACTGACAATGACCCGATCCCGTGCGGCCCGGTCGAACAACACCCCTCTTTTGGCAAAAAAGACAAACTGTCCTTCTCGCACACAGCGATAAAGATCGCAGGGCGCGGCCCGCTCGAACTGCAGGGTCGCCAGTGCTACGGGTAAAAACTGCTCATTCATGAATTCGCTGTTTTCTTGCACAAGCCCCTCGCCAAGCGGTTCCATTAGCCAGATCGTTCACCAGGGTCAAGATACCCGCCACACCACAGGTTCGGCAATGAGCTCTGGACCTCCGGATCGTGCCAGTCAATATAACCTGAGTAAAGCCTCCCCGTCCACCGCTAGCGTCTCCATCAGCTATTCAGATAGGCCGTTATGCTTTCGCCAAGGGTCTGGAATATGCGCCTGAATTCCTGTTCATCCCTTTCCAGCAGGGTAATCCGTATTCCCTGCTCCAGGGTGCAGAAGGACGACAGGGGCACCACGCAGATTCCGGTGGAGGCCAGCAGGTAATAGACAAAACGTTTGTCGAGGGAGACCTTCGGCTCGGCCACCAGATTTTCGACCAGAGTGCGCACCTCGGCAATCTCGATGGGCAGGCTCTGGCGATTGCTCAGGTGGTTTTTTTTAAATACCACGCTCATATAGAAAGCGCCGTTGGTGCGATTAACCTTGATGCCGGAAACCCTCTGCAGTATTTCGACAGCGATATTGGAAAACTTTTCGTAGCGGTCTTTGCGTTCTTTCAGATAGACCGGATACTGGGGATGGCTCAGCAGCCGCGGGATGGCCTTTTGCGGCAAAGTGGTGGAACAGACCTCTACCATCTTGGCATCAAGGATGCTCTTCACGTACTGCTGGAACACCGGATCCTTGTCGGCATTGTACACCTCCATCCAGCCGCAACGGGCGCCGGGCCAGGGCACTTCCTTACTGATACCTTTAAGAGCCAGGGCCGGAACCTCGCCGATGATGTCGGAGATCGGTTTGGTCGATGCGCCGTTATAGACAATATTGTGATAGACCTCATCGCAGATGATGAACAGGTCGTATTCGCGGGCGATGCTGATCATCTCCTGCAGAATGCGCTCTGGATAGACAGCCCCGGTGGGATTGTCCGGATTGATGATAAGAATGCCGGAGATGCTCGGGTTGTACTTGACGGACAGACGCAAATCGTCCAGATCGGGGTACCAATTGTTGTCCGGATCGAGGCGGTAGGAGATTGGCTTAGTCCCGGCATGGGCAGCTTCGGCGGAAGAGTGGGTCGAGTAGGTGGGAGTCGGGCCGATGATGCGCGCCTCGCGACGCAGAAAACCGTAGACCTTCTGAATCGCATCACCAAGGCCGTTGAAAAACATGATGTCGTCTGCGGTGATCTGGGTCTTGCCCCGGCGGTTGGTCCGCTCGGCCAGAAACTGGCGGGTTTCTAGTACGCCGCGGGTCGGGCTATAGCCGTAGGAACAATCCTGCATGACCAAGTCGGCAACAACTTCTTTCATCCATTGGGGAATTTTTTCGCCCTTGGCAATGGGATCGCCGATATTCTCCATGTTGGTCTTGATGCCCATCTTCTGCAGCTTGTCGGCAATCTCAACGATGGCGCGAATTTCATAGACCAACTCTCCAGCCCCGATATGAACGATATTGTTGCGCATCCCTGCCTATCTCCTCCTGATGACGGATCTGCCCGCAACAGCGAAACAGCGCTCCGAAAAAAAAGGCCACGAGCTCAACACGCCCATGGCCTTACTGACTGTTTACCGGTATCGAATATCAGGCAGCAAAACGATGGACAGCGCAGATCCGGGCCGCCGCGTTCATGCTACACGCTGCCGCTGGACGACGATATCCCTGCCTGTTGATCACCATTCGGCCTCCTCGATACCTACATTATGCTTGGGTAACATAGCTCCCAAACAAAGTCAATCCTCTTGTCCTGGCAAAAGGATTTATCCACTGGCTCAATTATGCTATAAAACAACTACTTTCACTTCCAAGGAGTACGCATATTTCCATGTCACTTTCCAAATTATTGCGCATACTGCTGCTAACCGCCGCTGGGCTGCTGGGCAGCATGGCTCTCTGCCTGCTCGGTGCCTACTTGTATGTTTCGGCCCGCCTGCCCAAGGTTGAAACCCTGGCCGATTACCGACCACCGGTCATCACCCGCATTCTCGGCGACGACGGAGCGTTGATCGCCGAACTGTATCGAGAGCGACGCATCCTGGTGCCGGTCTCCAGCATGCCGCGACAGCTGATCGAAGCCTTTGTTGCCGCCGAGGACTCCAAGTTTTTTCACCATAAGGGGGTCGATCTCGGCTCCATTGCCCGGGCGGCTCTGAAAAATATTCGCGCCGGCGGTATCGTGCAGGGCGGTTCGACCATCACCCAGCAGGTCGCCAAGAGCCTGCTGCTAACCCCGGAGCGGAAGTTTTCCCGCAAATTCAAAGAAGCTATCCTGGCCTGGCGCATGGAACAGCATCTGACCAAGGAAGAAATTCTCTACCTCTATCTCAACCAGATCTATCTTGGTCACGGCGCCTACGGGGTCCAGGCTGCGGCAGAGAACTATTTTGCCAAGAATGTCGAGGATCTGTCCTTGGCGGAATGCGCCATCCTGGCCGGCCTGCCCCAAGCTCCAAGTCGCTACTCCCCTTATCGTCACCTACAACGGGCCAAGGACCGCCAGCGCTATGTACTGGAACGAATGGCTCAAGAGGGCTACATTCCCGCCGAAACAGCCGCTCAGGCCCAGGACGAAGAGCTGATCATCCATCCGCGGAGCCAACCCCAGGTGCCCGGCGCCGCATATTTCACCGAACAGGTCCGCCGTTACCTGGAACAGACCTTCGGCAGTGAACAGACCCTGACCGGTGGTCTGGAGGTTCACACTACCATGAACCTAGCCATGCAACAGGCCGCCCAAAAGGCGGTTCGCAACAATCTGCGCAACCACGATCGACGCCAGGGCTACCGCGGCCCGCTGCGGGCCCTGGGCAAACAGGAGCAGGAGCTGTTTCTTACAGAACAGACCGCCACATGGCCCGAGGCGCCACCGGTTGGCGAACGTCTCGAAGGGGTTCTGATTAAAGGTACCAAGCAGGAACTGGTGGTACGAATCGGCTCTTTTACCGGCCTTATCCCCCGCAAGGTAACCGCCTGGGCCGGCAATCTCCAGGTGCTGGCCCAGGGCCAGCCTGTCAAGGTCGACAGCGCTAAGAAGCGGGTTCAGTTCCCCGTCGGCTCGGTATTACTGGTCGAGGTGATTCGCTCCCTGAAAGATGGAAAACTCGGCCTGACTCTCGCGCAGGAGCCCAAAGCGCAGGCGGCTCTAGTGGCCCTCGACCCCCGCTCCGGCGAGGTCAAGGCCATGGTTGGGGGCTACGATTTCACTCAGAGTCAGTTCAATCGAGCCATTCAAGCCAAACGCCTGCCCGGCTCAGCCTTCAAACCGCTGATCTATGCCGCAGCTCTCGACAAAGGCTACACCCCGGCAACGATTGTTCTCGACACCCCCCTCATCTATCGGGAAAAAGGGGAGCAGGGACAAGAGAAGGAATGGAAACCGAAAAACTACCGGGGATCCTTTTCCGGACCGACCTCTCTGCGCAGGGCCTTGGCCCGCTCCTACAATATTGTCACCATCAAGATTCTGCAGGATATCGGGATCCATTACGCCATCGGCTATGCCCGCAAGCTAGGCATCGAATCTCCCCTGGCCGCTGACCTGACCCTGGCCCTCGGCTCTTCGGCCATCTCCCCTCTGGAACTGGCAACGGCCTACAGCGTCTTCGCCAATGGCGGGGTTCGCTGTACCCCCAATTACATTTCTCGGGTGGTTGATCGTAATGGAAGAGTACTGAAATCCGTCGACCCGGCTGATTTTCCCGATGGAGTTGAGGATCAGCAACAGTTGATTCGCAACCCCTCCGAACGGGTCATTTCAGCGGACACCGCCTATCTGGTCACCAACCTGATGGAGAGTGTGGTTCAAAACGGCACCGGGTTTCGAGCCAAGGCCCTGGGCCGGTCCACGGCTGCAAAGACCGGCACCACCAACGACCAGAAGGATGCATGGTTCGCCGGTTATGTGCCGCAATTGATGGCCGTTTCCTGGACCGGCTATGATCAGGAACGTTCTCTGGGTAAAAAAGAGACTGGCTCGCGAGCAGCAGCGCCAGCCTGGGTTGAGTTTATGAAAGAGGCGCTCAAAGATTTACCCCGCCAGGACTTTCCCGTTCCGGACGGTATTGAATTTCGTCCCATCGATCCGGATACCGGACTGTTGGCCCCGGAGGACGGTTCGGAAGTTATTTTTGAAGCCTTCGCCTCCGGCACGGCACCGACTCATTATGCCCTGGAAAGCAAGCAACCTAACGCACAAGACTTTTTCAAAATGGACCTGGAAGATCTCTGATCATCCCTGGATCAGCTCTACGCAACAACAAAAAGCGCCGGCCTTTAAAGGCCGGCGCTTTTTAATTTCATACTCCCACCTCTAAACTTGAATAGGTGTTATAGGTTTAGGCTTTGGAAACTAATTGGCCCGGTCTACGCCCCGTTGCGGACAATCCTTCAACAACGGACATCGGGAACAGAAGGGAATTGGGGCCTTACAGAGTTGACGGCCGTGATATATCAGCAGATGGGAGGCCTGCACCCAATGCTTGCGGGGCAGCAGTTGAGAGAGATCCTCTTCGATCTTTTCCGGGTCCTGCTGATCGGTCCAGGCAAAGCGCCGGGACAGGCGCTTGACGTGGGTATCGACCACCATACCGGGGATACCGAAGACGTTACCAAGGACCACATTGGCTGTTTTGCGCCCGACACCGGGCAGTCGGACCAGTTCCGAAAGGGTCTGCGGGACCTGACCGTCATATTCGCGCAACAACATTTGCGCGCAACCGAGCAGGCTCTTGGCCTTATTGCGATAAAATCCCGTCGAGCGAATATCCCCTTCCAGAGTTTGCAGGTCCGCCTCGGCTAATGCTTGCACAGAGGAATATTTGGCAAACAATCCTACGGTGACCTTATTTACCTGCACGTCGGTACACTGGGCGGAGAGAATAGTCGCGATCAACAGTTGAAAGGGATTATCGTAGATCAGAGCGCAGTGAGCATCGGGGTAGAGTTGATACAGTTGGTCAAGAATTCGGGCGGCTTTTTTACGCATGGCGGGTCTGCCAGAGGGTTTTATTGGCTGAAGTGGTTTCATGAAAAGTCGACTTATCAACTCTGCCAACAGGGTTGTCCACAGGGCAAAAAAAGGCTTCGGCGTCCAACCTATCCCGGGGCGATCTCCATGCGATGACTTTTTAATCCGTCGATGCGCAGATAGTTGCGGGGGTCGGCCATCTGCACAGTGAAGGTTACGGGCAGATGGGTGGAGGCTTCCCGCGCCAGGGAGCTATGCAGCACGGAACAGTCGAGGATGCGCAGGCCGCCCCGAAGATAGCCCCGATCCAGGTTTAACAGGGGAAACCGGGCCGGATAGGTGGCACTCCAAAAAGGTGTTGGCGTGCGCCGCATGGTCCCGGGCCAGTTAAAGAGCAACGCGGCGGCCAGCGGATCGGCAAAGTCACCGATCACCAGTTGTGGACATTGAGCACTGTGACGACCGAGCAGTTCAGGGCCGAACAGGGCGCGGACCTGCTGTCGGTAGCGATAGAATCCCGTATCAAGACGCAGATTGTACAGGTAGAGGCGCTGGCCGGCTAAATCGATATCGGCCCGCTGGCAGAAGCCTCCCCGGGCCAGACGATAATACTGCAACCCCTTGAGGGGCATGAGGGAAAGCAAGGCGTTGCCGCCGATGCGATCCTGACCGAAGCTCTGCATACCAAGCTGAGACGCCAAATAGGCCAGCTGGCTGCGATCCTCAATGCTGTTCACATCCTGTAGGGCAACCAGATCAGGCGCTACCTGCCGAATGACCTCGGCGATGCGCTCAGGATCGGTTCGACCATCCCCTCCGCGGCAGCGGTGGACATGATATGTCATGATCCGAATCGCTTGCACCGCCAGTACTCCGGCCATGGCCGTTAATGATCAGGAAAACTCGGCTTTCAATTGACGCTGCATCAGGTCCCGCACGGCCGTACGCGGGTCCTTATCCTGGTTGAGAATCAAGTACATCTGCTCGATGATGGGCACGTCCACACCGAGTTTTTGTGCCAACTGGTAGGCCGAGAGGGTGGTTTGGACCCCTTCGGCCACCATCTTCATTCCTTTGAGAATTTCCGCCAATTTGCGACCTCGGCCGATTTCCAAGCCGACGGTACGATTGCGGGACAAGTCGCCGGTGCAGGTCAATACCAGATCTCCCATGCCGGCCAGGCCCGAAAAGGTGTTGCGCTTAGCGCCCTTGGCCAGACCGATGCGGATCATCTCTTCGAGACCGCGGGTAATCACCGCCGCCCGGGTGTTATAGCCATAGCCGAGACCGTCGCAAACCCCCGCTGCCAGAGCAATGACGTTCTTAAGGGCGCCGCCCAGTTCCACGCCGATCACATCGTCCTGGCGGTAGAGGCGAAAATACTCGCTACTAAACAGTTCCTGAACCAAAGTGGCCACCTCCTCAGAGGCGGCAGCAACGGTTAAAGCGGTCGGTATTTCAGCAGCCACCTCCCGAGCAAAGGTCGGCCCGGACAGGTAGGCCACCCGCCGG
>LGVF01678145.1_pt1 | contig 13239 bp, 12 predicted proteins | sample 469901 | NCBI WGS metagenome assembly LGVF01 (sample SAMN03893561, study PRJNA290197) | marine sediment metagenome | material: sediment; isolation source: combined push core samples #3730, #5133, and #5579 collected at Hydrate Ridge | place: Pacific Ocean: Hydrate Ridge | reverse complement strand
GTTTTCGAATCAATTGAAGGTAAATCCATAATATTGGGACTACCAACATCTATTACCTTACTACTTGCATCTAATTTATGGAAATTTGAAAAGTCCAAAGGTGTTGGGTAATGATAGTCATCATTTTCGTACACATACATCGGACCATAAGCAGGTGCATGTATCGTAGAGCCATCTCCAATTGTAACCATAGAATCTCTGCCAAACCATTCAAATTTTTGAATAACCGTGGATAATCCCTGGTTAATTAAAGTTTCTTCCAAGAAAACGGTTTCGCCTTCGACACGAGCGCCATGTTGTTTGAATATTTCACGCGCTTGTTCCCCGAAGAAAACAACACCAGTATTTTTTAATAAATAGAGGGTTTTTTCGTGAATTAATTCCAGTTCTTCTTGTGTAGCAAAATCATACTTAATCTTCATTTTTTTCTCCTTTTTATTTGGTATTTAATAATACTTTTGTCATGTTATCTTTGAAATAAACTTATAATGGTAAACTCGCGCTATTTCTCTTTTACTGAGCTGCTAACTTTTATCTGAATAAACAACTTTTGGATCTTTGAGTTTCTCTACCTTGTTAGCCTCTTCTTCCTTTTTTGCATATACGGACAAATCACCGTTACTAAAGGCATCAAAATCTTTTAGATTATGCATTGATTTAACGTAGGCTACAATTCCGAAACAAAAGATAATGGCTACAGGCAAACCACAGACGACACAAGCAGTTTGCAAGGCACTAATGCCACCAGAAATTAATAATGCATAGGCAATGAGTAACATCGCGACTCCCCAGAAGATAATACTAATTTTTGGAGGTGTAACATCGCCAGTTTGATTCCCTGTGGCCTTACAGGTCATTTGTGCTGCTGCAATCATAATTGCTTGAACTAAGGTAATAATGGATAGGATAACGACGACTAATGCAATGAAATTCATAATTCCACTCAAAGGAAATTGTTCAAAGAATGCATATAAAGACATATCCGAACCAATTTTTTCAATGAGTGCACCAATGGTACCGCCGTGGAATTTATCCATAATGATACTACCACCACCAAAGACACCAAACCAAAGGAATGAAAAGATCACCGGTGCAAAGAGATTAACCGTTACAAATTCTCGAATAGTGCGACCGTATGCTAATTTGACAAAGAACAAACCTACCAACGGTGCAACCGCGAGCCACCAGGTATTGTAAAAAACATTCCAACCTGAAATCCAACCCGTTCTTGCAATTGGTTCCAAATAAAAAGACAGATGAATAAAGTTTTGTCCATATTCTCCGATCGAGGTAATTAATAATTCTGTAACTTTTAAGGGATCAACGACAATAAATGCAAATATTAGAACGAAAATATATAAGATTGTATTGGTCTTACCAATAAAAGCAATTCCCTTAGAAACGCCGGTCGTTGCTGCTAAAATACAAACACCTGCGACGGCTAATATAATAAAAAACCATGATACGGCATTACTGGGTATTCCATACAGATATTCTAGTCCTCGTGCTATGAGCAAAACAGCCAAGCCTAATGATGTTGCTGTTCCACCAATAACTGCAAATACAAAAAGTGAATCTACTGCATCACCAATCCCTGAATATGCTTTTTTCCCTAAAAGCGGAAATAATGCTGAACTGCAGCGGAATGGTTGTTTGGCATTATAAAACATAAAGACAATGATCAAACCGGCAGTTGTATAAATCGCATAAGGATGTAAACACCAATGCAAAAACGTAAATTGCATAGCCGAAAGAATTGCGGCTTCCGACATCGAAGCAACGTTTAAAAAATCAGGCGGTGTCATTGAAAAAAGGACGGGTTCATAAACACCATAAAAAGTAACGCCAACGCCAATACCCGAGGTTAGCGCAATCGCAAACCAAACAGCCTTACTCATTGTCGGTTTAGCCTCTGGTCCTCCTAATCGGATGTTACCATATTTACTGAAGCCAGCCCATATACAAAAGACTAACATTACAAATGCTACAGGAATCAATAACCAACTAAAATACTTAAATACAAAATTTAATGCAGCATTTGCAACGACCCCAAACTGTTCTGGGAACAGGATCCCAATAAAAACAAAAATTACTAATGCAATTGCTGGTGGAAAGAATATTCGTTTATTAACAATATCAAAAAACTTTTTTCTCTTCTCCATTTGTTTATCTCCCTTTGTTATTTCTTACATTGTGCACATGTTCGATAATATTTATTAAAGCAAAAACCATGCCAAAATCAACAATGGCATTAAAGCACGCCTTTTACTAGGGAATTCTTTCTTTTTATTCAATAATGATAAATAAATTTATGGAATTTCATATGTTTTATTATATATTTGAATAATTTCTTGTTTTATAACATGAAAAGATTTACAATAATGACTAGGAGGTATATATGAAAAACACAATCAAACCAGATATATATGCAGACCATTTTTATCTGGATATTCTTGAAAATCTTTTTTTGTGTGTCTTTGTTAACGATGTCACTGGAAAAACAATTTACACAAATCCGGCGGTGATACGACATTATGGGATAACGCCTGCGTATTTAATAACGACTTATCCAGAATGGGGATTTTGGGAAGGAATTGTTTTTCCACCGGCTTACAAACAACTAATGAAAGAAAAGCGAACCGTTTTTTACAATCAATTAAATTTAATTACCAATAAATGTCATACTACTATTAGTACGCCTGTTATGAAGACGGATGCTTCAGAGAATATTGAATTTATGGTGCAGATTATACAAGAAGACTTTTCAACAGAAGAGGTAACGTTAATTGCTGATAATCCAAAGAATTTGCCAGATCTCAAAACGGATCTTATCGGACAAAATCATTTTTTTTGCAATCTTATTAAGGATCTGGAAAAAATTGCAAATTCGGATATGCCAATTCTTCTATTAGGTGAAAGCGGTACCGGTAAAACATATATTGCTCAATACATTCATAACTATAGTCATCGACACAATAAGCCTTTTCGTTCTGTTAACTGTGGTGCTATTCCGTCTAATCTCCTTGAAAGTGAATTGTTCGGTTATACGCCAGGATCTTTTACAGGAGCCAATACCAAAGGAAAAAGGGGTCTTTTTGAATTAGTTGAGGGAGGAACGCTCTTTTTAGATGAAATCGGTGATATGCCCATCGATTTACAAGTTAAGATTCTTCATGTATTAGAAGATGGAAAATTTATACCTGTTGGCAGTACCGTACCAGTTCATTCAAATGTTCGTATTATTACAGCAACCAATAAAGATTTAAAGAAATGCATGAAAAACAAGACCTTTCGGGAAGATCTTTATTGGCGTATTAACTCCTTTAGTAGTCTAATTCCGCCTTTACGGAAACGAAAAGAAGATATTATCCCCCTGGCACAATATTATCTTGATAAACAAAATAGTAAATATCATACGAATAAAATTTTTTATCCACAGACATTAGTTATTTTGGCTACATACCATTGGCCCGGAAATGTTCGTGAACTTAAAAACATCATAGAACGCATTTATATTCTGACTGGGGGAAATATTATTTATGATAATCATATCCCGAAAGAAGTGTATAATTCCCATCCCCATGATAAAAAACATTATTATGCATTTGACAAAATTATCAATCAGGCTGAACAAGAAATAATTATGTCTGCCTATACTTTTCACGGCACAATAACCGGTGTAGCACAAGCATTAAATATTTCCAAAGCACGTGTAACCCGGATGATAAAGCGATATAGCAACCAAATCAGAGAGGAAAAAGAGTGAATATTTTTCAACATGACGATGACTACTGCCAATATCTTAAATTAATTGATGATAGCTACTTCAAACGGATATTAGACCATTTGGAACTACCTATTTTTGTTCTCACTTCAGACAATCAATTAATTTTTACCAATCCTGAAGGTAATATCTGCATGGAAAAATTTGGCAGTAAAGAATTAATGTCGTTTTTCAGCACTGGTATTATTCAAGCAAAAGAATGCCTCCATTCTATCGTTTGTTCACATGATAAGCTCTTTGGCAAAACTTTTTCGACCAGTATTGTAACCCCGGTATTGATGGATAATAAAAACAAGAACCCTGCTTATTATATTATCGCCATTCAAAAGGTTATTAAAAACTTTGATGATGATGCTAGAGTAAAGGAACCACATTTAAGAGTAAAAAAGATGAAAAAGCGCAATATTATTGGACGTAGTCATGAGTTCTTGTATCCGCTTATCCAATTAGAACGTATTTCACGCTATGATATAACGATTTTACTTTTAGGGGAAAGTGGAACCGGTAAAACACTTATTGCTGAATATATCCATAACTGCAGTAATCGATGCAACGCTGCTTTTGTGTCGATTAATTGCGGCGCTATTCCCGCTGAATTGCTTGAAAGCGAACTATTCGGATATGCTCCTGGTGCCTTTACCGGAGCAAATCGACATGGAAAAGAGGGTCTTTTTCAGCGAGCCGATGGCGGCACTATTTTTTTAGATGAAATTGGTGATATGCCTTTAAATTTGCAGGTAAAATTGCTCCACGTCCTAGAAAACAGTACCTTCGTTCCCGTTGGCGGAAATGAACCCATAAAAATAGATGTTCGAATTATCGCCGCTACCAACAAAGATCTTTTAGCATGTATTAACGAGCAAACATTTCGAAACGACCTTTACTGGCGTATTAATTCTTTCATGGAATCGATCCCACCGCTTAGAGAGCGTAAGCCCGATATTGTTCCGCTAGCCCTTTTTTTTCTTAAACGCTATAATTTAAAGAACCATACTAACAAAGTTTTTTATCCTCAAACATTGCAGACACTTACCCATTACCAATGGCCTGGAAATGTACGGGAACTTAAAAATGTTATTACCCAGATGTGTGTGTTGACGGATGGACTCATTATATATGAAAATGTTATTCCTAAGGAAATACGTAACGATATGAATGACCCGATTGAAAACAGTTTTTCTTTTGATGATTTGATTGATCAAATTAAAGAAGTTGTCATTAAAGTAGCATGTAAAAAAAATAAGACCTCCACTGCTGTGGCCCGGGAGTTACGAATATCGCAGCCTACGGCTTACAGACTGATGAAGACTTATGGCACTTTGACAAAAACTGATCACCCCATTAAAAAGAATCGATAAGACAACGAAAGTGTATAAGTTGGAATCAGACACGGGAACTTACTACACCATGGGCGAGCGGTTTTCGACTGAGCAGTAAGGAACGTCCAGGACCAGTCGATGAATCAGCAGCGGTGGAGTCTGGGGGGGGCTAGCCAGCGTCGAATTAAGTATTTTTAATTTTTTCAGTAACAAGTCTTGATTCTAAAAAATTTAATGTTATATTATTAATAACAGAGTTGCCTGAGACGTTNNATGTCAGCATTTATGCTGACATTTTTTCTTTGGAGGAAATTATAATGGGATTAAAACCACCCTTAAGTTATGAAAATCAAATTGAACAGTTAAAGAAAAACGGCATTGAAATTTCAGATCATGAAACAGCCTTGTCCATTCTAAGCGAAACAAACTATTATCGCCTGTCTGGATATACCCTTCAATTCAGAAATGAACCCCAGAAAAGCCACTATCAAGCCGGCACCAGCTTTGAAAAGATCTACAACCTGTAATTTGTTTGACACTAAATTGCGTAACCTCTTAAAACCTTATCTTGAAAAAATCGAAATTCTCTGTCGTACACGCATTGCCTACGGCTTTTCCTTAAACAAATGTCAGGCTCCACCCAATAATGGTCATTATGAAGATAAGAATTTTTTTTAAATCAAGTCATAAAAAAATTATCAAAACCCTCCACCGAGAAGAAAAATACAATAAGGATTCTCTGATCATCAAACATCACCGTGAGAAAATCGCAAGAATAAAATCCCGGAGTTCTTCTTCCCCAGTTTTTACAAATGTCCGTGCGGTTGCCTCCATTGAAGAACAGCAATTATGAATTATATTAACAATATTTTTGCAGTCTTCGTCAGAAATACAATACTCTATTAACAAAGGAACTAAAAAAAGTCTATGCCAGTATTGGAATTACTGACAAGACTTTTCACGATTTGCGTCATACATACGCAACAAGGCTATTTGAATTAGGTGAACCGGCAAAAACGGTTCAAGAACTGCTGGGGCACAGCAACATAAATCAAACACTGGGTACCTATACCCATGTACTCGAGCAACAAAAAATAAAAACGACATCTTTAATAGATGCCTTATATGATACACCAATAAAATCAAATGTCGTTTCTATCGGTTANNNNAAATGGTCGTTTTTCTACTAGCCACTTTCTACTAAACCGCACTCTTATGCGAAAAATGGTGATCCCGACTGGACTTGAACCAGCGACCCCTACCATGTCAAGGTAGTGCTCTTCCAGCTGAGCTACGGGATCTTTTTCCTGCCAGATTAGTTTACACTAACAAAAACAAAAAGTAAAGTACTTTATAACACAGTTTCTGCTGAAATTGTAAAATATTTTCGTTTAATATAAAACTCATTATAGCTAATAGGCATATCATCTTCCATTGAAATAATATTTTGGGACACTAAAAAGCAACTTTCATCATTATCAATTTTCATACAATCACGCACTTCAAAAGGTGGATTTACAATATCAATATTCAATATCTTTTTATGTTGAAATTGCATTTCCCCTTTTTTCATAATTCCATGGAAATTGGCAAAATTAATAACGTCCTCAACAATGGGATTTCCTTTTTGATAAGGCAAAAAAATCGTTGAATACTGAATAACTTCATCTTTTATGTGTACCGATTTTTGAATTTTAATAACCTTTTCAAAGGATCCAATTTTTAAATGTTGCATCAACTTTCGCCCTGGGGTAATAACCCCAACACTCACTAATTTCACTTCTTCTACTTCTCCTTTTAAACTATCAATTTCATCAAAATAAAACTGATACTGATTGGAAGAAGGTTCACATACATAATTCCCTTTTCCTGGAATTGTATAAATATATTTCTCATTCACCAATAAAGCGAGACTTTTTCGCAATGTCGTTCGACTCACATCAAATGTTTCTGACATCTCATTTTCAGACGGCAATAAATCCCCTGGTTTTAAAATTCCTTTTTCAATTTTCCCTTTTATATCATTAACTATATCAAGGTATAAAATTTTCCTCATAATTTATCACCTATTCATTTGTAAGCCATTGCTTACATTTTCTTACACCCTCGACAGCATCACTTGAAAAATCATCCGCTCCAACATAATGCGCATAATCTTTTCCAGCTAACGCTCCACCAAGAATAATTTTTAAATCATCTCTTAATTCTTGTCGAACAATTTCATCAATAATTAATTTAACATTATCAACAACTGAAGTTAAAACCCCACTTATTCCAACAATCATTGGTTTTTCTTTTTTGATCTCTTCAATAAACTTTTCAATGGATACATCGGTTCCTAAATCAATCACTTGGAAACCTTCTGAACGCAACATACTAATAAATATATTTTTTCCCACATCATGAATATCGCCAAAAACTGTTCCCACGATAATTTTACCTAAACTTTTACCTTGAGTAATACGTTCACTTTCTAATCCCATTCGTTTAAGTATATTTTCTACTAAATCTCCTGCCATAATTAAATCTGCAATATAATACTCGCCACTTTCATACCGACTTGCAACTTCTTTTAAAGCATAATTTAGTTGATCTGAAATGTCATCTTTATCTTTTCCCAGTTTAATTTCTGCATTGACTAAGGTTAGTGCTCGCTTTTCATCAATCGCTACCACAGCAGATATTATCTTTGATTTCATTTTTTCACCTAATCACCTAATAATATTCTTTATAATTCATTATTTTACAATCTTATTCGCATAATACCTTTATAAAGTGCTTGCTATATTTTAACATGTAATCGTATTTTTGTCTTGCACCTCCCTATTATTTTTAATTGTTTTTTTACAATTCAAGTGTATAATTATAGTGAATTGTTTTTCTATTATATGAATACTATTAAGAAAAAGAGGATATTATGATAACTTACACAAAAAAACAACTTCAAAACAATAAAAAATATTTAGAGCTTTTATCAAAAAGCTTTCCAACCACCACTAGTGCTGTTGGCGAGGTTGTAAATTTAAAATCTATTTTAAATTTACCTAAAGGAACAGAACATTTTTTAACCGATATTCACGGTGAACATGAAGCATTTAATCATGTCATGCAAAATGCTTCTGGAACAATTAAGCGAAAAATCCATGAAATTTTTGAAGATTCCCTTTCTTTTGAAGATCAAGAAGAACTCGCAACATTAATCTATTATCCGAAAGAAAAAATTGATCTCATCTCACAAAAAAAATCAAAAGAATCTCTCAACCATTGGTATAAAGTAACCATTTATCATTTGGTAAAAGTATGCCGTGAATCAGCTTCAAAATATACACGTTCAAAGGTTCGAAAAGCTTTTCCAAAAGATTTTGGCTATATTATGGAAGAACTCCTTCAAGAAAATGAAAACCGCTTTAATAAAAAAGAATATTACCATGAAATCATTGATAGCTTGGTTCAATTAAATGCCGCAGGGCATTTTATTATTGAAATATCCGGTGTCATCAAGCGTCTGACCATTGATCATCTCCATATTATTGGGGATATATATGATCGAGGTGCTGGTCCTGATATGGTCATGGAAACACTAATGCAGCAACATTCCTTAGATATGCAATGGGGTAATCACGATATTTTATGGATGGGAGCAAGTGCCGGAAATCCTTGTTGTATTGCAAATGTTATTCGTATTGCTTTACGTTATGCCAATATGGATGTTCTTGAAAATGGTTATGGCATCAATATTCTTCCACTTGCTTCTTTTGCAAACCGTACCTATAACACAGATCCTTGTCAGCAATTTAATCCTAAACTTGCTGACTCAGCCTCTGTTTCAAAACAAGATATTACCTTGATGACTCGAATGCATAAAGCCATTTCAATTATACAGTTCAAACTTGAAGAATCTCTAATTGATATTCATCCTGATTATCATATGGAAAAACGACAACTGCTTCGAAAAATTAATTACACTGATTTCACAATTGAGGTTGATGGCCAATCCTATCTTTTAAACGATACAAATTTTCCAACAATTGATCCTCAAAATCCATCAGCATTAAATGATGACGAAGCGTTAGTTATGGAACGTCTAATTAATACATTTACGCAGAGTGAAAAATTACAAAAGCATATTCGATTTATGTATGCTAAAGGCAGTATGTATAAGGTTTATAATAATAACTTACTCTTTCACGCCTGCATTCCTTTAACAAGCGACGGTAATTTTAAAGAAGTCATAATTAATAATCAAGCGTTTTCTGGAAAATCTCTCATGGACAAATATGATCAAATGGCTCGTGATGCTTTCTTTAATCATTCCTGTCCAAACGACCAAAACAATACTGATTTTTTATGGTTTTTATGGTGTCATGCAGATTCTCCTCTTTTTGGAAAAGATAAAATGGCAACCTTCGAACGGTATTTTATTGATGATAAAGTCTCTCATAAAGAACGATATGAACCTTTTTATCCCTTAATTGATGATGACCCCACTATTGCAACTAAAATTCTCCTTGAATTTGGAGTTGATCCAGATGAAGGTCACGTGATTAATGGTCACATTCCCGTAAAAACAATTGCTGGCGAAAGTCCCATTCGAGCAAATGGTAAACAATTAGTAATTGATGGGGGCTTTGCAAAAGCTTATCAAAAAACAACTGGGATTGCAGGGTACACTCTGACTTATAATTCCTATGGATTGATTTTAATTAGCCATGATCCTTTTGAATCCGTGGAAAAAGCCATTAAAGATGGTGTGGATATTAACTCCACCCAACGTGTGATTGAAAAAACTCTTAATCGAAAAAGAGTGCGAGATACCGATAATGGAAAAGAACTCCTAAGTCAAATTGATGATCTTGAAATGCTTATTGCTGCTTATAATAAAGGCATTATTAAAGAAAAACTCTTTTAATCTGTTTGCAAATGAAAAAAAGAACGGTTTTGATCAACAATTTCTAACCTTGGTGTTGCATCCACTATTAGAAATTTTGATCATTTCATCCGTTCTCTTTACTATAGTATTGTCTTAATTTAGTTCTAATTCTAATTGACACAGCAATGAATTTTCCTGGTTAACAATATCGATACGATAATGATTATTATCCATGATTTGTCCCCTTGCTTTTACTTGATCTCCATAAAAACTTTGTGCTTTATATACAATTTTAACTTCTTTTAAATCACGTTCTTTTACTAATGCTAGAGGTAATATTTCAATTGCCCACTCTAGATATTTAACATGGTTAACATGTTGATTAAAATCAATATCTAAAAACCGCACTTGAAATGTTTTTTCTAAATCAACTTGGGTGATTTTTTTCATATTTTTAAATAAGGGTTCGCCTTTTTCAAAACATTCATACGCATCAAATTTTTTATACTGATTCACTCTTTCCATTTTCTGGGTTTCTCGATTCACAAGTAACCATTGGGTTAAAGCAATGATATTTAATTCTTGATTTGCATCTAATATTTTAAAACGACGAATCGCACAAAATTTATCCATACCAATCGCTTCTGTTGTAATAGAAATTTCTTCTTGATATAATGGATAATTCTTAAATTGGATCACATACTTTACCAAAAACCAAGCAATTTTATTTTCATTAAGAAATTTTCCTCCAATACCAAGTTTATCTCCTTGAGATGTGGATAATTCTTGAAAATAATTCATCGCTGTTGTAGGCAACATTTTTCCTGTTGCATCACATTCGTAACAAGCAATCTTCTTCTTTTCTTTTTCAATTAGCCCCATTTTTCTTATCCTTATTCAAAGCTCCGACGATAAAGACTAATACCGTCTAAGCTCCAATTTTGTTCGGTGAAACTTCCAGGTTCTACTTTATTTAATCCTTTTTCCATGGTAAACATCCGTGCATCAATCATATCGATATGATGTAATAATTCTGCTTCTGGGAACATGGGTCGTTTCGGACTTCCATATTCAGGTTGGTAATGGTGAGAAAGAATCATATGTTTTAATAACATTAATATTTCTGGATCCGTTTCCAATTCCTGTCCAACAATTTCAAGTTCTACAATTTCTTGAGTAATATGACCTAAGAGTTTTCCTTCTGGTGTATAATCTGAAACTGCACCATTTTCATCTGAAACCATTTCATTTATTTTTCCAATATCATGTAGAATAATTCCTGAAAACAATAAATCTTTATTGATCATTGGATAAATATCTCCAAGATTTTTTCCGATTTTTAACATGGTATAAAAATGGTATAATAGCCCTCCTTTTATCGCATGATGATGTTTTTTAGCTGCTGGAAAATAACTTAACATTTCTGTTTTTTCATTGAATATTTTACTGGTAATCTTTTTTAAATCCTCATTGGTAAAATCATCAATCGTGTCATTAATATATCCAATCATTTCATCGATATCAACACGTGCAGTTTCCACAAAATCATTAATATCCACGTCATCATTTTCATCGATAATTCTCATTTTTTCTACAATCAATTGAAGCCGATGATTAAATTCTTGAACCTTTCCTTTAATCTTTACTAATTTTCCATTCGTAAACATCGCCTCTTCAGGTGGTTTAACATCCCATTTTTTGGCATCTATTTCGTCAAAATTCGAATCATTTAACACCATATTAAAATAACGACTACCATTTGTTGAGGTTTNNCTTTTTTTGCTGTATTAATTTTCAAACTATTCTCCTTGTTTTTTTATTTACAATTTGCTGGAAATACTTGCTGATAAGCCAACAATCCATTTTTAAATATTTCCATTGATCTTGACATCTCATCACCTTTTAGCACATATGCAATTCGCACTAAATCTGCCCCATCTTTAGGATCTAAATAAAAATCATTCGCTGGTGACAATAGAATTGTTTCTCCTTTATCATCAAAATCCACAATCATCCATTCAATAAAATGACGTGCATTTTTAATTGGTAATTTTACCATAAAATAAAACGCACCTTTTGGTTCTTTGCAAATAATCCCTGGTATCTCTTGTAATGCTTTAAAAACAATCTCCCGACGATCGGTATATTCTTTTAACACGCCTTTAAAAAATGTATTATCTAATTCAAATAATGAAACTGCCCCAATTTGGTCAACAGTGGAAACTGCTAATCGCATTTGACATAATTTCTTGATTTGATTCATCAATCGTTTATTTTTTGAAACAATAAATCCAATTCTTGCACCGCATGCACTATACCTCTTTGAAATACTATCGATCAAAATAAAGTTTTCCTTTAACTCTGGATACTGGGCAGGACTAACATAAACCTGATCTTCATAAATAAACTCCCGATAAACCTCATCCGAGATCAAATAACACCGATGCTTAATTGCTAAATCTCTTAACTCTTCAATTTCTTTCTTTGTATACACTTTGCCCGTGGGATTTCCAGGATTTGTCATTAAAATCCCCCGCGTTTTTGATGTTATTTTTGCTTCAATTACCGAAATATCAGGTAAAGCAAACCCATCTTCTGCATAAGTTTTAAAGCCAACTAATTTTACATCAGTTGCTGCAGCCATTTCCTTATAAATGCTATAGAGTGGTTCTGCTGTTAAAATTTCATCTCCTGGATTACAAATCCCAATAAACATAAATAATAACGCTTCACTTCCACCATTTGTTACAAATAAATCATCATTATGATAATCTAATCCTAGTCTCTTGTAATACCCACAAGCTGCTTTTCTTAGGGGATCAATTCCTTCTGGTGCTTGGTAGGATAATACTTTTTCTTCTAATTGATTCACACACTTTAAAAATCCCTCAGGAGTTGGAATATCCGGTTGACCGATGTTTAAATAATAAACTTTTTTTCCTTTTTCTTTAACCTTATTGACAAGATCGTAATATCTTAGCAAAGCCGGTTCTTGCATCTTTTGTAGTCGCTTTGATATTTCCATTTTATTCTCCAATTTTCTTTAATCGTCATTTTTAGATCATGAAGAAAATTATATGCCTTTTAGCCAAAAAATGCAAACCAGATCATTTTTTATCTCGATCTCTTTTTTCCACCATCGTATTTTAATTTCTATAGCCGTTAATCTTTATTATTTTTCTTTCTATAATTATGATAAACTAGAGATTAATAATAAATGAAAAGGAAGTCCTCAATGAAAATAATTAAACCTCGTATTTCAGATC
>LGVF01146393.1_pt1 | contig 13265 bp, 11 predicted proteins | sample 469901 | NCBI WGS metagenome assembly LGVF01 (sample SAMN03893561, study PRJNA290197) | marine sediment metagenome | material: sediment; isolation source: combined push core samples #3730, #5133, and #5579 collected at Hydrate Ridge | place: Pacific Ocean: Hydrate Ridge | reverse complement strand
AATCAAGGAAGCTGGAATCGTTGGTATGGGTGGTGCTGGATTCCCAACACATGTAAAATTATCTCCACCACCAGATAAAAAAATTGATGTAGTCATTTTAAATGGTGCAGAATGTGAGCCGTATCTTACAAATGACTATAGATTAATGCTTGAAAACCCAAGTGATATCATATTTGGATTAGAAGCAGTAATGAAAGTTTTTGATCTTAAAGAAGGTTACATTGGTATTGAGGATAATAAACCTGAAGCTATCAAGGTTATGAAAGAAGCTGCAAAGGGTAATCCAGGTATTAAAATAGTTGGATTGAGAACTAAATATCCTCAAGGTGCAGAGAAACAATTAATTGCAGCTGTTATAGGAAGAGAAGTTCCATCTGGTGGACTACCTATGGAAGCTGGAGCTGTTGTAAATAATGTTTCAACTGCTGCGGCAATCGCTACTGCCATTAACACAGGAATGCCATTAATTGATAGGATTTGTACTGTTACAGGTAAAGGAATTAAAGAACCTAAGAATATTAAAATCAAAGTTGGAACTATGATTAGTGAAATTGTTGAACAATGTGGTGGTTATGAAGAGAATATTGGGAAACTTATTATGGGCGGACCGATGATGGGTATTGCTACTCATACAGATCAATTTCCTTCTACAAAAACTACATCAGGTATTTTAGTATTTACTGAGGAAGAAGCTAGAATTCCTGAAGAAAGTCAATGTATTAAATGTGGAAAATGTGTTGAAACATGTCCATCGTTTTTACAGCCATCATATATAAGTGCTTATGCACTGATTAACAACTTGGAAATGGCTGAAAAATATAACGCATTAGATTGTATTGAATGTGGAACATGTTCTTTCGTATGTCCTTCAAAGAGACCATTATTGGAATCTATAAGACTTGCTAAGCGTGAAATTTTAGCACAAAGAAGAAAGACTAAATAATAGGAGGTATAGAGATGGAAAAAATGTTAAGAGTCTCATCATCGCCTCATATTAGATCGAAAGATACTGTAAGTTCAATTATGAGGGATGTCGTTATTGCATTATTGCCTGCCACACTTGCTGGTATTTATTTCTTTGGTATTAATGCTGCAATTATTATAGCTTTATCAGTAGGTACTGCTGTAGTAACTGAGGCTGGAATTCAAACGCTGAGAAAGAAAAAGGTAACTATTAACGACTGGAGTGCTGTTATAACAGGTTTATTATTAGCTATGAATTTACCTGCAAGTGCACCATGGTGGATTCCAGTAATAGGTGCTATATTTGCAATAGCAATTGTTAAACAAGCATTTGGTGGTATTGGAAGTAACTTTATGAACCCTGCTTTAGCTGCAAGAGTTTTTTTGGTTACATCATGGCCTATTGAAATGACAACATGGGTTGCTCCTGGAGCAGATGCAGTTAGTACTGCAACGCCTCTTGGAATGATAAAAGAAGGTTCTACAGCACAATTGCCTTCATTGATGGATGCGTTTATTGGTAATGTTGGTGGTAGTTTGGGCGAAACGTCTGCAGTGTTATTGATTTTAGGTGGATTATATTTACTTTATAGAGGTGTCATCAGTTATAGAATACCTACTTTTTATATTGGAACAGTATTGGTTATGACATTTTTATTAGGTGGATTTAATATCTACGATTCAGTATATTCAATATTCGTTGGTGGTTTGATGTTAGGTGCTATCTATATGGCAACAGATTATTCATCATCTCCAATTACAGCAAAAGGACAGATTGTATTTGCAGTTGGGGCTGGTCTATTGACTACAATAATTAGATTTTATGGTGGATATCCTGAGGGTGTTCAATTTTCAATTATTTTAATGAACATTGCAACACCGATAATCGAGAGATATACGGCTCCAAGAGTGTTTGGGGGTGCTAAAAAGTGAAGGAAATAGTAAAACTCGGATTAATATTATTTTTAATTAGTTCTATTGCTGCAGCTTTATTAGGTGTAACTTATGATTTGACAATTGATCAAATTACAGAGCAAAGAAAAATTGCAGATGAAGTTGCTAGAAAAGATGTTTTTCCTGATGCTGATACATTTGAAAGATTTTCAGATGAAAAAATAGCTGAGGTGCAAGAAATCAATCCTGCAATTGCAGATGTTTATTTTGCAAAGCAAGGTGAAAATACAGTAGGTTATGTTATAAAGACAAAACCAAGTGGATTTAGTGGCAGTATTGCTGTTGTAACAGGTATATCGACTGATGGAACAATTACCGGGCTTCGTATCGGTAATCATCAAGAGACACCTGGACTTGGCGCGAACGCAACTTTACCAAGTTTCTATACACAATATGAAGGACTGACTATTACATCAGCTATCGGTGTAAGCAAGACTGTTCCTGGTGACAATGAGATATTAGCAATTTCTGGTGCTACTATAACTTCTAGAGCTGTTACTGATGGCGTGAATTTCATTAACGAAGTTTATGACATATTGAATAAGTAGTGGGGGTGAGATGATTGGATATTAAAAAATTAACAAATGGTCTTATTAAAGAAAATCCTATATTTGTACAATTATTAGGAATGTGTCCAACACTAGCCGTTACGACTTCTGCTATTAATGGATTGGGTATGGGACTTGCAACAACAGCTGTTCTAGCAGCATCGAATGTTGTAATTTCTATGCTTAGAAAAGTAATTCCAAGCAAGATAAGAATTCCGGCATTCATTGTTGTAATTGCTAGTTTTGTTACAATTATTGAAATGGTTTTGGAAGGTTATTTTGTAGATTTATACAATGCACTAGGATTATTTATACCACTTATAGTTGTTAACTGTATAATCTTAGCAAGAGCTGAAGCTTTTGCGTTCAAGAATAATGTTTTTAGTTCATTACTTGACGGTGTTGGTATGGGTGTTGGATTTACATTGGCGTTGACTTTGTTAGGATCTATAAGAGAGATTATTGGAGCAGGAAGTATTTTTGGTATTACATTATTCGGCGCGGCATATAAACCCGCACTTATCATGATTTTACCTCCAGGTGCTTTCCTTGCTTTAGGAATTTTATTAGCTATTAAAAATATAATGAGTGAAAGAAAAACAGTTTAGGAGGTTAGGAAATGGAAAATGCAAGTATTTTTGTAATAGTTATTAGTGCGATATTCGTAAATAACTTTGTTCTATCTAGATTTTTAGGAATCTGTCCATTCCTTGGCGTTTCTAAACAAGTTGAAACAGCATTTGGAATGGGGATGGCCGTAACTTTTGTTATGACATTAGCGGGAATTCTCACATATTTTATTCATAGTTTTATTTTAGTTCCATTAAATTTAGAGTATTTGAAAATTGTGGCATTTATTTTAGTAATTGCATCACTTGTACAATTTGTTGAAATAGTACTTCAAAAAACTTCACCAACTCTTTATCAAGCACTTGGTGTGTTTTTACCACTTATTACAACAAACTGTGCAGTATTAGGTTTGGCGTTGTTAAATATTCAATATGAATTTAATTTATTACAGACAATAGCACATTCAGTAGCGGCAGCAGTTGGTTTTTCATTAGCTATTGTGTTGTTTGCTGGTATTAGAGAAAAACTTGAGATTGCGGATGTACCAGGGCCTTTTAAAGGATTCCCTATTGCTTTAATTACTGCAAGCTTGATGTCTATTGCATTCTTAGGATTTACAGGTTTAGTTTAAAGGAGTGAAATATTTTGGATATCAATAATATTATATTAGCTACAGTAAGCTTAGGTGGTATGGGACTTTTGTTTGGAGCAGGTCTTGCATACACTTCTCAAAAGTTTGCTGTTGAAATTGATCCGAGAGCTATAAAAATTAGAGAAGCTCTTCCAGGTGCAAACTGTGGTGCTTGTGGATATCCCGGTTGTGACGGTTTTTCCAATGCTATTATTGCTGGAAAAGCAAAAGCAAATGGCTGTCCAGTTGGTGGAGCAGAAACAACAAGTAAAATTGCTGAAATCATGGGTGTTAACGCAGTAGTCGGAGAAAAAAATATTGCAAGAGTTCTTTGCAAGGGTGGAGACAATTGTGTAACTCGTTTTGAGTATGATGGTATTACAGATTGTAAGGCTGAACATATAATTGGCGGTGGCGGCTCAAAAGCATGTGTATTCGGTTGCTTAGGTGGAGGAACGTGTGTTGAAGTTTGTGCTTTCGACGCTATTTACATCAATGAATACGGTGTAGCTGAAGTTGATCCAGAAAAGTGTACAGCTTGTGGTGTTTGTATTGAAGAATGCCCTACAAACATTATTGAGCTTGTGCCATACAATCAAGAAATTTTTGTTGATTGTATGAACACTGAAATTGGTGGTCATGTTAAGAAAAATTGTAGCAATGCTTGTATCGCATGTAGGATTTGTGTGAAAGTTTGTCCACATGATGCGATTCATGTAGAAAACAATATTGCTAGAATTGATTATGATAAGTGTACTAATTGTGGAATTTGTGCAGAAAAATGCCCAACTAAAGCAATTACCATTGATAAAGATAATAAAATAGTGGTTAACGGATAGTAATACTTAAGGTAAAAAACGGGATATAGATTTATATATCCTGTTTTTTTATTTTTTGCAAAATCAATTCATCAATATAAATAGACAAAATTAATATTAAATAAATGCTATAATGCGTCTTTAGGAGAGACGTTTTCCATTTAATAAACGAAATATTTTCAAAATTCGTTAAATGAGTGAAGTGACCAATTAATTCAACTAATGTAGACTTAAATATAAGTAGAAGATAGATAGTCGGTTTGACGAAAAAGTCTTCATAATTGCTTGTTTAACTATAAGGGAGGAATATTAAAATGAGAAAGATTTCAAAAGGTTTAGTTTTGTTGTTGGTATTTGCACTTATGGTACCGATGTTTGCTGGATGTGCTAATGACGAACCAGCTGCTGCTGTAGAAAAAGAAACGACTGTAGAAAATGCTATTGTAATTGGAGTGTCTTTACCTACTCAACGTGAAGAGAGATGGGTTAGAGATAAAGAAGCAATGGAGAAATTCGCTGCTGATTTAGGTGTAGAAATCAAGATTCAAGTTGCCGATGCTGATCAAGCACAACAAGCGCAACAAGTAGAAAATTTATTGACTCAAGGTATTGACGTTTTAGTTTTAGCTCCACATGATGCCTCTGCTTCAGCAGAATTAGTTAAAATAGCTAATGATGAAGGTGTACCGGTGATTTCTTATGACCGTCTTGTAACAGGATCAGATAAACTTAACTATTACCTTTCATTTGATAATGAAAAAGTTGGGGAACTTCAAGGTAAATACTTTGTTGAAAATGTAGATAAAGGTAACATTATCCTATTTGCAGGTGCTCCGACAGATAACAACGCACTTCTTTTCTTTAAAGGTGCAATGAGTCAATTGCAAGTAAAAATTGACAGTGGAGATTATACAGTTCTTGGCGGAGAAGATTTCCAACAAGTTGCTACAGATAACTGGATTCCATCAAATGCACAAAATCGTGCTACTAATGTTTTAACTGCAAATCCAGATGCCCAAATCGCTGGTGTTTTAGCTCCTAACGATGGAACAGCTGGTGGTATTATTGAAGCTTTCAAAGCTTCCAATGTTGAACTTCCAGTAATAACTGGTCAAGATTCAGAAATTGCCGCTATTAAACGTATTAAAATCGGTGAACAATCAATGACAATATTTAAAGATACACGTGATTTAGCACAAGCTGCTATTGAAATGGCTATAAAAATTGCTTCTGGAGAAACAGTTTCAACAAACGGTAATGTTGATAATGGCGTCATAGAAGTTCCTTCAGTTTTACTTGAGCCTAAAGTTGTAAATCAAGGAAACTTCCAAGAACTATTAATTGATAGTGGATATATTAACGAAGCTGACTTATAAGATAGACAATAAAAAGGTGAGATTCCTCACCTTTTTATGATTTTCTATCAAAACTTTAAGGTGAGGCCCCTCCTCACCTTTTTTAAACGATAGATGGAGGTATAGTTATGTCGAAACAAATTCTTGAAATGAAACAAATCACAAAAGAATTTCCAGGAGTTAAAGCACTGGACGAAGTTACTTTTCAAGTTAAAAGGGGCGAAATACATTGCCTTATTGGTGAAAATGGTGCTGGAAAATCTACTTTAATGAAAGTTTTGAGTGGTGTATATCCATTTGGAACATATACAGGGGATATTGTTATTGAAAACGAAACAATGCAGTTCAATAATATTAAAGATAGTGAAAAATCTGGTGTTGCAATTATTTATCAAGAACTTGCTTTGATACCGGAGATGAGCATATATGAGAACATTTATTTAGGGAATGAAATAAAGAAAAATGGTTTAATTGATTGGAATGAAGCAATTCTTAAGACTCGTGATTTATTGACTAAAGTAGGATTGTCAGATCATCCGGATGTTCGAATCAAAGAATTGGGAGTTGGCAAGCAGCAGTTGATAGAAATTGCAAAAGCTTTGAGTAAAGATGTTAAATTATTGATATTAGATGAACCAACTGCGGCTCTTAATGAAGATGATAGTGAAAATTTGCTTAATATATTAAAAGATTTAAGAAAAAACGGAATAACTTCAGTTCTTATTACACATAAGTTAAATGAAGTAATGGAAGTTGCGGATACGATTACAGTGTTAAGAGATGGAAAGACTATTAAAACTTTGGATTGTCATAATGATGAAGTATCAGAAGATGGTATTGTAAAACTTATGGTGGGGAGAGAGCTTACAAATCGTTATCCGAAGAGAATACCGAAAATTGGCGATGTTATGATGGAAGTGAAAAATTGGAACGTATACAGTCCATCCGATTCAAACAAAAAAGTAATCGACAATGCAAATATTATTGTAAACAAAGGTGAAATTATTGGTATTTCGGGTTTAATGGGTGCAGGACGAACAGAATTTGCCATGAGTATATTTGGCAAATCTTATGGAAGTAAAATTGAGGGAGAAATATACCTTAAGGGAAAAAAGGTAGAACTTAATTCACCAAAAAAAGCTATTGAGATGGGAATAAGTTATTTGACGGAAGATCGTAAAGAAAAAGGATTAATTCTAATACAAGATGTTAAACAAAACATTACAATTTCAAGTTTAAAAAGCATTACAGAAAAAGGAATTATAAATGATAATGAAGAAATTAAGCATGCCAATTATTATAAAAAAGCAATGCGCATAAAGACTCCGACAATCGAAACAAAAATAATGAATTTAAGCGGTGGTAATCAACAGAAGGTCGTGCTCAGTAAGTGGATGCTAACAAATCCTGATGTGCTGATTGTAGATGAACCTACTCGTGGAATAGATGTTGGTGCAAAATATGAAATTTATGCGATTATGAATAAGTTTGTTGCTGAGGGTAAAAGTATAATTATGATTTCATCAGAATTACCTGAAATATTGGGCATGAGCGATAGAGTGTATGTTATGAACGAAGGTAAAATTGTAGCTGAAGTTCAAGGAAATGATATAAATCAAGAAACTATTATGAAACATTCAATTGGACAAGGAGGTAAAAAACATGGGAAATAATAATGAAAGCAATATACATGTGCTTAAGAATTTCTTTAGGGCAAATATCCGTCAATATGGTATGTTTATTGCGCTATTTGTTATAATGATTATTTTTAATATTTTAACAAAAGGCACATTTATTTCAGCACGAAATCTAACTAATTTATATTTGCAAACAGGATACATCGCAGTGCTAGCTGTTGGTATGGTGCTGGTAATAGTTACAGGGCATATCGATCTTTCGGTAGGTTCTGTAGCGGCTTTCACAGGTGCGATTGCAGCTATTTTACAAGTCAAGATGGGACTTCCTACAATACCGACCATCATTATAACCTTGTTTGTAGGTGCCTTGATCGGTATGTGGCAAGGCTATTGGATTGCATATCGTGGCATTCCTGCTTTTATAGTTACATTAGCTTCGATGCTGATTTTCCGTGGTGCAGTTATTAGAATTACAAATGGACAAACGATTGGACCATTTGAAGAGAGTTTTAATAAAATCAGTTCTGGATATTTAAGTGATATTGCAAATATTTCAGGAATGCATACCCTATCTGTTTTAATTGGTATTGTGGCAATTATGGCCTATGTGTTTGTTCAATTTAAAAACCGTAAAACAAGGGTTGATTATGGGTTTGAAACTTTACCTAAATTCATGTTTGTCGGTAAGCTGGCATTGGTATCTGCAATAATAATGATGTTTATTTTAAGTATGGCATTATATAAAGGTATTCCTTATACAGTGATAATCGTTGTTTTAATTGTTGGATTATATTCATTTATTACTAAAAAAACACCAATCGGTCGTCATATCTATGCAATAGGTGGAAATCTTGAAGCAGCCAGGCTTTCAGGAATAAATGCTAAAAAAACACTATTCACTGTATTCACTTCAATGGGTGTATTGGCATCGCTATCAGGTATAATATACAGTGCTCGACTTAACTCCGCATCACCATCAGCGGGTAGTTTATTTGAACTTGATGCAATCGCTGCGTCATTTATCGGTGGAGCATCGGCTAGTGGAGGCGTTGGTTCTGTTGTCGGTGCAATTATAGGTGCTCTTGTTATGGCATCTATCAATAATGGTATGTCACTCTTGAATATGAATATTTCATATCAGTATATAATTAAAGGACTTGTGCTGCTGTTAGCGGTTTGGTTTGATATTTCTACACGAAACAAGAAAAAATAGAAAATATTATTGGAGAATCTCATGCATGGTTTGTGGGATTCTTTTTAAATTATTTCTATGATATAATTTTCATAGGTTTTGTTTGTTTCAATAAAAAATAATATTAAATTTTATAAGGTGATATCGTGAATAAAATAAAAATAATAGAAGGAATACTTATTTCCTTTATAGTGCTATTGATAGCTTATACGGTAAATGAAACAATAGTGATACAAAAAAACATATCTAATAATGACATTGGTGCACATGAAAAAAAACCAGAATATCATTTTGTTGTAATTTCAGATGATGTAGAATCATATTCTTGGACTACTTATATCAGTAGTGTAAATGATGAAGCAAAAGATAAAAGTATTGTGATTGAAATTTATGCGATTAATGATTTAAATGATAAAAGTGAAATTGAAAAAGCTTTTGAAATAGCCATCTTATCCAAGGTAGACGGAATCATGATGAAACTTACTGATAATGATATTGTGCGTGATGAAATTCTCAAATGCAACGATATGGGAATAAAAGTCATTACTATCGGTAACGACTCGCCAGAGAGTAATCGCGATGCCTATATTGGAACAAATAAATACAATCTTGGAAAAATATCAGCTTCGCTATTAACATCACAAGGGCAGCAAAAACAAGACGTGTTATTAATCTTAGGTAGTGAATATAAAGAGAACAGTGGAGCTTCTTCAAATAATTATCTAAATGGAATACATGAGGAAATTGTACAAAACGATTTGATCAATAAATTATACGTTGAATATGCATCTCAGAAAAGGGCAGATCTTATTGTAAATGATAGTCTTTATAAGGACCATATCGACGCAATCATTTGTACCGATCCTATCGATTCTCTTAGAGCAGTCAAGGTGTTGATCGACCTAAACCTTGTTGGAGATGTTGACTTGATAGCGAGCAGCAATCTTCCGGAGATAATCGAGTATATCAAGAAAGGAACAATTCAATCGAGTGTTGTTGAGGACTATGAAATAATGGGAGAAACATCAGTAGAGGTACTTTATCAGTTGTTGAACGATAAAAGGCAATCTGCTTATATCAATATTCCTATTTCAGTCATCAATAAAGAGAGTTTGGGCTTAGTGGACTAGATATGAAACCGATTAAAGATTTATTTATTAAAAAAAATAACATTCGTCATAAAGTTACATTCTTTACAACCATACTGTTGATATGTTTGATGATAGGTTAGNNGTTACGCTTCGTTCTTTTTCATTACATTGGAATTCAGCAAAAATTTCAACGCTATGTTCAATCAAAGTATTCATCTGAAATCCATTGATAATCGAATGAGTATGTTCGAAAGCGATTTAGAAACTTATCTTAATACTAAAGATTCTGATAGTTTTATTGCCTACCTAGATTCATTCAATGAATTGGAAAGTCAAAAAAAATTACTTAATCAGGGATTGTCTTATAATGACAATCAGCTGCTTATTAATAATATTTCCAATATTATGGATGAATATTTAACATTGTCACAAAAGGCAATCGAATACAAAAGAGCACGTAACACAAAAAAATATATTGAGACTTTTAACGATGTCGAGAGGCTTTCGGGATATATAGACGAAATAATGAATCAAATAAACACTATAGAGTTCTCTGAAAATTTACAGGATTATGTGCTTTTATCAAGTCGAATTGAAAATCTCAAGATAGTTTTTGTAATGATAACTATAGCGATTATTATGCTTAGCATAGTGTTTATTTATGATTTCACGTATAAAATAACGGTCCCAATCAAAGCTTTATCAGAGTATGCAAAAGAGATATCAAAGGGTAATTATAATATTGAAGTTAAAAGCGAATCCTACTATCAAGAAGCTGATGTACTTATAAATACTTTTTCGGATATGGCACTGAGCATCAAAGAATATATTGCTGAATTAAAGGGGAAAGTTGAAACAGAAAACAAACTGAGAATTGCAGAAATAGAAAATTTAAAAATACAAAATCTTCTTAAAAACGCCGAATTAATAGCACTACAATCTCAAATAAATCCACATTTTTTATTTAATACTTTAAATGCAGGAGTGCAACTGGCAAATCTTGAAGATGCAGATAAAACCAGTGAATTTTTAATAAATCTTTCAAGTATGCTACGTTACAATATTCAGAGTCTTAAAAACACTGTTACTCTAAAAGAAGAGCTTGAAAACGTGAAGTCTTATTATCACTTGATGAAAGTTAGATTTGATGATCAATTGGTGTTTAATTTTGACATCGATGATTCTGCTGGAGATATAATGATGCCGCCGTTAATTTTACAGCCGATTATTGAAAATTCTTTAATTCACGGATTTGAAGATAAAGAGGAAGTGGGAATTATAGATATTCAAGTTAAAGAAACTAAAAAGGGCGTTGAAATCATTATAAAAGATAATGGAAAAGGAATTGAGGAAGTTAAACTTAATAAACTAAACTCTCTAGAATATGATATATATGGGGAAGAAAAAGAACATCAAGGCCATTCGACGGGACTTGGTCTGTCAAATGTGTATCAAAGACTCAAGAATTTTTATAATTCAAAAGATGTGATATTTATTGAAAGTGAGCTTTCCAAGTATACTGAAATAAAAATAAACCTTATAAAGAATGAGGTGACTCATGTATAGAATTTTAGTAATAGATGATGAGAAAATTGTGCTGGATTCTGTCCGTTATATCATTGAAAGCAATTACAATAATGTTGATATTGAAACTGCCCGCAATGGAAAAGAAGGATTGATAAAATTCGATAGTTTTAAACCTCATATTGTAATTACTGATATACGTATGCCCGGAATCAGTGGGTTGGAATTCATTAAAAAAGCATACAAGATAGACAAAAAGGTTAAATTTTTGATTGTAACTGCGTTTGAACAATTTGAATATGCAAAGGAATCTTTTAAATTTAGTGTAGAAGACTATATTTTAAAACCATTAAATAAAAAAACATTGATAGAATCTTTAGATAAGACTATCAAGAAGATTGAACTTGAAAACAAAAGACGTAATGAAGAATTGGAAAGCATTGAAAAATACTTTTCTTCCATTAATCTTGTAGAAAGCAACTTTTTCAATTCTGTAATCCTAAGGCGTGATTTCACAAAGTATTTGGATCAATATCGTGACTTGCTTTCTGTTGATTTGACAAATGGTTATATTGTTGCAATTAAATTCAGACATATTTCAGAGGATGCGTTTTGGAATCAAGAGAATGCCAACAACCATAAATTGAATGATGGGAATGAATATTTAAAAACACATGTCAAATATAATTATGATGCATTGGTCAGCAATGTTTTCTTCAACAAAATATTTATATATTTAGAGAATAATGAAAATGTGTCAGAAGAGAGTATTTTAGAGTTCTGGAAAAATGTATATGATAAATTAATAAAAAAATTTGGTTTGAAAATCAAGGTTGGAATTGGAAAGCCTAAGAAAATTTCAAGCATTTATGATTCATATGAAGAAGCGATTATAGTTTTGAAATTATCTGATGAAAAAGTAGACAGATATACCAGCTCTATAATGAGTAGTATCGATTTGAAAATCTTTACTCAGATTTGTGACCAATTATTGATGCATTTTAAAAATCGCAGTAAAAAAGTTTTCGATTCGTTTTCAGATCTTAAGAATCTATATTTATCAAACATTGGAAAAGACGCAAAGGATCAATCTACTGAATATAATTTGCTAGAACTTTTGATTCAGCTATATCGAGAGTCACAGTCGGTAAAAGAATATGAAAGCGATATCATATATGGTAAGAAGTACATCTATGATTATCTTGGAAAGACATCACTTGAGAAATTGAATTATTTCGAAGAGAAACTCAATGAGTTGTTTTGGGATTATGTCAATGCAAAGGATATAAAATATTCTGATATTGTTGTGGAAGTTATAAAAATAATCGACACTTCATATCGTGAAGAAATTACCCTAGAAGAAACTGCAAAAAAAGTAAATGTAACTCCACAGTATTTAAGTAAACTTTTTAAATCTGAAACTGGAAAGAGTTTTAAAGAGACTATTACTGAGATTCGAGTTAATGAAGCTAAGAAGCTTTTTAAATCAACAAAATCAAGCATAAGTGAAATTGCTTATATGGTGGGGTATAACGACCCTAACTATTTTATAAGGTTATTCAAGAAAAACACGGGATTGACGCCAAAAGAATATAAAAAGGTGATTGAATGAAAAAGAAATTAAGTATCATCATAGGAATTTTTTTGATAGTTTTTATAGGCATATTTCTTGTTTTGCAGATGGATTCTCCAGAAGAAGAATTTATAGGTGAAAAAGCGAAAGTAGGACTATCTTTTGATAGTTTGGTTGTTGAGCGTTGGAAACGTGATTTAGAGACATTTGTAGCATTGGCTGATGAAAATGGATTAGAAGTGATAGTACAGATTGCAAATGATGATATAAACGAGCAACGTAAACAAATCAAGTATTTAATTGATGAAAATGTAAAAGTGCTTATTATACTGCCAAATGATTTTGATTCTTTATCGGAAGAAATTCTATTGGCGAAACGAAAGGGTATAAAAGTCATCGCCTATGACAG
>LGVF01289600.1_pt1 | contig 13284 bp, 4 predicted proteins | sample 469901 | NCBI WGS metagenome assembly LGVF01 (sample SAMN03893561, study PRJNA290197) | marine sediment metagenome | material: sediment; isolation source: combined push core samples #3730, #5133, and #5579 collected at Hydrate Ridge | place: Pacific Ocean: Hydrate Ridge | reverse complement strand
AAAACGTGAATATGAATTAACAAAAAGGGAAGTGGAGATATTGAGATTGATAGCAGACGGTAAAGACAACAGCGAGATAGCCAATGCACTGAGCATAAACATAAGAACCGTTGCCAATCATGTAAGCAACATTCTCTTTAAAATGAACGCAAAAAACAGGACTGAGGCAGCAGCGATTGCAAGGAAGGATGGGATTATTGATCAGAGGTACGTGTTATGAGCGATTAACGCTATGAAAGGACTTGATGTGTCATGAGGTTTTAGAGGGTATGTGCTGATTTTCCTTAATGGATGTCATGGAATAACTTCAACGCTTGAAAGGAGGATAAATGATGAAAGGTAAATCAAGAATCCAATTGGTTTTGTGGACTGTGTTGTTTGTAGTTGCCATGTCTTTTTCTGCATACGCAGCAGACGGGCAGATAAAGATTGCCCAGACATCATCCACTACATTTCCTATTGTTATTGACCAGCCAGGAAGCTACGTGCTGACCAGTAATATTGTAGTATCAACTACTAACATAATTGGCATTGTCATTGCTGCCCATAATGTCACCCTTGATCTAAATGGCCATGCCCTGATTGGGCCAGGAATAGGTACTGGTGGCAATGATGCTCGTGGCATAGATGGTAGGTTCAGAAAGAATATCACCATCAAAAATGGAACAGTGCGAGGTTTCCCATCAGATGGGATCGCCCTTCACGGATCTGGCTGGAACCAACCTACTAATGGAACAAATAATCAGGTGAAGGATATCAGGGCTTATGGGAACGGCTTCACTGGCATTGTTGTTACCAATGCTATCGTAACCAACAGCACCGCTAATTCTAACGGTTGCGCCGGCATTGCTGCTGAGTCTTCCACCATAACTAACTGCACGAGTAATGGCAATGATATCAGAGGCATAGATGCTACCATGTCCACCATAACTAACTGTACGGCTAATGATAATGGAGCTTATGGCATTCGTACGGTCAACAGCACTATAACCAACTGTACAGCCAATTCTAACGGCAGTGATGGCATTCATGCTTTGTGGCACGAGTTTGGCTGGTCTTCCACCATCATAACTAACTGCACGGCCAATTTAAACAGTGGCCATGGAATTTATGCTCACCACAATTGCCGCGTTGAGGGAAACAACTTGAGAGGTAACGGAGGGCATGGGCTTATCCTATATAATAATCATAACTACGCCGTCAAGAATGTCGCCAGCGATAATGGCCTAGTTAATTTTGGAGTGATTGACCCAGCCAAAAACTATATGCCCACCAGTTTGACCGGACCCGATGCTGCCAACGCCAACATAGGCTGGTAGCCTAAACTTAAGGAGAAAACACCATGATAGCCAAATTCGGTATGAGCAAAATGGCTTTCCTTCTCTTTTTAGGGGTCATTCTTGTAGTTGCCAGCTTCTCTTTATCCTTTGCCCAGGTTTTTCTTTCTCCGGACATCCCTGTAACCATAGGAAGTGACTCTTTTGAAGAGCGTGACATAATATTCCATGATGACTCAGGTTTTTTGTCATATCTTTCAGGCGAAGTAATAGGTATCCCGAGAGGGGTAAACATAGATGCCTTTGGCTTTTTTGAAGGTGACCTCCTCTTTTCTGTGGATGTCCCCATATCCTTGAGTGAAGTTACCTATACCGAGCGAGATTTAATCCTCTATGATGGGAGTAGCTTTAGCAAAGTCCTTGATGGTGTGGCTGTAGGCATACCTAATGGCGCACGTATTGATGCCGGAACTGTGCTTTCTGACGGGAGCATGGTCTTTTCCTTAGATATCCCTGTAACTTTAGGGGGAACTTCCTTCAAAGCGAATGACCTCATCAAATATGATGGTTCTTCATTTGACCTTTACTTCAGTGGTTCAGACAATGGCATTCCAGAAAACGCCAATATAGAGGGGGTATGGGTGAGTCTTGAAGGTGAGATTCTATTTTCTCTGGATATCCCTTGCAGCCTTAACGGATTAGAGGTCAAAGATAAAGATATTATCAAATGGTCTGAAGGATCCTTTTCCTTATACTTTGATGGGACCCTGGCAGGACTTGCGGAAGGGAGCGATGTAAATGCCTTGTCCTCAGGGATAGAATTATGTGAAGGGGATTTTGACAAAGATGGTGATGTGGACGGCTCAGACTTGGCCGTATTTGCAGCGGGCGGAACCAGCATTACCTTGGAAGAATTTGCCGCCAATTTTGGCCGGACGGATTGCTTATAGGAGGGTTATTTGAGTTTATTGCACTTATTGAGTTTGAAGAAAGACCGTATGCTCCACGCCTTGATGCGATGCTGCTGAATTGAAGAATCAACAATAAGGGCGTATTCTTGTCCCGCGCGACAACATGTAGGCCAAGTTGCGACCGATGGGAACTATCTGACAATGTTCTGCCAAAGAAGGAAATCCATACCTGGAGGAAGATGAACGGTTGAAAAAGATGGTTCAAAAGACAATAAGTAAAGAAGAGATGATTCCAAATCCTTCTCCTGAAAACAAAGACAAAAACGAGCCCTGAGTTCCCGCGTGCATATTTTGTGTAGAACAAAAGTATCGATTTATGAAAACATGGGAGGATTTCGTATGTCTCTAAAGAAAAAATCCGGTTCTCGATTTCAGCAAATGGTCTCCATTCTATGTGTCCTGAGCATGTTAATGTCAAGCATGCCGTATTCTATGGCATTTGCAAGTGTTGAAGCCCCAACAGGAGAGGAACCCGAAAGGACGCGCTCGAACCATAGTACGCAGATCAATGTATCTGGCCCTTCTAACATCCGCATTAACACCTGTAGCGGCAACCTCTTCTACCCTGTTTCTATCCTGACTATTCCAGGGCGGGGACTGTCTATTGAGATTTCCATAAGCTACAACAGCGGTTGGCACGATTTCGCAACCCATTACGGTCACGGATGGCAACTCAGCTATAATATGTTCTATGTGCGAGATGAGAGTGGGGACATCATCGTTGTATGGGAGGATGGCCGGGCGGACAAGTTCATCAAGAGCAACGGTTCTTTCTTCTCTCCTTTAGATACCTATGACACCTTTCAGGAATATCGCCCAGGTAAGTATCTATTGAGGACCAAGGCTGGAAAGGAGTTCTACTTTGACTCCTCGATTCACAAAAGGGTGACAAAGATACAAGATCCCAATGGCAATGCTTTGAACTTTGCTTATGACTCGGATATGTTGCTGACCACTATTTCGGATGCGTCCGGCAGGCAAGTAAATTTTGCCTATACAAACAGCAACCTGACAGGAATTACCGATAACATAGGTAGATCAATCCATTTCCAGTACGATGCTAATGGCAATCTCATCGGTATCACAGATGCCTTGGGCAACACAACTCTGTATGGCTATGACGCTGAGCACTTCTTGACGAGCATAACCGACCCTCTTGGAAATAGCACAGCCATTGCATACTCCGACGGTGCCGTGTCCAATGTGACGGGGGCCTTGACCAGAAAATCGTTTTCTTATGATCAGGTGAATCGAATTACAACGATGACAGACGTCGATCCTGAAGGTGACCAGATAACCCGCTTCTTTTATGATGCCGATGACCGCATCAACCGGATTGAATACGTAAAGGATTCAGAAGGAAATGTGATCTTTCGGGGATTCAACTGGGATGAGAAAAACAATTTGATCGGATTTACCGATGAAAACGGCAATACCATCATATATACTTACGATACCATGGGCAATATCCTGAGTGTGACCGATGCATTGGGCAGAACGCAATACGTGTATGAGAATACTTGTAATAGACTGACAAGTGTGACTAATGCAAATGGACATACCACGATTTATGAGTATGACTCTCATGGAAACCTCATCAGAGAAAAGGACCCACTTGGCAATAGCACATCCTACACCTACAAAGGGGATGGTGAGCTTCTGAGCAAGACTGATGCCAATGGGGCCATCACAACGTACTCTTACGACGATTATGGGAACCTCATATCTGAGACGGACCCTTTTGGAAATAACATAAGCTACAGTTATGATGATGTCGGGAATATGACAGCCATGACCAGTGCTGATGCCAGTTTGCTCTACACCTACGACGATTTGAATCATGTAACAAACGTGAGTTATGCCTCTCATGGGAAGTCAATCAGCTATACCTATGATGCAATGGCCAACCGAAAGAGCATGACCGATATAGATGGCGGTATAACCAGCTATGCGTATGACGAAGCTAATCGCCTTATCAGCCTGACAAATCCATTAGGTCGGGCTACCAGTTATTCTTACGACAGTAGAGGGAGGTTGATCCGAAGGGAATATCATAATGGGACTTATGCCACATACCAGTACGACCGGCTCAACCGCTTGATCTCTCTGATCAATAAGAAATCTTCAGGCGAGGTAATTTCAAGCTATACCTATGAGCATGACAATGCCGGTAATCGAACCAAGATGACCGAGGCCAACGGTGAGGAGACAATTTATGATTATGATAACCTCTACCAATTAACGAACGTGACCTATCCGGATAATTCAACAGCCGAATACGCCTATGACGCAGTTGGTAATCGCCTTACTTTGACTGATACGACTGGAACAACGGACTATAGCTGTGATGCCGCAGATCGGCTTCTAACTGCCGGAACAGTTACTTATGGTTGGGACAAGAACGGCAATATGATCAGCAAGACTGATGGGAGCAATACCACCATCTATGCCTACGATTACAAGAACAGGCTGATCTCGACAGCTTTTCCAGATGGCAAAACCAATACTTTCGGCTACTATCCGGATAGCAGGCGCATGCGCTTAACTGACAAGGCTGGCCTGACAACTTACTACTTCTACGACGGCTTCAACGTATTCGCGGAAACAAATGCCAGCGGGACAACAGTGGCTCGTTACACTAGTGCCGGGATTGATAACTGGATCAGTATGGATAGAGGGGGCTCTTCGTATTACTATCACTACGATGGGCTGGGAAGCGTGACTGGCTTGACAAGCTCTGGTGAAGCTGTAGTAGCAACATACGAGTATGATGTTTTTGGAGCTATGAAAAATCAGACAGGTAGTGTAGTGAATCCATACAGGTTTACTGGCAGGGAGTATGATGAGGAAAGTGGATTGTATTATTACAGGGCGAGGTATTATGGACCATCACTGGGGAGATTCTTATCCCCTGATCCTATTGGTTTCGCAGGAGGAATAAACCTTTATACCTATGTCCAGAATAATTCTGTTAATTTGGCGGACCCATTGGGTTTAGAAGAGTTGAAACCCCCCGTATATCCATGGCCAACGCCAGACCCATTTCCAGAACCATGGCCACCTTGGTGGCCTACTCCAACCCCATCACCAACCCCATCACCACCCCCATCACCTGGTACAGGAGGTGGTGGCACAGGTGGTAGCGGCATCGAATCCATGCCATTGATGAATATCCGGCCGAGCTATTTCAGACAACCAAACTTATGCAAACCGAATAAAGCGAACATCTCTGCTTCCATAACAGAATTTTTAGATATCATTTCAAATCTGTTTCTAGCAAAGGAAGCATTCGCCGGCCCAACCAGCGAACAGGGCCAGCCCGATTCATTGGTTTCTTTAGCGGACATTATTCCTACCAAGGGACCTGCCGGCACGGAGGCTATTCCTATTACACCATCGGGACCGTTTGAAGTTAATTCCAACGCTGTCGATGCCGCTGCAATGGATTTCGTGGACACTAAAACGTCTCTAAACAAGGCTACGGTGTATGCCACTAAAACTATAAGTAGAACCTACAATCATGATTATCCTCTCTGTAACAGGTTCCATGATTATACTTTGGAAACAACCGTTGCGATACCTCTGCCTGGTGCCCTTTCCGGAACTACGGATATCCCCTGGTTCTGGTATATCTCGATGACAAAGGACGACCTCGTGGAAGAAGGCTTCATCTTTTCCGTTTTCATAGACGAGGATGCAAAAACCTTCACAGTGGATTCCCATTGGCTTTCCGATCAATACCCGGCGCCCGAGGCACCTGATTATGATTATGTGTTTAATTTCCAGATATGGTCCTCGTCTTCAGAAGAGGCGTACAAATTGGTACGCCGTACACTAACAAATCTGTCTAATTTTGAACAAGATTGGAGGGTCATTTTCGCCAATACTGAAGAACCCGTGGCGCCTGCTGTTTTGATTAAATCAGTTGAATTGATTTGTGACACTGTCAGGATAAAGGTTCAAAGCTGGTTGCCTCAAACCCAAACGGTAAGCTTCTGCGGTTTTATGAGATACCCCAGCGACCGAGAGAACAATGTTCCTTTTGAACACGGGGTAACGTTGGAACCGGGTTTTAATATAGTAGAATTGCCTCTGGGCAACATCCTGGATGCCCTCATCCACATACAAGTCAACGATTTTACGGATAGGGTTTATGTAGGAACCGGGTCCTGGTTCTCCTTTGCCGACAGTGGCGGCTATTCTGAAACAACCTTAACCCTTCCGAACTGTGCTGAAACAACAAACCTGACCTCGAGTGATTTTGTCCTGGCTGGATGTGCGGGGATAACAGGCAGGGTTGATGTCAATGGCTGGGCAGGAATGGCAAGGACGCTGAATCCTAATGATTTACCCATTGACGTGAGTCAGTACCAGGCCCTGACCTTCTTCGCAAGAGGAGATGGCAAGAGCTATCGGGTCAGCATCGAGACCGACTCAGTAAGGCAATTGGACAGCTCTGACTTCCATCAGTTTGTATTTACAACCTCTTCCGAATGGAGGCAATTTGTTATTCCCCTTTCTTACTTTTCACAGCGGGGATGGGACCCAACCAAGATAGTACCCTTTACCGGCGAAGATGTTGTCAGTATTGCCTGGGCGTCTGTCGTCGGGCCGCTTGAATCCATAAACCTTGAGGTCGACGGTGTCGCTTTTATCAATTCCACACTTATCAGTGAGACCTCTGTCCTGCCTGATACCAATGATGTGGCAGGTCCTTATACAGTTACAACTCAGGTTACAGACGATACCGGTATACAAGCAGTTTACCTTTTCTACAGTCTGGATGGTGGGGAAACTTTCACCAGTGTGCCTATGAATGAAAATGGCAATAGCTACAGCGCTTCAATTCCTGGACAGCCCTTGGGGGTGGAGGTTTGGTACTATATCGAAGCCACAGACATTGATGGCAATGTAGCCACTGACCCGGTTGATATTCCTTATCGATTCCAGGTCAGCGAACATCCTTACCTGCTGGTGGATGATTTTGCTGACACCGATCCTCTTAACGTACTGGATGGAGATTCCGGACCCTATGGTTCAGATTCCGGCAGCTCTATCCTTGTACACCATGATGAGGATTACGTGTGGTTGGACTATGACGTGTCGGCAACAAGCAGCTATGCAGGCTACTACTCCTTGCTCAAAGGAGCAAACCTCACGCCTTACAATGCAGTGACCTTCATGATAAAGGGAGCTACCGGGGGAGAGAAGGCCCGGGTCGGCCTGCGAGACAACTCGCTTAACGAGACAAAAATTGTTATCGGCGAATATCTACCGGGGGGTATCACCACCTCATGGCAGAGGGTGACGATCCCACTGGTAGCGTTCACCAGGGTTACTGACTGTTCCGGTATGGAGAACTTTAACGTAGACTTTGAAAACAGGATAGATAGTGGGACAGGTACAATCTACCTGGATGATATCAAGTTTGAGTATATCCCCCTTGTCCCCGTTGTGGTGGACAACTTCAACGACATGACCGGAGAAAACGGTCTGGGCGGCTCGCTCTGGGCCTGGAGCGGCGGAGGAGCAAGTATTAATACCGCTTACGATCAAACAAACCGTTTGGGAGATAGCGGTGCTGGTTATCGTATTTCCTATAGCAACGTGACGAGCAGTGCATGGGCTCTCGCAGTTATGGATCTCACCGGACTGGACGCCTCCAACTATGAAACTGTCTCATTCTATATCAAAGGAGCTGATGGCGGCGAACAGCCAAACATTTATCTTGTCAGCAAAAAAGGTGATACTGAAATGAGGGGATTTGTGGATATCGAGGACTATATCACCGTCACAACCCCGTGGAAGAGGGTGAATATACCTTTAGAGGCTTTTGACGATCAAGGCGTCGACCTTTCCAACTTGGCGTATTTCCAGTTGGGATTTGAGTGGGAAGAAATGGCAGGGACAATTTACCTTGATAATATAAAAATAAACTCCTGTGATTATGATGCGGATGGAGATGGTGATGTGGATGGTCTTGATCTGGTGAAATACATTGAAAGCGATGAAGACTTTTCCGACCTATCGTCCTTTGCAACTGTATTTGGAACTAGGTATTAATCCAAAACTTGCTCTAAAAAAAGTGGCTTTGTTCTATACTCGCATGAAACGCTATGGAGCAAGTGGGTAAAGGAAACAGAAAACAAAATACTTCGTATGCCATGAGCAATTTATAATGGCACATGTGACAAAGTCTTTGAAAGGTATAAAAGCGTTTGTCTCATTATGAACCTTGTTCCATTAACAAACCAATAATGATCTTGTATAGCGACGCATGATTCGGATTTACTATCTTTTGCGCCGACACTGCACGGCTTTATTTTTTTTGTGGTCAAATATTCGAACCTAAGCAAAATTTGGATCTCGAGGTTCTGCAAAACTGATAAACTCTGGGTAAGGAATTAAAGAAGAAAAGGAGAAATTATATATGTTAACAAAATATCTAAAAAATGTAATCATAGTATTTTCAACGTATTTCTTCATCCTTTTCCCTTTCAATTTTTCAGCTATTGCTTCAAATTTGAGAAAATTAGAAGAAGCCTTACTGCCCCGAAAAGGAAAAAAACTTACGCCTGCGTGGACTTTTTTCGTATCAGTACTTTTGATACTTTTGGGAGTTGGAGCAGGATCGGCGAATGGGTTCTCAGTTGATGTTTCCCCTAACCCGCCTTTAGTTGAACCTGTTGTTGTAGCTCCTTGTGACCCGACGGAGGTTCAATATGAAGTAAAAGTTTTTGGAGATCCTTATACTCTATACTCTCTCTCTTTTCATGAGGCACCTTTGAATTCTTCTTTCGACCCTCAGATGGTGTACGGTAATGAAACCTCCATGCTTACCGTTTATCTTCCCCTGGTAGTAAGCCGACCATATTATAAGGATTACACTTTGCATATCAGAGCGACGAGCCCGAGCAATTCAATGGCTAGTGATGACACGAGGTTAATCATTGCCAATTTTACCATCGAGGGATCACCCGTTATTAAACCGGTACGCGCTCTTACCCACGATACCATGGACGTAACCGTTAGTCCATATCCACCGGGATACCCAGCCATTCCAGGTAAGACTGAGTTTTTTTATGACATCAAAGATCAGGTTTTCCAAGGTAACATTTTTCACGATGTTTACTTCAGTCCTCACTCACTTTCGCAGACGAATGGTACCTCTATCTTTCATTTTAAGGCACCATATATTGTTGGGAGATATAGGGTTAAGTTTTATGCCCAGTATGGCAGCCATTATAGTAACTGGGTAGAATCGCCGTGGTACTTTATTGATGTGTCGGGCGTGCCGAAGGTATCTACGGGTGCTACCAGTGGATGTGGCCCGACAGGAGTTAATTTGTTGGGTACTGTAAATCCTATGTACTCTACTAATACAAATACATGGTTTGAATGGGGAGAAACAGCATTGTATGGGAATGCCACCAATGCGCAAGCTCTTCCAAGTTACCACCGCACAGACGTGGCAATCAACCATCGGGTTGATGGATTGAAACCTGAAACCGAGTATCATTACCGAATTGTGGCAAGAAATGAATGGGGGACGGCTTTTGGAAACGATCGCGTCTTTAATACATCAAGCCAAGTAAATAGTCCGCCAAATATTCCCCATTCTCCTTCTCCTGTTAATGGAGCAATATTTCAGGATTCTAACCTTGATTTAAATTGGGAAGGGGGTGACCCTGACCCTGGAGATGTTGTTACCTATGATGTCTATTTCGGGAAAACCTCACCTCCGCCCGTGGTATCAGAAGCTCAATTAGAGACTTCATATGACCCGGGAGTCTTAGAAGATAAGACAACTTACTACTGGAAGATCGTAGCCACCGACAGTTCTTCTAACATTTCAGAAGGTCCTGATTGGAGCTTTACAATCGATAGCGGTTTGCCCCCTCAAACCATCTCAGTTTCCCCAGAAAGCCATAATTTCGGAATAGTGGAAATTGGTAGCACATCAAAAGAGACCTTTACAGTGACTAATACAGGCAATGGCGACCTTGAGGTGGGTTGTCTTGCGATTACAGGCGCCGATGCCTCCGAGTTTGAAATCCAAAGCGATAATTGTTCAGAACAGACCATAGCACCATCAGGAAACTGCACAGTTGAGGTACTGTTCTCACCAGTATCAGAAGGGGCAAAGACTGCAAACCTTGCCATACCATCCAATGATCCAGATGATCCAATACTTAATGTGCCTTTGTATGGAGAGGCGGGAGTTCCCGCACCTGAGATCAACGTAAAGCAAGCCGAAACGAACATATCGGTCGGGGACACCTATGATTTTGGCATCGTGGAAACAGGCTCATGCAAAACGATGACCTTTACAATAGAAAATATTGGGAATGCACCGTTGGATTTGAACGGTTCGCCAAAGGTTCAGATCAGTGGGGAGCACGCAGAAGACTTTTCTGTGACCCAGCAGCCCTCTTCACCAATAAAGCCAAACGAATCAGTGACATTCGAAATCACTTTTTACCACAGTGCGGCAAACGTACGAACAGCACAAATTACCATTCAAAATGATGACTCAGATGAGGACCCGTATGAGTTCACAATAACCGGTAATGATCTTCCGATTGCCCCTTTCGCCCTGGCAGGCCCCGTACCAGACACCGGGCAAACCCAGTCTTATACCGAGACCTTTGGTGAAGATTCGTACTACAAGATCAATCCACCCTCCTACACGAAACTGGATGCCAACGGGAACGATCTGTCTGATGATGCCACCTCGTGGGTCATGGTCCGGGACAATGTAACTGGGCTGATATGGGAGGTGAAGACCGATGATGGGTCTATCCATGATAAAGACAATCGCTACACCTGGTATGACAGCAGTCCGGAAACCAACGGGGGTGATCCGGGCACACCCGGGGATGGGACAGACACGGAAGACTTTATCGATGCCCTTAATTCCGAGAGCTTCGGTGGCTTTTCCGATTGGCGGCTTCCTACGATTGAAGAGCTATCATCCATTGTAAATAGTGGCACTTATAATCCCGCTGTCAATACGGACTATTTCCCTCTTCATATAGTGGAAGGCTGGCCAGCCTACTACTGGTCTTCTACTACCGTTGTCTACGATATCGGCCTTGCGTGGATCTTGGATTTCGCATATTATGGCGGCCGCATCTTTAACGGATGTAAGTCTGGATGGTCACACGCGCGTGCCGTTCGAGGTGGACAGCTTGGGTCATTTGGTCATTTGGTCATTAACAACGATGGCACGGTTACGGACACGTCCACCGGGCTGATGTGGCAGCAAGAAACGGCAGCCCAAATGACATGGGAAGAAGCGCTATCCTATTGTGAAAACCTATCCCTCGCCAGTTATACTGACTGGCGGTTGCCCAACCGCAATGAGCTGCGCTCTTTAAAGGATTTCAGTAAATATCTGCCAGCCGTAGATACCATTGCTTTTCCCGATACACCATCTGCCCAGTACTGGTCGTCTACTACGGATGTCTCTAACACCAACAACGCGTGGACCGTGAATTTTGGCAACGGCTGGTTAGATGCCAATAAGTCCTGGCAACTTTGGGTACGTGCTGTGCGAGGTGGTCAGAATCAGTCATTAGATCATTTGGTTATTTGGGAGCCCCGTCAGGCTTCAAGTTGGAATGTTGGAAGTCTGACGCCCATTAAGTGGAACACCCAGGACATTACCGGGAATGTCAAAATATCCATCTCTCGACAAGGGGGTAAAGACGGCACTTTTGAGCCCATAGTTGAATCCACCGAAAATGATGGACGTTTTGACTGGAAAGTCATCGGACCCGTCTCAGTCAATTGTATGCTTAAGATTGAGCTGACAGATGATCCTTCCAAAGGCACTACTCAAGGTTTGTTTACCATTATTGACCAGCCATTGATGCTCCTCCTACTCTTGGAGGACGACGGTGGGACAACATCCGATTCATCAAGAAATGGTAATGATGGAATAGTTAATGGCGCAGCTTTTTTGGCTGGCGACGGTATCTTGAACAGCAATGCCTATCGGTTCTCCTGGTCCAACGAGGACAACATTCAGGTGCCCTATCAAGAATCCCAAACAGCAACCAATGCGTTGACATTAGAAGCCTGGATATATCCGACTGCCTGGAACAACATTTGCTTTGGGTACAATCGAATTGTTTCCAAGCAACCCGTGTATCTTCTTAGAGGAAAGAATAATGGCCGTGCTCAGTTTCAGATACTTACCGAAAACCATGGCTATCAGGGGGTAATTGATTCCAGCGTAATGGCGACGAATCAGTGGCATTATGTGGTTGGTACTTTTGATGGCCGACGCCTCAAACTTTATGTTGACGGAGTTTTGGAAGATGCCGTAGAACTACCTGAAGAAGATAGTATGTCTACCAATGAGGCAGATATTTACGTAGGAGAGTATCCTCGCCTGAATGAGGGATTTACCGGCACAATAGATAACGTAGCCATATACAAAAGGGCCAGGTTACAGTCTGAAATTGAAAAGACCTATGTTTCAATCATGCTGCGGTGTAAAGGAGATTTTGATGGCGATAAAGATGTTGATGGTTCAGATTTAGCAGTTTTTGCTACAGGTGGTGGCGGAGATATAACCTTAGAAGAATTTGCTGCTAATTTTGGGAGAACGGATTGCCCAGATTAGCTCCCCGGTTAAATAGTCTACGACCCAGTGGAATGTTTTAATAATTCCATGGGTTAAAAATTTAACAGGGCACGCATAGCTGATGGCTCATTGGTGACGGCTGAAGGCTCATAAGTGATTGGTTAATTGAGTTGATAGGGTTTATTTGGTTGTTGGGTTTAATTCGATAAGAAAGGAGGTGCTGTCAAGGATTTCACGCTTGACAAGCTGTTTCAATCGTTATAAAAGCGCAAAATCTCAGTCACTGCAAGGCAACGCATTGTAAACCTCAACAGAGGATGCTATGAAGCCAACACCACACACCCCGTTTCTCAAAAAGAGAGCCGGGGTTTTTGTTTTGAGGAGACGCAGATCCTGATTCCGATATGGATGTGCTTGTTGTCGTAGATCATCTGATAGAAGA
>LGVF01038383.1_pt1 | contig 13298 bp, 13 predicted proteins | sample 469901 | NCBI WGS metagenome assembly LGVF01 (sample SAMN03893561, study PRJNA290197) | marine sediment metagenome | material: sediment; isolation source: combined push core samples #3730, #5133, and #5579 collected at Hydrate Ridge | place: Pacific Ocean: Hydrate Ridge | reverse complement strand
AAAAAACAACACCTGATGAAATAACGAAACTCAACCGGCCATCTTAATTGTCGTCAAACCGGTCAAGATAGTTGACGCGGGACACACCCCATAAAAACCCCACTACCGCTGACACCCCCACCGCCCCAAGTGACCATGGTAGCGTTTCAATATAATCTGAAACCGACGATGGTGGTATAGTGGGCCATGGTGCGAGAGGTAATGCTCAAGAGAAACAGTCGATCACTCACCTCCCCCGCCCTCGTAAGCCATTATCGCCACCCGAGCGGTGATATCAAGAGCAATGCACCTGGAAAGGAAACACCAGCATGACCTTGAAAGTCCTCTGGAAAAGATTGGCCGACATTACAGCAAAGTCCGGAATGAAATGCGGTCGGACCGACAAGTGCAATGCCGAATGTTGCCAGCCGGCCGGCAAAGGGGGCGTACCCGGAGTCACCCCTCCGGAAGGCAAATTAATCAATAGCTTTTTGGCAAAGCAAAAGGGATTCAAATTCTACGAAGCAGGCAATGATTCCTGTAAGTTTTTAGGCAAGGACGGGAAATGCAGAATTTATGCTGTCAGGCCTACCGATTGCCGGGTTCATTTCTGCAAAAATGATTTATTGGAAAGCGACTCCAACTGCGACATATCGAATCTAGTGGATGATTACCATGCCCAACATGAAGCAGCCTTTATGGCCACAGAACTGATTGATTCATTCCGGTTTTTGGGAGAACAATAAAGGACTATCATTCTGTTCACGGAAGGGGAAAGATTTTCCCAGGCGATAGGTGCTAAGACCATGGGGTAAAACGTTTAATCCTGTTTTGATATATACTTAGAGGGTAAACAGCCCTAGAAGAATAAGGTGTCTGGGGCTAAACTCTCTGCAAAGGCAGTAAGGAGCGAAACCATGGCTATTGGTTGGTCTCGTGATGGAGCCGTTCAGGATCAAATAGACGCTACGGTTAAAGACGCGATAGAGCAGGCCAGAGGTCGCTTGCCTGAGGGGGAGAGTTTAACCCATTGCGAAGAATGCGAGGCGGTTATTCCGGAGCCTCGCCGCAAGGCAGTTCCTGGAGTTCGCCTTTGTGTCAGTTGCCAAACTGAGGTTGAAAAACAGCAGAAATCTGTCGCAGGCATCAACCGACGGGGCAGCAAAGACAGTCAGTTAAAGTAATCGGTTGGTTTCGGATTTACCCATGCCCCCCACAGACATCCCTCTTTTAAACAGCCGCCAACGTGGCAGAGCACAAATATACCCATCACATGCCTTGTGCCACTTTTGTGGAACCTATATACTCAGCGCCACTGGTATCCCGCACTCTGTGCAGCAATCCCCCACTCAAAGCACTTCTTGCCCATGACCTTGCATCAGCATTCCTTTACCGTTGACCGCTTCGACCCCCTGGCTCTCTTTGTTCATCTGGCGCCCGACGGGCCGGGATTTCTGGAGAGTCCCGAGCCTACCCCCCGCACCGGCCGCTATTCCATCGTCGCCCTGCGGCGCAGCGAGTCCTACCGCCTCGATGACAACGGCCTGAGCCTTTTGCGGAACGGGGTCGAAACGACCCTTCCCGGCGATCCTCTCCAGACCCTGGCCGCAGTCCTTGAACAGCGCCGCCTTGCAAAGGAAACGGCTGTCCCTTTCTGCGGTGGCTTCTTCGGCTATTTCAGCTACGACCTGGCTGGCTGGCTGGAAGAGTTGCCCCGCCTGGCGAGCCGCGACCGGCCTCTGCCCGCCTTATGGCTTGACTGGGTCGACCTCTGCGCGGTCTACGATCATCAAAATGGAATGATCACTCTAAGTTCTTTGGCCCCGAATGACGACCTGGTCGCCCTTGAACAAGAGATTCGCTCCGCCCTGAAGCAGCCGTTTGGTACCTCAAACAAGAGTTGTGACGAGATACCCAAAGCCATCCTGCAGCAGTCAGAGTTCAAGAAAATGGTGCGCCGCGCCAAGGAGTACATCGCTGCCGGGGACATCTATCAGGCCAACCTGTCGGTACGCTTCGACGGCCGCTGTACCCTGTCCAGCGCCGAACTCTACGCCCGGCTGCGGCGCATCAATCCCAGCCCCTTTGGCTGCCTGTTGCGCACTCCCCATCTGGACATCGTCTCTTGCTCACCAGAGCGGCTGGTGTCCCTGTGTGGCACCACAGCCGAGCTGCGACCCATCGCCGGCACCCGGCCACGGGGCTATTCGCCGCCGGAGGATGTGCGCCTTGGAGAAGAACTCCTCGGCCACCCCAAGGAGCGGGCCGAACACATCATGCTTCTCGACCTGGAGCGCAACGACCTGGGCAAAGTCTGCCGCCCAGGCACCATCGTGGTCGATGAGCTGATGGCCCTGGAGCGCTACTCCCACGTATGCCACATCGTCTCCAACCTACGGGGCGAACTGGTTGACGGAGCCGGCCCCTTCGATCTGATTCGCGCCACCTTTCCCGGCGGCACCATCACCGGAGTGCCAAAAAAACGCTGCATGGAGATCATCGAGGAGCTGGAACCCGTCGGCCGCGGTACCTACACCGGCAGCGCCGGCTATATCAGCGTCTGCGGCACCATGGACCTGAACATTTTGATCCGCACCTTTCAGAAGTTCGGCGACCAGCTCACCTATCAGACCGGTGCCGGAATCGTCGCCGATTCGGTACCAGAACGAGAATGGCACGAATGCCTGAGCAAGGGCGCGGCCCTGCGACAGGCCCTGGAGGAACCATGCTGACTTTCAACCTTAACGGCCGCTTCGTCGACGCCGAACAGGCCAAACTGGCCTGCAACGACAGCGCCGTGTTGTTCGGTGACAGCCTGTTCGAAACCCTCAAGACCCAGGACGGGCATATCCAGTTTCTCGACCAGCACCTCGACCGCCTGGAGTTAGCCGCCCGACTGCTCAGCTTCCCCTGTGATCGATCGACCTTGCGCAGGGCCCTGCTGGAAACTGTCGAACGCCTCGCCACTCCCTTGGCCCGCCTGCGCCTGACCCTCAGCCGCGGACCGATGACCGGCCTGACCCTGCCCTCCCCCGAATCCGGCCATTTCTTCATAAGCGCTTCCCCCTATCAGGAACCGGAGTCTAACGAACGGCAGCAAGGCGTAGTCTGCGTCTTCGCCCCCAACCGGCGAGTCAACCCCCTCTCCCACCTTCCGCAATTGAAACGGGGCAACTACGCCGACTGTCTCTACGCCGCTGACTACGCTCGCCGCAAGGGAGCACGGGAAGCCCTGTTTCAAACGGACGACGGCCAGGTGCTGGAGGGCGCCACCAGCAACCTGTTTATCATAAAAAATGACACTTTGTTCACCCCACCCGCCGGTGAACTGGTGCTGGCCGGCATCATCCGCCGTCAGGTGCTGCTTGCCGCCCAGGATCTGGGATTGTCTTTCGAGGAGCGAAGCCTCTCCGTTGCCGACCTCTTTGCCGCTGACGAAGCCTTCCTGACTAACTCACTCTTTTCTCTGCTGCCCATCGCGCAAATCGAAGGCCGGCACCTGAGTCATGGCCCTTGGACAGCACGCCTGGCAACCGCAGTCGCTCAAGCCGCAACAGCAATTTCCGCGGCTGAAAACCACACCAGCAGAAAAAAATCCTAAGCAGCCCTTAAACGACTTGACCGACCCGGTCGTTCTATCTATAATTCACACGCTTTCGCCGAAGTGGTGGAATTGGTAGACACGTCGGTCTCAAAAACCGATGGCTTCTAGCCGTGCCGGTTCGATTCCGGCCTTCGGTACCATCAAGAAGAAATAGCCCTCGATTCGTCTGGGGCTATTTCTTTGTCCACAAACGTCCACACCCTGCCACACAAATACAATTTATCCTTTCTTATCAGCATCTTGCAAATCACACATATTTCTCTTCACAATATTTACAACTCGCCATGACCGTCTATAAAATTCCACGCCAGGTTGCTAGCAGCCAATAATAATAGGATACTTTTTAGGGGTACCTCCATCCAGCCCAGCCAAAGGCACCCTAAAAAGGAGCCTAAGAATGGCGCGAATAACCAACCCTCCCTTAACCAAACTATCGGCCAATAAATCCGTTGAAAAACTAAACACAACAAGATAAGATATTGTAACATAAGCATTTCCAGAATCCAGATATCGGCCAAAATATCGGCCAATCTAAACACAAAAGGTATCCTTTAATGGCTGATCAAGTCTTATATAGCGACATCTCCCAGATGGAGCCGATGTTCCCCACGTCTAAGGATTCCAGCCTGACTGATCTTAGCATTGAAGTTATTCGACGCTCGGCAGCGCTAAGCACATCACTACACCCGAAAACAAGAATGGCGGTTACTGAGTTGGTTCGCTCAATGAACAGCTACTACTCAAACCTGATTGAAGGCCACAACACTCACCCTGTCGACATCGAACGTGCTCTAGCAAAAGACTACTCCCATGACCCCGCAATGAGGGCCATGCAGATGGAAAGTGCTGCGCACATCGACGTACAGAGGCTTATCGAAGGAAGGCTGCATGAACAGCCTTATGAGGACATTTGTGGGCAGGATTTTCTCGTTTGGATTCATAGTAAATTTTATGAACGACTCCCCGAGGAGTTCTGCAAAATTCAAACGCCAGAGGGAAAAAGCAAAATAGTTATCCCAGGCGAAATGAGACAGTACGATGTAACAGTCGGCCGCCACCTTGCCCCGGCTTTTAAGGCCTTGCCAAACTTCCTTACCCGCTTCCAAACCGCGTACAGTCCTTTAAGACTGAACGCCGCAAACAAAGTAATTGCAGCAGCAGCGTCCCACCATCGTCTTGCCTGGATTCACCCGTTCCTGGATGGGAATGGTCGGGTTACCCGTTTATTCACCCATGCATTCTTAATCAGAGCACAAATCGACGGGCACGGATTATGGACTGAATCACGAGGCTTTGCTCGCAACAGGAACGGCTATTTAGCCGCCTTGGCGGGGGCAGATGAGCACAGACAGGGCGACATGGATGGTCGTGGCAATCTGTCGAATCGTGGACTTGTTAGCTTCTGTACTTTCTTCTTACGAATAGCCATGGACCAAATCAACTTCATGTCTGATTTATTAGAAATTGATGGTCTGCAGAAAAGGATTGAAGGATATGTCGCCCGACAGGTCAGCTTTGACGAACTGAAACCCGAAGCATTTTATCTGCTTCGGGAAGCGTTATTGCGTGGAGAAATCCCTCGCGGAGAAGCACCACGTATAACGGGCCTTCCCGAACGAACAGCACGTCGTATTCTCAAAAAGCTCCTAGAGAAAAAACTCCTTATAGGCGACTCTGAAAAGAGTCCCGTAAGACTCTCTTTCCCCGCCAAGGTCGCTGGCTATTATTTCCCCCAGCTCTACCCTGAAGGGGTTGAAATTACAGATCCATGAAAAAATAGAGGTACCTTTGGGGAAACCTCTACAGAGTCTCTTATTTTTTTACAGTAGGTTACTATATCAGGCCCATACTGCCCTTCGGTACCAGCTACAAAAAAAAGGCCGTTTCGCCTACTGGTGAAACAGCCTTTTTTATCTCTTTTGTCCGATCCTCACGCAGCACTCCTATTGCAGAGCCGCGTCAATCTGCGTCAGCCCCTCCAACGCTCCCATTGCCAATGAAATCTGTCCCTCTGGCACCTGTGCTTCCCGGGGATTGATGCGAATCAGCCTAGCTCCACCTCGCTGAATGAGCTGTTCAGATAGACGGCGGATGGTGGGAATGGTGGTTCCGGCACCGAGTTCAATCACAATCAGCGGATTTGTTGCGGCGGCTAGAAACCCCTCAAAGCGGCTCTTTTGACGATCGCTCCTTTCGGCGAGCCAGGCAGCATCGCCAAACATAAGGATGTTGGGCCGGGCCACGGATCCGCATCTCGGACAACCGGGGAAGTGCCGGGCGTTCATGGTGTTGTGATCTACCGGAATGGCTTCGGCATTTGCCCAGAGCATGGACCGCTTTGCCGACAACCTTCAGAACGAAATGGTTGGATCCCTACAGAAACTTGCCAATAGCGACTTGACCTTTGAGGTCGTCCCCAGAGACAGTCAAGACTCCATTCGCGGCGCCCTGAAACAGCTGGGACAGGACCTTAACTCTCTGATCGCGCAGATCTTCACCTCGGGAGAACAGATCGCCAGCGGCTCCATGCAGGTCGCCGATGGCAGCCAATCCCTCTCGCAGGGGGCCACCGAGTCGGCGGCCTCCGTAGAGGAGATCACCGCCTCGATGATGGAACTGGCTTCCCAGACCAAGCAAAACGCGGATAACGCCACCCAGGCCAACCAGCTGGTACTTCAGGCCAAGGATGCCGCAGAAAAGGGCAATCATCAGATGCAGGACATGGTCAGCGCCATGACCGAGATCAATGAAGCCGGGCAGAATTTTTCTAAAATCATCAAGGTTATCGACGAGATCGCCTTCCAGACCAACCTGCTGGCCCTTAACGCCGCGGTGGAAGCGGCCCGCGCCGGACAGTACGGCAAGGGCTTCGCGGTAGTGGCCGAAGAGGTTAGAAATCTGGCGGCACGGAGCGCCCAGGCCGCCAAAGAGACTGCCGAACTGATCGAGGGTTCTGTACAAAAGACCGCCAACGGGACTAAAATCGCCGGACAGACGGAACTTGCCCTGAAAGAAATCGTCACAGCGGTCATCAAAGCTACCGACCTGGTCAGCGAGATTGCCGCAGCATCCAACGAGCAGTCCCAAGGCATCGGTCAGATCAACCAAGACCTGAATCAGATCGATCAGGTGACTCAGCAGAACACCGCCAATGCCGAAGAGAGCGCAGCAGCAGCCGAAGAGCTATCAGGGCAGGCCGAGCAACTGCGGCAGATGCTGGCCCGGTTTAAGCTCAGCGCTCAGGTCAACGTGAAGCGCAACAACATTGCCAAACCTACCAACAAGCCTTCCTACATTGCTCACTCTGAGTTGTCAAATATGCAATCACCTGCACAGCCGGTGATTGCCCTTGACGACAGTGAGTTTGGTAAATACTGATTGCCAAAAGTTTCAAGTCTGATGTTAATAACCAAAAAAGGCGGCCAAACGGCCGCCTTTTTTGGTTACATGAATATTATTAAAGAATGAGTCCCATCAAGCATCAGACGGCACATTAAACTCGTAGCCACAGGCAGGACATTTAACATCCGCATCTTTATGACTGTTGCCAGCCGTGGTAGCACACCCCGCCAAAACCAATACCAGGACAACCATCGCCAACTTCATTGCCAGTCGTTTCATGGGGTCTCCTTTCGGCTGGGCTGTTACCCGTCCATTTGCAAGCAGAACCGAGGGGGGAACGTCTCTCTTGTCCAATTATACACCAAAACCGAATATATAAACGACGGTCGGCCCATCATCGCTTCTCTACCTTCGGAGCAGCCGTTGGGGAAAAAATGGACAAGCGCCCCAAAGAACAGCCGATACCGACTACCGAGAGTGCGCAGAAGAACAACATATCGCTCTGCATGCTGCCCATGAAAGCAGGGATGGTGGCCGGGGATATCGCCTGGCCATCCATAAAGAGAGAAAAACTGAGGGTGACCACGATCATGCTGAAGGTCATGCCGAGGGAACGCATGGTTCCGGTCAAACCAGAGGCCACACCGAGATAGCGCTTATCGAGGCAGCCCATGATAACACTGGTGTTGGGAGTGGAAAAAAAACCGTAGCCCAGCCCCAGCAGTAGCAGAGTGGCGGCCACAAGCGTCAACGGCGTATCCCGGTCGATACTGGCGGCCAGCAGCAACCCACAGCCACACAGGGCCATGCCCAAGGTGGCCACTCTGGCCGCTGGAAAGCGGTCCGCCAATCGCCCGCCAACGGGAGCGAGCAGCATCTGCACCAGCGGTTGTAACATCAGCAGCAGGCCGGCGTCCCGTGGGCTCAGCCCGCGAACATATTGCAGATAAAGACCTAGAAAAAAAACCACGCCGAAAGTCGAACCGTAGTTGATAAAAGCGGCGACATTGCTGAGCGCAAAAACGCGGTTGCCGGTCAGCAGACCGATATCCAATATGGGGTAGCGACAGCGGCGCTCGAAGACCACAAATAACCATAGAAAGACCATCCCTAACAAAAGCAGGCCAACAGCCCAGCCACCCGCATCGAGGCGGGAACCGCCCAAAGTTATCGCGGAGATCGCCAGGGCATAGACCAGGCTGCCCCGCCAGTCAAAGGGCTCGCCGGCCGCTTCATGCCATTCGGAGCGCATACCGACCAGGGTCAACCACCAGGACAGCAGCCCCAGCACCACACCGGGCAAAAAAACCGCCCGCCAGCCGAAATAGCTGGTCAGCAGCCCGCCGATGGGCGGCCCGCAGGAGATACCGGCGTAAACGGTGCTGATGGCGATACCGAGCACCCGTCCACGCTTTTCTGCAGGAAAGACCGACACCACAAGGGCCAGGCTGCTGGCGTTGACCATGGCCGAGCCGATGCCCTGCAAAACACGCAAGGCGATCAGCATCTCGATAGTCGTCGACAGGGCGATCAGTGCGGTGGCGAGGGTAAAGAAAAATATGCCCCAGATAAAGACCCGCCGGCGACCGTAGACATCGCCAAACCGTCCCATGGGCAACAGAAAGACCGCCACCGAAAGAATATACAGAGTTTCGACCAGCCCAACCTGCAGGGCGCTGGCCTGCAGGGCTCGACCGATGGTCGGCAAAGCTACCGCCACCGCCGAAAGCATGAAAGGCATAAGAAACAGCGCTGAACAGACCACGAACAGCACCGCTCCGGAAGAAACGTTACCCGTGCGATTCATACAACAATTCCGCTAGAAAAATGATCATCGAACAGGACAGCCGGCCCAAGGGCCTGTGGACAGCCGATGCGAGCCCTTAGCGAGAGTGGCAATTTAATACTGAACATTCTGAAATCCTAGCAGGCAATGACACCTAAAGCTCTGGGCCATGATAGCCGCCCCTTCGAAGAGCACCGTTGCCTCCTGTCCCCCCTAGTACTTGTCCAGGGCATTAGGCAATTTTTCCATTCAATCGAGATCATGGCGCAACTGCCAAACGAATCATTTTTTGCCTGAAACGTGAGATAGCAGACTACCAGGAGGCTGTCGGGCTTACCATGAGCCGACTGCAAAACCGCCTGATCGGCCCATATTCTCGATAATTCTCGCCAAATAGCCCTGCTATTCGCTCTCAAATTCTCGAAAATCTCGACTCTAACAGACAATTTTTCGTTTCGGCCCGTCAAAACCGACAGACTCCTAGAGTATACTTAGTCCTGAGCCGAAGAAACAGACAAAAGGCCGATCTTACCCAACTATCGGAATGCGCCTGGGCGTGGGCAAAATCTCAACGAACCCGGGTAAAATTTCTTCTTCTTAGCAGGGAGGTACAGTCATGTTTGATGGACTCTGGACAGGTGAATGGCGCTCCAACATCAACAACCTTCAGCTTGGCACCGGGGTGATTATCTTTCGGCAGGGAAAAGTCTTTGGCGGCAACGACCGCTTCTATTTTGTCGGCACCTACCATTCCACGGGCAATTGCTTTGACGGCAACCTCAATGTCACCTATCACGCAGGGGAACCCCTGGGCATTTTCGGCCTGGCGGACATCAATCAATCAGAGGACATGGCAATCACCGGGCAACTGACCGGGGATGAAATCAAGCTTGAAGGAACATTACAGAGCAACCGCAAACTGAAGCTGCAGGGTCGCCTGCAAAAACAAGCCGGCCCCGAGATCTTCTAATGCAGCTGGAGGAATAACCGATTTAGGAGACTGCCGCCATGAACGACTTGGTCGAAGAGGCCCGGCGATTTGCCACCCAGGCCCATGAAAGGATCAACCAGCAGCGTAAATATACCCAGCAGCCCTACACCGTGCATTTGAAGAACGTCGCGGAAAAGGTAGCGACCGTCACCAATGACCCCGAGATGCTGGCCGCCGCCTGGCTGCACGATACGGTGGAAGATACTCCGGTCACCTTTGACGAGGTAGAGCGCCTCTTCGGTACGGAAGTAATGCACCTGGTAATGGACCTCACCGACATCAGCAAGCCGGGGGACGGCAACCGGGCAGTGCGTAAGGCCATCGACCTGCGCCACACCGCTGCCGCCTGCCACCGCGCCAAAACTATCAAACTGGCAGACCTGATCGACAATTGTCAGGACATCTGCCGTCACGACTGCCGCTTCGGACCCGTTTATCTCAACGAAATGACAGCCCTGCTCGAAGTCCTGCGGGAAGGCAACTCCCTGCTCTATGACCAGGCTCAAGGCACCACCCAGGTGTGCCGGGAAATGCTCGCCAGGTCGGCCCCACCGCCGCTGACCGGCAGCGACCTGATCGATTTCGGCCCGCCGGATGCGGCCGTCGCCCACAACCGCGGCCTGCGCCTGTTCACCGAACTCTTCACCGCCCAAGACACTCTCGAGCCGCTGGTTTCCTTTGACGAACAGGCCGACCTGCGCGAGGTGACGGCTATCTGTCAGCAACAGGGCCTGCCGGTGATCGGCGTGTGTACAGCGGGCCGGGTGGTCGGCTACCTCCATCCAGAAGATCTGCAGGGCGCAAACCTGGCCCGGAAGATGCGGCCCATCAAGAGTCAACAGGTGTTGGAAATGGACTGCAGCCTGTCCGATGTCATCAAGGTTCTCACCCGCTTTGCCAATTGCTTCGTCGCCCTGTCCGGATCGGTGGTGGCGGTGATCAACCGGGGCGATATCGACAAACCCATCGTGCGTATGTGGCTGTTCGGCATGATCACCGTGCTCGAGATGTCCGTCATGGATCATATCAAGGCGCGCTGGCCGGCCGACGACTGGACGACGTTGCTTTCCGAGCAACGGCTGGCAAAGGCCCGCATGCTGTTCGAAGAGCGACTGCGGCGCAACCAGGGCTGTCAGCTACTGGACTGTCTGCAATTCTCGGATAAGGCGCAGATCGCCATCGAAGACCCCCAGTTGCTGGCCGATCTCGACCTTCCGTCGAAACGGACGGCAAAACAAGCCATCAAAAGCCTCGAATCCCTGCGCAACAACCTGGCGCACGGCCAGAGCATCGTCACCCACGACTGGCCACAAATTGCGCGTATGACCCAGCGCATCCAACTGCTCATGATCCGGGCAGAAACGGCTGGTACGAGCCCTGCCCAGCCACAGTAAAGAACGATATACTATACCCTCATTCCATCTCGGTATTCCCGTCGGCCTCACCCTGCGCCCTACCAACCGTCGAAGACAAGAATAGTACTCCCTGAACCTCTCCTCCCCGCGGAAAAATGCCACACCGAGCCCCTAAATCATGATTTTTCGAAAATATCTATTATCATATTAAAGAACCTTTTTCCCCTGTCTCCCCCAGTAACCATAAATAACATCTGGCCAGCGACTTTAGACGCAGCGGCTTCGCAACAATAAATTGAGAATAAGGAAAGCACTCTATGCAAGACCGGGAAATCAAAACAGTGCGCGTTGAGCGCACCTACATCCTGCTGCAGCCGATAGGCGACGGCGCCTACGGCACGGTGTATGACGCCTTCGATTCCTGGTCGGGACAGCATGCGGCCATTAAGATACTGAAAACCGACTTCGCCAGTGATGAGGCCGCATGTAAACGGTTTGAAGAAGAAGCCGTGCTAACGGCTTTCGTCGATCACCCCAGCACCCTGCCCGTCTACGGCTCCGGCCGCTGTGAAGATGATCGCCCCTTTTACGTGATGAAAAAAGTCCAGGGCCGGACTCTGGAAAGCCTGCTACAAGAACGGGGAGACCGGGCGTCCGATCAGAGGTGGATCGCTCGCCTGCTCGCCATCTTCACCCAGGTGTGCGAAGGGGTGGCCGATGCCCATGCACACGGAGTTATTCACCGTGACTTGAAACCTGAAAACATCATCGTCAGCGGTCAGGACTACGCCACCATTCTCGACTGGGGGCTGGCCAAACGCCACTCGGTGACCGGTTCTTACGCAGACAGCAACCGCACCATCACCGGGCAGGTGATGGGTTCTCCGGGATATATGGCGCCCGAGCAGGCCCGAGGCGACTCGATCAAGGCCGGCCCTCAGGCCGATGTGTTCTCCCTCGGCGTCATCCTCTACCGCATCCTGACTGCCGTGCAGCCTTTTGCCGGAAGCAGCCCCCGCGAGTCGCTGCTGAACGCCGTCTACCGAGATCCCCAGGATCCGCGCCGGTTGAATCCCTGGGTTTCGCGTCGACTTGCGGCTATCGCCCGAAAAAGCCTGGAGAAAGACGAAGCACAGCGCTACGCCAGTGCAAGGGAACTAGCCGACGACCTGCAGGCCTATCGCGAGGAGCGCAACGTCTCTGTAGCCCGCCTTTCCCTGCGAGAAAAGTTGCGGGGATGGGCCCGGCGGAAGCCAGGTCGGGCCCTGCTGACCGTGGCCATCGGCAGCGCGCTGCTGTTGGCTTTGGTGGCCATCGGCGGCCAATTCTGGTTGGACGGGAGACTGGCCGACAAGGCAATGGAAAGGGTCGCTCAGCTCGATGCAGAGAACGATGTCATCGGCGCACAGCTGCGGGCCATGATCATGAAAAATCCACAACTCGGGTCCATCAAGACGTCTCGCCCACAACACGAAGCGGTCGAACTCAAGATCCGCCACTTCCTCAACCAATACGAAGCGCTCTCGCTACTGGAGGAAGTGGTACGGATGCGCTTTATCCGCGCAAGTTCGGAAGCAGTCGCAGCGGTCAAAAGCCGTCTACTAAGCAGCATTCGCCTGGCATTGGAGATGGGCGAACCGGCCATGGCCAAGGCACTGCTGCACGAGGCGAGCAAACGCCAGGAATCCGGCCCGAACCGATTGCGCCTATCGCCAACGGAAGCCAATCGCCTAACCGCCATGGAACAGGCGGCGGATGCCGCCATAAATGCAGAAATCGAGCGTCACAACAATAAAGTCAATGGAGATTGAGATGAGCATTCTGGCCCGCACGATTATCGCCCTGGTGACCCGGCGCTCCGGGAAGCGCTTTGAACAAGCAACCAAAGACCCCGTCGCGACCCAGCAGCAGCTGCTGCGGCAGATCATGTCGCAAAACCGGGACACGGAATATGGCCGTGCCTACAAGTTCGCTGCGATCCAAACCATTGACGACTATCGCCAGAATGTCCCGGTGGTTGGGTATGAGGCCATCAGCCACTACATAGATCGCGTTACCCAGGGCGAAACCAACGTGCTGACCGCAGAGTCTCCTCTGTTGTTCGCCCAGACCTCGGGCACCACCGGCGATCCCAAGTACATTCCTGTCACTCCCACCTGCCGCAAAGGCGGCGGGATGAAAGTGTGGATGCATTATGCCCGACTGGCCCATCCGCGAGCTTTCACCGGCAAGCTGCTGACC
>LGVF01670358.1_pt1 | contig 13304 bp, 11 predicted proteins | sample 469901 | NCBI WGS metagenome assembly LGVF01 (sample SAMN03893561, study PRJNA290197) | marine sediment metagenome | material: sediment; isolation source: combined push core samples #3730, #5133, and #5579 collected at Hydrate Ridge | place: Pacific Ocean: Hydrate Ridge | reverse complement strand
CCTTTTTTGATGGTCAATTGGTCTTTGTACTTCTTTTGAACGTATTCAATATCATTTAAATAGGTTTCAAAGTCTTTTGGTTTCATTCGAACACCATGATCGTTAACTCTTGAATTGGGTGCGTGATCACTAAATCCTAGTTCTTTGAAGTTATGTTTAATTGCTTCTAGTGTATAATCTTCGCAATTTCCTCTTGCATGGCCACATAAGTGGTGATGAGTATGATAGTTTGTTTTCATATTAGTTTATTCGGTAGTGACAACCGATACTTTCTGTTCTTTTTAGTGCTGCATCTACTATAAGATGAGCTGTTTGGATCATATTAAGTGCTTCGTAGTAGTGTTTTGAGTTATTAGGGTCCTTAATTAGACTGTTTTCCATATCAATAATCTGTACTTTTGCTAATTTAAGGCCATCCTCTGTTCTAACTATTCCAACATACTCATCCATTAGTCTTCCTAGTTTATTTTTCATGGGAATATAGTTGTAATTGTACGTTTCCACTTCTTTGAAGGAGAATTGATGTGTAATTGGTGTTATTTTAGCAGAATTGATGTTTATTGCGATTCTATTTCCAAAGACAATGCACTCTAGTAGCGAATTTGAAGCTAGTCTGTTTGCCCCATGAACACCATTAGATGCACATTCACCATTAGCAAATAGATTTTTCATTGTAGTTTGGCCATAGATATCAGTTTTAACTCCACCTACATTAAAATGTTGAACAGGTGAGACAGGAATTAACTGTGTTCTTATGTCGTACCCTTCTTGTTTTAAGTGGTTAAATATTGTTGGAAATCTCTTTGGTAAGAATGTTGGATCTAAATGTCTTGCATCTAAGTAGACATGATCTGTCCATGTATCGTACATCTCACGATAAATAGCTTGTGATACTTTATCACGAGGGGCTAATTCTAGACGTTCATCATATTTTTCCATAAATCTAACACTTTCACTATTTAATAAGTGAGCTCCTTCACCGCGAACTGCTTCACTAATTAAAAACTTTTGACGATGTTTAGAGTGTTGATTGTGGAAAGCTGTTGGATGGAACTGAACAAACTCCATTTTTTCTATTTTGACATCTTTTCGGTATGCTAGGGCTATACCGTCAGCTGTAGCACTTGTTGAATTGGTAGTGCTTCCATAGATATTACCGATTCCACCAGTTGCTAAGACAGTATTATTAGCTATGAAATGAATTGTATTTTTATTACCGTTAAGGCATGATACACCATAACAGACGTTATTATCTGATATTAGATCAATTGCCATTGTATTCTCATGGATATGAATATTTTCACGTCTCATGCATTCTTCTTTTAAGGCAAACATTATATCTTTTCCTGTAGAATCTCCACCTGAATGTAAAATTCTTCTAGTTGAATGGCCACCTTCTTTAGTTAAAAGAACTTTGCCGTTAATATCTCGATCAAATTTAACATTATATTCCATTAAACGGTTAATATTAATGCTTGCTTCATTAACTAAAACACGAACTGCTAGTTCGTCGTTTAAATAACTACCTGCTTTTAAGGTATCATTGATGTGTGCTTCAAGATTTTTAGGTTCAATTTCTAATTCACCAGCAATACCACCTTGAGCTAGACGACTATTAGTGTCATGTAAGTCCTCTTTCACAATAATATCGACTCTTATACTAGAATCGATATTTAAAGCAGTATAAATACCAGCAAGGCCGGCACCAACAATAACTATATCAGTATTTATTTGTTTCATAGTTACACCTTCTAACTAAGTTTTAACATCTTATCTAAAGCAATAAATGCTTTTTCTCTTATTTCTTCTGGCACTATAATTTCAAATTGTTCTTCTTTTAAAGCTAAGTAAACATCTTCTAAAGTAGTTAATTTCATATCATAACAGCGTAAATCAGGCGTTAAAATGTGGAAAATTTTATCAGGAGAGTGTTTTTTCATTGTATGGATAATCCCATCTTCGGTTCCAACGATAAATTCATTATGACTACTTTCAATAGTATAATTTAGTAATCCTTTAGTACTTCCGATATGATCTGCCATCTTGACAACTTCAAGTTTAGCTTCAGGATGAACTATAAATTGGGCATTTGGGTATTTTGCTTTCATGTCATTAACTTGTTTAGGGGTTAAATCATTATGAATACAGCAAAAACCAGGCCATACTTCCATATCAAGGTTATATTTTTCACGCATATAGATTCCTAAGTTTTTATCGGGAACATATAATAGTTTTTCATCTTTATAGTGTTTAATTATTGTTTCAGCATTACTACTTGTAACACAAATATCACTTAAGGCCTTTACTTTAGCCGTGGAATTAACATAACAAACAATAACTCTTTCAGGATATTTTTCTTTATAAGTTTTCAAACGAAGTTCAGTTACCATCTCTGCCATCGGACATCCTGCTTCAGCAACGGGTAATAGTACTTTTTTATTAGGACTAAGTATTTTAGCAGTTTCAGCCATAAAATGAACACCAGCAAAAACAATTATATCAGCATCTGTTTTACTAGCTACTTGGCTTAAATACAAACTATCACCAGTAAAATCAGCAATATCTTGGATACTACCTTCCTGATAATAATGAGCTAATATAACAGCGTTTTTTTCTTTTTTAAGGCGGTTTATTTCATTGAATAATTGTTCTTTTTCCATAAGTATCACCTCTAGTGCTTATTTTAACACTAATTATTTTTTCTTTCAATTCTAATGACTTAAAAAGCCACTAAAAGTGGCATATTATAAGATTGATGCAATTCCTAAAATAATTACAACCCACAAAAGACTATTTAATAGTTTCATTTTTGCTTCTTTAGAACTAAAAACCATAACAATATCTACATTATTACTAATCTCTTCAATAATTCTTTCTTTTTCTTGAATATTTTCTGTAACAAATGCAACAATATCAACTTTAGTTGGTCTTGTACTGGCAATTTTGATAACACCGCTTCCAATAGTTTTTCCATAAGTTTTAAATGCTTCTTCATTAGCATTCTTAGCATAAGGTAATGAATAAGCACCGTTATCTTTAATAAACTGATAAGCATAGTAACAAGTAAATAAGAATCCACTGATAATTAAAATTATATTAATAATAGATGATGTAAGATCAGCATTATTAATTAGTGGAAAAACACTAACAAGGCCTAAAGTAAACCAAAAAACTGCTTGAACAGCAAAATTTAATTTGACTTTTACAAACTGTTTTCTACTAAAAAAACTAAAAAGACTTATTCCTGATGAGCTTAAAGCAAAGACTATTCCAAGGAATATAAAATCAACTTCCATAAATGTCACTCCGTTTCTAGGTAATTACGTATTATATATGTAAGGATAATCAGTATTTATTTTAGTAATAGAAACACCTCACTGCATATCCTAAATGATATTATAATTATATCATAATATAACGTATTTATGGTAATATATTTATGGGTGATAACAATGGAAATAAAGAGACCTTTAGCTTTTCGAGCAAGACCGCGAAATTTTGAAGAAATAGTAGGCCAAAATCATATTTTAGGTGAATATGGTGTTATAAAAAGAATGGTTGATAATCAAAAAATGTTTAGTTTAATACTATATGGACCTCCAGGAATCGGAAAAACTACCATTGCAGAAGCAATTGGTGAAAAATTTGGATTAAGGACATATAAATTTAATGCCTCAACTGATAAAAAGGCTCAATTAATGGAAATAATTAAGGTTACTATAAACTATGGTGCTTTGTTAATTATCGATGAAATTCACCGAATGAACAAAGATATTCAAGATTATTTATTGCCACATGTGGAAACTGGTAATGTTATTATTGTTGGTCTAACAACTAATAATCCATATCATAGTGTTAATCCGGCAGTTAGATCACGAACACATGTCTTAAAACTTAATCCAATTCAGAAAGACGATATAATTCTTCGACTAAAACAAGTGGAAAGTGAATTCAAGGATGAATTAACTAGTACATTAGAAGAAAATGTCTATGAATATATCGCAATTAGTGCAAATAATGAAATTAGAACTGCTATTAATAGTTTAGAAATATTGAATATGAGTTTTCCTGGTGAAAAGATTGATATTAAGAAAGCTAAAAAAGTTCTTCTTTCACCGTCATTATCGCTAGATAAGAACGAAGACAACTACTTTAATATCTTAAGTGCTTTTCAAAAATCAATTCGAGGAAGTGACGTTGATGCTAGTTTACATTACTTAGCAAGACTAATCGCAATGGAAGATTTATCGAGTATTCTTAGAAGACTAACAGTCATCGCTTATGAAGATATTGGCTTAGCTAACCCAACAGTGATCACAAAAATGGATGCTTGTACAAAAGCTTGTGAAAGAGTAGGATTCCCTGAAGCACGAATTCCTTTGAGTTTATTAGTAATTGATATGGCTCTAAGTCCTAAATCAAATAGCGCTGTAAGTGCAATCGATAAGGCATTAAAAGATGTTATGGAAGGAAATACTCCTAAAGTACCTAATCATTTAATTAATGTAGCTAATTTTGAGGATAAAACGAAATATAAATACCCTCATGACTTTAAAGATTCTCTTACTTATCAACAATATCTTCCAAAAGAGTTGTTAGATAGAGTATATTATACTGGAAAAGAAACAGGTAAATATGAAAGAGCTTTAAAAGAAAGAAATAAGATAATTAAAAATATATTAAGAAAAAAGTGAGACTCTACAGAGTTTCACTTTTTTTAATATACTCAATAAAATCTAACCATTCTTTTGTTTCAAAGAAATCAATATTATTAATTGAGGGAATCTTTAAATCAGAAATACTATTAACAATTTCTTTATTAAATGGTATTTTTAGAATTACTTCAGATTCATTTAAATCACAATAATCAACAATATCATTTGTTTTTTCCATATTTAAATCATATTTATTAATTATTACTTTTGCTTGTACACTAAACATCTTTGATAGGGTTAAGACACGCTTAAGATCATGGATACCACTTTCAGTAGGTTCAGTTACAATTAGAGCCTTTGAGACACCACTAATAGTACTTATTACATTACATGCTATTCCGGGTGACCCATCAATAATTATCGTTTTCTTAGTTTCTGATAAAGCGGCTTCTTTACTTAGTTTTCTAACCTCGCTTACCAGTTTACCACTTGATTCTTGACCTGGTATTAGACGAGCATCTATCATTGTTCCAAAAGGAGTATTTCGTTTATAGATTTCACCTATCTTATAATCCTCCATGGAAATGGCTCCAGTTGGACAAACATACTCACAAACGTTACATCCTTCACAAATACCTTTTTTAACAACTATATCTTCTGTTATTGCACCAAAGTTACATTTTTGATGACAAAGACCACAATCAATGCAATCATCATAGTTTATTACTGGTCTTTGGAAACCGATAAAATCCTTTGTCTCTACTACTTCTTTACTTAGTAAGATATTTAAGTCAGGAGCATCAACATCGCAGTCAGCAATAACTAAACTATCGAAATACGGAATAATACAAAGTGCTAACGTTGTTTTACCTGTTCCACCTTTACCACTAATAATAGCTATTTCATTAACCATGATTTTCACCTAATGTTTTTTTAACAATATCTTTCATTATTTCTTTAAATGTTGGATCATATTCAGTAATAAGTTTGGCGTTACTATATAAAAGAGCTCTTTCTTTAGTAAAAGGTATTTTAGCTAATAAGGAAATCTTTTCTTGTTTTAAATAATCGTAGATATCTTCATTACCAATCCCACTTTTATTAACTACAACCCCAAATTTAATATCTTCATCACGTAATAACTCAACAACCATCTTCATATCACTAATCCCAAACGGAGTTGGTTCAGCGCAAACGATAGCGTAATCAACATTACTAATAGCAGCAACAGTCGAACAACTTACTCCTGGAGGACAATCAATAATCAATGTTTCTTCTTTTTCTGTCATTTCTTTTAATGAATCAATTAGTCTTACACCACTTACTTCACCAATACTTAGTTTACCGTAATGATATTTTTTAGTGGCAGTAATTTCATTAGTATGTATTGTCCCAATTGCTTTTTGTTTATAAGAAATCGCTCCAGTTGGACATACAATCTCACAAAAACCACAGTCATGACATAAATCTTCAAAGACAATAACTTTATTTTTAGTAGGAATAATAGCGTTAAAATTACAGTGGTCCCCACATTTACCACAAAAATCACATCGATCGTAATCAACAACGGGATGATTCTTATAAACTTCACTTGTTGATACTGTTGTTCCCTTTAAAAAGATATGAGAATTTGGCTCTTCAGTATCTGTATCAATTAAAACACCCTTATTTAGGATAGAAAAAAGGTTGACAGAAAGAGTTGTCTTTCCCGTCCCCCCTTTACCTGAAAGAATCGCTATTTTCAAGAGTGTTTACTTTTTCCTGAAGGATTTAATAGTTGTGGAAGTTTATTTTCATAAAACTCATAAAGAGCATCTCTTACAGAATAGGTTTTACTACCATATTGGTATGCTTTAATTTCAAAAGCTTCAAGAGCTTCAAAAGCTTTAGGACCTAGTTCTGGTACAAGTACAACGTCAACACCTAAAGTGCTTACTAGTTTCGCAGCTTTAGCACCTGCTCCACTCATTTCCTTATTTGCAGTATTTTCAACAAATGTAAATCCTAAAGTTTTTGAATCGTATACAGTATAGTAATCGCATCTGGCAAAACGATTACTTACATCACCTTCAGCATTATCGCTATTTGAACAAATCGCTATTTTAATTTTATTAATGTCCATGATTTTGATCTCCTACTGTATGGTCACAACTACTACCTTGAGAAGTTAAAAAACCACCTAAATATTCATTTAAATTAACATCAATACGACCGTTAGCACCTAACACAACATCAATGTTTTGACGATTAAATAGATTAACAGCCATTTGTCCCATTCCACCAGTAATAATGACATGAATTCCTTGTTCACCTAAAAATTGTGGTAATAATCCTGGTTCATGTGGTGGAGATGGAACGTATTTAACATCAATAATATCATTTTCTTTAATTTGAAAGATTGCAAAATACTTGGTATGCCCGAAATGGGCATCAACAGTTACTTTATCAGTTGTTGGAAAAGCAACTACTTTAACTTCTTTTTCTTCAATATTCATCTTATTTTCTCCTTTTAATTTAATATTTCTTATATCATTCTTTACTTCAATAACTTTATTTAAAAGAACTGCTTCAATGATTTTTTTCCTTCCTGAAAGTAGTAATCTTTGGATAGTTGCTCTTGAAACTTGCATATCTTCAGCTGCTTCAATTTGCGATAATCCTTCTAAATCACATAATCTTAATGCTTCAAACTCATCAAGATTTACAACGTTAGATTTGAGAGCATTTCTAGAAATACCTAAAGGTTTAAATGTTCTAGGTGAGTCTAATCTACGAGCATATCTCTTCTTTCGAGAATTATTCATTCAATCACTCCTTATGTGCATATGCACATTAACATACTATACTGCTTCATGTTTTTTGTCAACTATAATAATAAAAAAAAGACGATTAATAAATCGTCTTTTTTAGGTTTTATCTTTTACCTGGATCGTATGGTTCCCCTGCAGCACGTGGTGCAGCACTGTTTTTAGAAACAAATGCTAATACGATAAGTGTTGCTAGATAAGGTAGCATTGAATATAATTCACTTGCTAAATCAAGATTATCTAAGAAAGGAATAACACTATAAGTACTAGAGATTACTCTCATAAAGGCAAAGAATAGTGCTGCTAAGATAATTCTGTTTGGTTTCCAGTTACCGAAGATTAATACGGCTAAAGCTAAGAATCCAAATCCAGAAACAGTCGCATTAAAGTTAGAAGCAAAACTTAATACAAAGATTACTCCACCCATTCCTGCTAAAGCTCCCGAAACTAATACACCAGAATATCTGATTTTATAAATATTGATACCTAAACTATCAGCTGCTTGTGGATTTTCCCCACAACTACGCAAACGTAATCCATATCTTGTTTTATATAAGATTACAACAGCAACAATGAAGATTAGTAATCCTAAGAATGTTGATAGATAAGCACCTTTGAATAATAAATCTCCTAAAATTGGTATTTCTGATAATAGTGGTACTTCAGGGATTCGATAACTTTCTTGAATCGTAACCTTTTGGGTACCTTCAGCACTAAATGTTCTATTAATAAAGATAGCAAATGCTGGTGCAAACATATTTAATGCTGTTGCACTGATAATTTGATTTGCTTTCATATTAATTGCAGCATATGCATGGAATAAACTAAACATTGTTCCAATAATTGCTCCAACAATAAGACCGATTAACGCTACTTGAATATTAACTGCAACATTACTAATAATTAAGTACATTACTACAATACTAATTACAGCTTCTATTCCAAATACTAAATATCTAAATAGTAAACTATCTTTATCGTATTCAACTTTAAATTTATCAAGTAGGTAAAGCGTTAAAGTGTATAGTAAGTAAGCGATAAACATCCCAAACATAATACTAACTAAAATATTAAGTACAGGATTTACACCTTTTATTTCAAGCTGTTGAATAACAACAGCCCCAACGTAAGCACCCATTAACATAATACCTTCTAAAGCGATGTTGATAACACCACTACGTTCACTATATAACGCCCCTAAAGCAACTAATGTCAAAGGAACAGTTGATGCGATGACTAATGGTACAATAAAATAAATTATTTCAGAGAATGATAACATTATTCATCACCTCCTTCAGTAATTAATTCCTGTGGCTTTTTATCAAGTACCATCTCACGTCTTTTAAGTGCCTTAATAACAAATTTTTGTAAGAATAATGCTAAAGCACTGGCGTAGATGATTACAGCAATAATAATATCGATAATTTCTGGGTTAAAGTCATATAGTTGTAATAGATATCCACCTTGCTGTAAGGATCCATAGAAAATTCCGGCGAGTAGTACCCCAAAAGGACTACTCAACCCTAATAAACTAATTGCAATTCCTGTAAATCCTTCAGATAAAATTGAATTTATAGGTTTTAAATGTTTTCCATCAACTAAGAACGTTAAAGCACCAGCTAGACCGGCAACAGATCCACTAATAATCATTGAATAAACAATATTTCTTCGACTGTTCATACCAGCGTATTTTGATGCATTACGGTTTAAACCAACTGCTTTTAATTCATAACCAAAGGTTGTTTTATTTAAGATAATATGTAAGATAAGAACTACTAAAATAGCAACAACAATTCCCGCATTAATACTTGATCTCGGGAACAAAGCATCCAAGTTAAAGATTGGAGTAACTGCTGAAGCTTCAATATCTTGAGCTCTTGCATAATCTTTATTATAGATATATTTGATAATAAACATTGTGTTTAAGTACATTGCTACATAGTTTAACATGATTGAGGCAACAACTTCATTTACATTTCGATAAGCTTTTAAGAGTCCAGGGATAGATCCCCAAATTCCCCCAGCGATCATCGCACCAATAATTGCGACACCCCAGTGTAATAATGGACTAATATCACCTAAAAATCCCCATCGAACACCAATAAATATTGCAACAAAAGCACCCATAGTAAATTGTCCTGAGGCACCGATATTGAATAATCCAGTTCTAAACGCAAATGCAACACTTAACCCTGTTAAGATTAGTGGTACTGAGAAATAAATCATATTCCCCATTGTTTTTAGATTGTCAAATCCTCCTTTTAGAGATAACCATAAATCCAGGTAATGCTTGGGAAGGACTTACAATGAACATTAATACAAGTCCAAATAGTAATCCAATAATAATCGCAATAATACTACCTAAAACACTAACTAATGTTTTACTTTCAGTAGCCTTAAATTCAGGATTTTCTATTCCAAAATCAACGATAGCGTTAATAATATAAATAACAAGTTCTAATAATATAATGTATATAAATATTACAGTCTCTCCACTTGCTAAAACTGGTAGCAAGAAGATAGTAAATAAAAGGATAAGTGACATACGAATTCCTACGTTGTACTTAGAGAAAAACTTAATAAATTTGTTAGAATCTTCCGTACTTAAAATATTAAATCGATATAAAACATAAGTTACAATATCAATTAACAATACTATCCATAATAGATAGACACTAAATGATACATCAAAACTAAATATTCCACTAAAATCAGTTAAAGAAGGAACATTTATAATAAACAGTATCAATAATAAAATCTCAAATACCATATGTCCATCTTTACCAGTTTTTCTAATTAGCCAGTAAATAAATTTAAGTACTTTCCAAACTGGTTCAAGAATATATTTCTTAATAAGTAATACTATATAGATAATTATCTTCCATAAATGTAATAAAACATACTTTTTAAGTAAAATCCAAACAGGTGAAATTGCTTTTTCGTAAATCCAAATAAATGGGAATGCTAGAATTAGAGCAAATTTTTTGATGTTTTTCATTATACTTCACTCCTTTGTGATCCAGCCATGTATAATCCTAATTCATTTTCAGTAACTATTTCAGGATCAAATTCACCAACATTTTCACCTTCGTACATAACGATAATACGGTCACTTACATTCATAACTTCTTCTAACTCTAAGCTAATCAGTAAAACGGCCTTACCAGCATCACGTTGTTTAATTAATTGTTTATGAATATACTCAATAGCTCCAACATCAAGTCCACGAGTTGGTTGAACAGCAATTAGTAAATCAGTATCACGATCAATTTCTCGTGCTACAATAGCTTTTTGTTGGTTCCCACCACTCATACTTCTTGCAGATGTTGTTGGACCTTTTCCACTTCTAATATCGAATTGGTTAATTAAGTCTTTTGCATTAGTTCGTATTTCTGAAAATTTTAAGAAATTACGTTTTTGGAATTTTTGCTCAAAATAGGTTTGTAAGATCAAATTTTCTTCTAAACTATAGTCTAATACAAGACCATGTTTATGACGATCTTCGGGAATATGACTAACACCAAAAAGATTTCTTTTTCTAATTGGCAAATGAGTAATATTATTGAATTCTTCAACTTCAGAATCTGGGAACGTTTCTTTAAACATATGCAATTCTTCATCGCTTTTTCGTAAAAGAATTTCTCCTGAACTTGGATTCATTAATCCAGTAATAGCTTGAACAAGCTGTGTTTGTCCATTACCTTCAATTCCGGCAATACATAAAATTTCTCCCTTTTTAACTTCAAAACTAACATCTTCTATGTCGTTTTTAGCTAAACGGTGATTATAGACACTCAAGTTTTTAATTTCTAGAACAGTTTCACCTGGGTTAGCTTTATCTTTGTCAACACTAAAACTAACTTCTCGTCCAACCATCATTTCAGCCATTCTTTCTACAGAAGTTTCTTTAACACCAACAGTACCAATATAGCGACCTTTACGTAAAACACTACATCTATCAGCAACTTGTTTAATCTCTTTTAATTTGTGAGTAATTAAAATAATTGATTTTCCTTCTCCTGTTAAATCTTTCATGATTGACATTAATTCTTCAATCTCTTGAGGAGTTAATACCGCAGTAGGTTCATCAAAAATCAATATCTCAGCATCGCGATATAACATTTTTAATATTTCAACACGTTGTTGCATCCCCACACTAATATCTGATATTAACGAATTAACATCAACTTTTAGCTTATAGCGATTACTTAAGTCTTGAATTTTCTTTTTGGCTTCATCTAATTGTATTAAGCCGTATTTAGTATCCTCAAAACCAAGAACGATATTTTCAGCAACAGTAAAATTATGTACTAATTTAAAATGTTGATGTACCATTCCAATTCCTAAATCATTTGCATCATTAGGATTTGTAATTTGTACTTCCTTCCCATTTACCTTAATTATTCCTTCTTCAGGAGTGTATAATCCAAATAAGACACTCATTAAAGTAGATTTTCCTGCTCCGTTTTCCCCTAACAAAGCATGAACTTCACCCTTTACTAACTGCAGGGTAACATTATCATTGGCTTTTATACCAGGAAATTCTTTGGTGATATTAAGCATTTCAATTATATATTCCATATTCTTCACCTCTTTTAAAAATTTTATCATAATTGGTGTTAAAATTAAAGAACTGATAGTAAATTATATATAATATATTATATATATCAATTTTTTGCATTAAAAAAGGAAAGACGAATCTTTCCTTTTATTTAATGTAAATTATTCAGTAGTGTTATCGATTACAGCTGTAGTCGGAGCTCCAGAAGTATCGATAGTTAAAGCTAGTAAGAATGCAGCTAATTCAGTAGTATCTGCAGGAACTAAAACGTCACCGTCTACTAAGTCAGCATAAATTGCATCGTAATCAGCTTGTGTGAATGAAGTGAATAATGAAGTAGCCATTGGTAAAGCAACACCATCATTAACAGCACCTTTAACTACAGCAGCTCCTCCAACCCATGCGTCATCTAAATAAGTTTGAAGACCTTGTTTAACTGCGTTTCCAAGTTGCTTAAGAGCACTTGTTAATACTGTATCTGATTGTCCAGCTTGATCAATATCTACACCAATCATCATTTTTGGATCTGCAGTAGTAGTATTATCTGCAGCAGCAGCCATAACGCTTGCTCCAGCACCACCAGCAGCACTAAATACGATTTCAGTTCCACTAACGTACCATGCAGAAACTAAGTTTTTGTGGTCATCACTAGGATCAAAATCTCCAAAGTAATGATAAGTAGCATCTCCAAATGTAATAGTAACATCTAATTCGTCAGCTGCGTAATAAGCACCAGCAACATAACCAATACCAAATTTAACAACTGCAGGAACAGCCATTCCACCAGTAAATCCTAGGTTTCTGTATCCGTCCATAACTGCAGCGTATCCAGCTAAGAACCCTGATTCATGTTCGTTAAATAAGATAGGTAATGTATTATCTGCTGTGTTCCAAACATGGTCTGGACCCCAGTTACCATCATGAGGTACACCATCGATTAAGATGAAATATACTTCTGGATATAAATCTTGAGCAGCAAATACACTTGTTTCGAATAAGTATCCAGGTGTAACTACAACTTTAGCTCCACCTTCGATTGCTAATTCAATTGCGTCTAAATAAGCATCATCTGAAACTTCTAAAGGTTTATAATACTTGTAAGTTAAATCATTGTCCTCACAAAATTCTTCAATACCTTCCCAAGTTCCTTGGTTGAAAGACTCATCATCTATTGTTCCTGAGTCAGTAATCATTGCGATTTCATAAGTGTCTTTTTCTTCACCACATGCAGCAAGTCCGAAAACTAAAACTAATGAGGCAACTAATAATAATAATTTTTTC
>LGVF01638989.1_pt1 | contig 13326 bp, 16 predicted proteins | sample 469901 | NCBI WGS metagenome assembly LGVF01 (sample SAMN03893561, study PRJNA290197) | marine sediment metagenome | material: sediment; isolation source: combined push core samples #3730, #5133, and #5579 collected at Hydrate Ridge | place: Pacific Ocean: Hydrate Ridge | reverse complement strand
TATAAATTTGATGACAATAAGTGTTTTGGAATGTGGATCAATTCGGGTACGGATTGTGGGATATGTATTTCGTCTTGTCCTTTTACTCAAGGTGTAGATCTTACGAAACTTAGTCTTATCAAAGAGAAACCAGAGATGATTAAAGAAATAATGGATGAGCATCTTCAAAAGTATGGTAGAAGACAGTACCCTAAAAACGATTTAGATATAGTTAAGAGGGGTGTACACGATGGAGATTAGTATAGACGTTCATGGTTATACTGTGAATGAGGCAAAACGAGAAATTGAGAAGTTAATCGCTAATTGCGGTGATAATATAACAAGAGTGCGGGTAATTCATGGCTTTCGAAGTGGTAATAGGTTACAAAACTTAGTGAGAAGCTCTACTGGTATTAGAAGTAGAAGAATAAATAGACGTAGATATAGTATGAATCAAGGCGAAACAGTTCTTGAATTATTCGAAAAGGAGTAATTATGAAGAAAAGTAGACCTATATACTTGGTAGTAGTGTTGATAGCGCTATTTATTTCAGGAATTTCAATCTCCTTGGTATTCTTAAGCTCTTCCGCAGTATCAATGGTTTTACCAGTAATATTGATTATTACGATAGTAGTGATATTTTTATTTGCTGCAAACTATTTGTCGTCGGGAGCATTAGAAAAGAGAATGGAAATCTACTTACAATGTCCACAATGTGGAAAAGAGACAGAAACAAACGGCAAATATTGTAAACATTGTGGAACAAACCTAACTTTAGAAGTGATTTGTGAGTATTGTGGACACAAAAACAAGTTAANNGAACTAATTTGTAAGAATTGCAATGCAAATTTAAGTGATACGAAATAATTGACCATATAAATATATAATAAACATAAAAAGAAGATGATTACCATGAATAATAGAAGAAATATACTTGTAGGACTAACATTGGTGATTCTATCATGTATAATGATAGTATTATCATACATGTATAATCAAACTTTATTGATAATATTATTTATTATTTTGATATTGGTCAGTACTGTTTTCTTAATATTAACTATGGCCCTAGATATTTTTAGAAGAGATAAAATACTAGATATTGAAGCATTGAAGAGTCGAGGATTAACAATAATCGCATGTAAAGAGTGTGGAAAAGAGAATGTATTAGAAGATATCTTCTGTATATTCTGTGGTGATAAACTAGGAGAAGAAAATGAGCGGATTTAAGCGAAACATAAAATTAGATTATTTTCATACAGTATTTAGAAATTTTAATGTAACACAAGGAATTTGGTTACTGTTTCTTGTGTCAAAAGGATTTACAATTATTGAGATTGGAATCTTTGAAGGGATTTTTCACTTGGCAAGTTTGTCGATGGAAATTCCATCTGGAATAATTGCAGATTTATTTGGGAGAAAGACAAGTAGAGTTTTAGGGATAATTTCTTATCTCGCATATGTACTTATTATGATATATAGTACAAATGTAGTTTTTATAGCTGTTTCGTTCATATTTTGTGGAATGTCGTATGCTTTTGAATCTGGAAGTGGTGAGGCATTACTTTATGATTCTTTATTATTGACTGGTGATGAGGAAAAATTTCTTAAAATATCCGGAATTAAGGAAGTTTTATTTCAAGCGAGTACTAGTATTGCTTTACTCATAGGTGGTTATCTTGCAATAATTAAATATGAATTGAACTTTTGGATAGTCTTAATTGTCTTTGTTGTCGCGTTAATCCCTATTTTGCTTATGGAAGAAACTATTCAAAAAAGTGATAGGAAGTATAGATCAATAAGAGAATTAATGAACGAACACTTTCTAGATAGTACAAAATATGTATTGTCAGATAAAAAGTTAACATTTTTGATTTTAACTGGTGCAATGATGGCGGCTCCTGTAACTACGCTATTTTTGTATTTTCAAATATACTTAGGTGAACTAAACTATAGTCTTGGAATGATTGGGATTTTACTCGGTGTTCATTCTATTTTTGGAGCATTAGGGGGTTATTTTGCAGAAAAACTTGAACGAAAATACAATGAGAGACTTATTTTGTTTCTTGTTCCAATTTTTATTGTAATTTCTTTCTGGATGATCCAATTTGATTATATAATATTTTTACCGTTTGTATTATTAGGATTTCTTGATAGTATTTTCTATATTGTACTGGGATATTACATAAATAAATTGGTGCCATCTGATAAAAGGGCTACAGTACTGAGTTTTAATAGTTTTGGTTTTAGTATTATTATGATTATTTTGTTTCCAATAATAGGCTTAATTGGTCATTATGTATCGTTGCGCGTTTCGTTTTTTGTACTTTCAATGATAGTTTTAGCATTCTATATTTTACTACTTATTATGCTTAGAAAGCTTAAGTATTTTGAAAAATAATATTGTATTAATTATAATTATATTAGCAATTTAATTAGATTTTTCTCTATTTATTTGGTATAATTATAATGTTAAGTGTAGTTATTTTAATAGTTTTCATGTCAAATATTTATGAAAGTTTCTATGTAAATAACCAGAAATTATAATGAATGAGGGTGTATTATGTATAAAATTTTGTTAAAAAAAGTACTGAATAAAGATGTTGACCTGATGGTTATTGAGGCTCCTTTAGTAGCTAAAAATACCGAACCTGGACACTTCATTATTCTAAGAGTAAATGAAGAAGGAGAAAGAATACCACTTACGATTGTTGATAGCGATATTAATAGTGTTACAATCATCTATCAAAAACTTGGTTATTCCACTAATCTACTAGGAACTTTAAACGTGGGTGATTCTATTTTTGACTTTGTTGGACCTCTTGGAAAAGCTGCTCATATAAGAGAAGTTAAGTCTATTATTGGTATAGCTGGTGGCGTAGGTGCTGCCCCATTATTTCCACAATTAAAAGAATATAAAAAAAGAGGAGTCAATGTTGATTTAATACTTGGTGGACGATCAAAAGACTACTTGTTGCTAATTGATGAATATAAGGAGTTTTGTGATAATATTTATTATTGTACTGATGACGGTTCATTTGGTTTTAAAGGTTTTGTTACAGATCTTGCATTAGATTTGTATAAAACAAAGACTTATGACCAATCTATAGCAATTGGACCTTTAATTATGATGAAAAATGTTGTTTTATTGAATAAAAAATTCAATTTACCTACGGATGTATCATTAAATCCTATTATGATTGATGGAACTGGGATGTGTGGTAACTGTAGAGTTACCATTAACGGTAAAACATTCTTTGCTTGCGTTGATGGACCAGATTTTCCTGGCGAAGGTGTAAATTTTGATGAACTTATGACAAGACAGAAGTATTATAAAGAAGAGGAACATATTTGTAATTTGGAGCTGATGAAAAATGAAGATTCCTAGAGTAAAGATGGAATTACTGGATAGTCTTACTAGACAATCTAATTTTGATGAAGTATCATGTGGTTTTACTCTGGACCAGTCGAAACTAGAGGCGAGTAGATGTTTGGATTGTAAAAATCCTCGATGTGTTACAGCATGTCCAGTTCATATTGATATTCCACTATTTATTAAGCAAATCATTTCTGATGATATTGATGATGCTTATTTTACGCTATATAAAGATAATATTCTACCTGCTATATGTGGCCGTGTTTGTCCTCAAGAGAAGCAATGTGAAGGAGCATGTATTGTGGGTATTAAGGGCGAGAGTGTTGCAATTGGAGCTCTTGAAAGATTTCTTGGAGATCATGCTCTTAAAAATAATGTAAGATTAGATGATGCTATTATTGAAAATGGATTTAATGTTGCAGTAGTTGGGAGTGGACCAGCAGGTTTAGCAAATGCAGCTAGTATGAGAAGATTAGGATACGGAGTAACAATATACGAAGCTCTTCATGAATTTGGTGGTGTTTTAAAGTATGGTATTCCTGATTTTAGATTACCAAAAGATATTGTAGAAGAAGAAATTAGCCGATTAAAAGATATGGGGATTAAGTTTGTTAAAAATGTTGTTATAGGAAAGACTATTACTATTAATCAATTATTTAAAGAGTATGGATACAAAGCGATTTTTCTTGGAAGTGGAGCCGGTCTTCCTAGTTCTCTAAATTTACCTGGAGAAAACTACAGTGGTGTATATTATGCAAATGAGTTTCTTACAAGAGTAAATCTTATGAAATCACGCGATTTTCCACATAGTCCTACACCAGTTAGAACAGGAAATAATGTTGCAGTGGTCGGTGGAGGAAATGTTGCTATGGATGCTGCAAGAACTGCTAAAAGATTAGGCGCAAAAAATGTCTTTATTCTTTATCGTAGAGATATGAGTAGTTTACCAGCAAGACTCGATGAAATTCATCATGCAATTGATGAAGGAATTGACTTTAGATTGTTGCTAAATCCTGTAGAATTTATTGGAGAAGACTACTTATTAAACCGAGTTAAGTGTGAAATTATGGAGCTTGGAGAAGAAGATTCTTCTGGAAGAAGACGTCCAATGCCTACTGGAAAATTTAAATTTTATGATATTGACTCATGTGTAATTTCTATTGGACAAAAACCTAATCCAATCTTAAAAGATTCAACGAAAGATTTGGTTACTGATAAATGGGGAAGAATTGTTGTTGAAGATTTTCAAACTTCGATTCCGGGTGTTTTTGCTGGAGGCGATGTTGTTAGTGGTGCTGCTACAGTTATTCTTGCAATGGGGGCAGGTAAAGATGCAAGCCCTTATATGGATATGTATATAAAAAACAACCTTAAATAAAGTTATTTGACTTTTAGACCAAAAAGATGTAAAATTTCCTTAGATACTTTGACTATCAAAATAAATTTTAGGAGGAATAATATGTCAAAAATTGGTCTTTTAGTTTGTGGAAATTCAGGGATAGATTATATCGAACATAAATACGATATTTCGGTAATTAGATCTATACTTTTTATAGGTGAAGACGAGTATTCAGATTATGTAGATATTAAGGCTGGGGATTTTTATAAAATACTTAAAGATAATCCAGATTTAACTGCTACAACTGCTCAAGCTGCAACGGGAGTTATACACCAACAGTATCAAGAAATGATTGCAAAAGGGTATGACGAATTACTAGTAGTAACGATATCTCAGAAGTTAAGTGGAACTTATGAAGGTTGTATGTTAGCTGCCAATATGATAGATGATGTTAAAATTACTGTCTTTGATACTCAATCAGTTAGTTATCCACAGGCGAGAATGGCTTTGGATGCCGCTAAAATGATTGAAGAAGGAAAAAATATTGATGAGATTGTTAGCCATTTAGAGATGCTTAGAGATAACTTTAGATTACTTTTCAGTGTTGAAACTTTACGATATTTAGTTAAAAACGGTCGTTTAAGTGGAGCAAGTGGTTTCTTTGGAAGTATGTTAAAAATTAAACCTATGCTTGAAATTACAAAAGATGGAAGAATCGAATCAATTGAAAAAATTAGAACACTTAATAAAGCAACAGATCGATTAATTGAGAAGTTTTTAGAAGAACTTGAAGATAAAGATGTTGAAGTCTTCATTATTGAAGCTAACTCAGGTGAAAGAGTTGATTTTGTTAGAAATAAAGTTTTAGCTGTAAGACCAGATTTAAAGGAAATTAAAGCTTATCCATTAACTCCAGTTGTCGGTGCACATGCAGGACCTGGTGTTGTAGGGATAGGATATATAGTTAAGTAAAAGGGGGAAAAAGGATGGATACTCCAAAAGGAATCATTAATGAATTGCTTGTAGAAGTTTTCAATCATATATTAAGTATTGAAGCTGAAGCATTAAGAAACAGAGGAGTTAAGTTATCAATGAATGAAATTCATGTTTTAGAAGCTATCGAAAAAACACAAAACCCTACAATGACACATTTAGCAAGAAGGCTAAGAGTGACAGTGGGCACTTTAACTACGGCTATGAATCGATTAGTTGAAAAAGGATACGCAACTAGATATAGAGAAGAACAAGACAAGAGAAAAGTACTAATCGCTCTAACATCAAAAGCTGTAGATGTCTTAAAAATACACGATGGATTTCATGATGAAATGATTGATGCAACAATCAGTGATTTAAAACTTGATAAAGATGAAGTTTTACTACAATCGTTAAAGAATTTAAGTGATTATTTTAAAATGAAGTACTAGTTAGGCAATTTAAAATACCTTTACTTTAAAACATATTTTTGTTATTATTAAGCAGTAAAATATGTTAGAGTGGAGGTGTTTTTTTTGATTAATTCCGATATAATTAGGGGTCATTTAGAAAGTGTTATTCTTAAACTAATAATTGAACAAGATCGTTATGGTTATGAAATCGCAAACTGTATTAGAGAACGAACAGATCATAAGTTTTCTATCAAAGAAGCAACTCTATATAGTATAGTGAGTAGATTAGAAAAACGGGATTTAATAGAATCCTACATAGGTGAAAAAACACACGGAAAAAAACGTAGATATTATAAAATTACTTCCTTAGGAAATGCTTATTATTATGAAAAAAAACAAGAATGGTTACTCCTAAAGTCAATTTTAGGAACGTTACTGGAGGAATAAAATGAAAAGTATAAAAAACTTTGTAAAAAACACCTTTAAGGATGTACCTAAGGAAATCCGAGAAGAGGTTGTTAGTAGTGTTTCTGAGACCTTAGTAGAAAAGGTGGAAGATTTAATAGAAAGTGGATTAAATGAGCAAGAAGCTATTGATAAAGCAGTTATTGAATTTGGAAGCGTTGAAGATTATTTTGAACAAGTAGACAAACGAGCAAGAAGAGAGAAACGCATAAAAACAATAAAGCATTACCGAAATGATTTAATTTTTAGTAGTACAGGAGCACTAATTATTATAGGAATATTAATTTTCTCAAATTTATATTATACTCCTAGCATAATTTGGTTCGTTATTCCAATGTTAGCAGTATTATGGTGGCCTTTAGCAGTACTATATAATTTATTAAATAAAAGAGAGAATAGGAGAGAAAAAGATGATGAGTAAAAGAGCAGTAATAGCTACTAGCACAGGATGTTTAGACTATCTAGATTTAGATCATGAAAACTTAAGAATTTTGAGAATGAAAATTATTATGAACGATGAATCTTTTAATGATTATATTGATATGACTGCCGAAGAATTTTATGACAAGTTAAGAAATAATACATCATTAGTTCCTACATCATCAATGCCTTCTCCAGGAGAACTATTAGAACTACTTAAAGAACTAGAAGAAAAAGGATATGAAGAAGTCTTTATTATAACCATATCTTCTGAATTAAGTGGAACATTTGGTGTTTGTACAATGGCTGTAAAACAATATGAAGGAAAAATGAAGATACATATAATAGATTCGAAAAACGCAGCAATAAGTGAAGGGTGGATATCTTTAGAAGCATTACGCTTAATTAAAGAAGATAAGCCAACAAAAGAAATTTTGAAGTATATCGAACATATAAAAATAAATCGTAAACAGTACTTTATGGTAGACAATTTACGTCTATTTGTAGCTAACGGTAGACTAAGTGGTGCTAGTGGCTTTCTTGGAAGTATGTTAAAAATTAAACCAATTTTAGAAGTGAATGATGACGGAAAAATTGTTCCATTATTAAAAGTTAGAACACAGAAAAAAGCATTACGTGAAATGGTTGATTTAATAATTAAAGATGTAAAAGAACTAGATAATTTTGTTATAACGTACGATACATCTGATAATATTTCAGGACTTCAATTTGTTAAAGATGAAATTGAAAAAGTATTTCCTGGATATAAGTACTATCAAGCACCAATTACACCAGTAGTAGGTTGTCATACTGGTATTGGTACTGTAGGTATAGCGTTTTTCGACTTAACAAAATAATAAAGGAGCTTTCGCTCCTTTTTAATTTGCTTAAATCTAATAATAATGATAAAATAATATAGGTGATTTTTATGAAAACAAAAAGGATAACTTTACTAGCAATAATGCTGTCATTAAGTATTGTACTAAGCATTGTTGAATCATTATTACCAGTAATTCCAATACCGGGAGTAAAACTAGGATTAGCTAATGTTGTAACTCTTATCGTTATGTATATCTACGGTGAGAAAGATGCATTTATGGTTCTATTATTGCGTATTGTCTTAGTAGGATTATTACGTGGAAATATATTTAGCGTAACATTCTTTTTAAGTCTATCAGGAGGAATGACTGCATACCTTATGATGGTTATATTTAAGAAAGTTAAAGTCTTTAGTATTATAGGTGTAAGTATTATGGGAGCTTTCGGACATAGTGTCGGGCAAATAGTAATGGCCATATTCTTAATTGAACGTGCAGAGTTAATTTATTACTTCCCATATGTTTTAGTAATTTCAGTTGTTACTGGAGTAATGACGGGACTTATTGCTTTCAAGTCACTTGATATAATGAAAAATGTAATTTAAAAGCTCATTTCCTTAGAAATGAGCTTTTTTTTAATTGAATTGTTCTACTAAATATAAGTCCTCAAAATTTTCACTAAAGTAAATGACATCATCTAAGCCATACCATATTGCTTCTAGCCCTTCGATATTATTAACGAATGCTAATCCTTCAGGAATTGTCATTGTAAAAATTGCTGTAGAATATAAATCTGCTAGTCCTGCATCACTTGTTATAATACTTACGCTACGACTGTGGTGCTCTGGCATTAGAGTATTTGGACTAATTATATGATGGTAAACAACATCTTGAGAAATAAAGAATTGTTGGTAATCACCACTTGTTACTAGTTGATCTCCATCTCCTAAATAAACTGTTGCATAATAAGCAGTACTAAAGGTAGGATCAGTAATAGCTAATAAATATTTACTGTTATCCCTTGTTGGATGACTTCCACCAATAGAGATATTTGATTCACCATTGTTAAATAAGTATCCTAAGAAGTTTAAGGCATCTAAATATTCAACTATTTTATCAGAAATATAACCTTTAGATACTCCACCTAAATCAATACTCATATTTTCAAGCATAGTAATAGTAAGATTTTCTTCATTTAAACTGATATCTTCAGGATCTGTAAATTGGTCCGCTGCTTGTAAATCAGATAGTAATGGTGTTGGACAATTTAAGCCTGTTAAATCAGTATTACATGCTTCTCGGTAATTATGCCAAATTTCTAAGACAGGTCCAAGAGCTAAGTTGAAACGATAATCTACCTCTTCTTGATGATCTAATGTAAATGAAATTAAATCAAATAGCTCATGATCAATAACATGAGTAGTAGTAGGATCATCATTAATTGTCTTAACGTTTGTAACATATGGATAGGTATCGTATTTATCACTTAATTTATGATACTTACTAATAATATTTTCAACATTTTGAAAGACATTATTTACTTGATCATGATAATCATCATTTTCATAATAAACTCGTAAATTAATATATGTATGTAAATATTCACTCCAAAAAACTTGGCATTCAGTAATGTTTGTTTCTAAAATCACACTACATCCACTCTCTCGATAATGAACAATCCTCTGAATTTCCGTTGTTTTATCTTTATACTCTAAAGTATAAGTGACTAAATAGTCACCTGAAACAGTAGGATTGATGTTTCCTTCCATTGTAACGAAACCACTTATATCAAGTGTCTCATCTCTTGCAATGAATCCTTCCTCACTATAAGCGTTATTTGTATGGTAATTAACTTCTATATCTCCAATTAGTTCAAATCTAACTCCACTGTCACCACATGCAGAAAGAACTGTGATAGATAGAAATAGAAGCATTAGTGTAAGAATACGTTTCATAGTATCAATCCTTTCAATAAAGATTATAGCAAAATAAATTTATGATGTAAAATAAAAAAACTGGCTTAGCCAGTTTTAGTTACCATAAGTTTCTTCGTGATAAGTAAATAATGCTTTAAAAACACGAATTATATTATTGGTTGAAACACTACTTCCAGCAAATTGATCAATCAAATCTTGTTCAGAAATAGTAGTTGTATTTGTGATTTCGTAATAAGGTACATTTGTAAAAGCGTTAATACCTTCTAAATCAGCAGATGTTTTTCCAATTAGCCATGGAAAGAAATCATTTTCAAAATCTTCTAAAGTAATTCCTGCTGGAGTTGGATCGCTATCTCCCCAAAGTCCTGCAGTATAATGAGCTTCACCACTATCAGTAGTAAAAGAAATTGTTCTAATATCGTTTGTATACTTGTTGATTTCAACAAAAGCTACTTGCCAGTAATTGTAATCAGCAGGTCTACAAGTACATGATACATATGTAATTTGATATTTAACGTAATCTCTAACTTCATATTCATATAAAATAAATGCTAATCTATCACTTTCTTCACCATGACCATTTAAGTGAGTAAAAGGAATTGCATTATCAACAACAATACCATCTGTACCACCAGGCACACAATCGTCGCCACCTTCACCAACTTCACCTAAACATTCTGGGCCAATACAAACCACATCATCACAAGCTGTAAGACCAAAAACTAATACTAAAGAAACTATCATTAATACAATCTTCTTCATGTTCTCCTCCTTAATAAAATAAATAAAATATCCAATACATATTATATTAGATTTGAAACTATAAAGCAACAAATATTAGGGAATTCCTTACTAAAAATTAATTAATATTCAATGTTTCAATTAACGATATTAAATCATTATCTATTCCAAAAGTAAAATTAGGAATTGAACTATAAACAGAATCATCTAGATTTGATACTTCACTATATAATTCATTCATTGTAACTATATCGCTAATAATAAAATTTTCTAAAATGGTCAATTGACTATTGTAATCAAAATCATCATTATAGAATTCACCTCTTATTGTTTTACCATCACCATCTGTTATATCAAAACGAATAAACGTTATTTTTTTACCTAAATCATGATTTCCATACATAAAATATGTGTATCCAGAGGTCAAATTCGTGTAACTAGAATAAAATGTATTTCCATAAACGTAATCACCAGTGCCTAAAACCTTGTATTCTCCTTGATATTCGTAATATCCTCCAAGTACATAGACTCTTTCATAACCTAAATGGTTTAAAACATCCTTCAAATACCCACTTCTAATACAACCATCTGCGTATAAAAAAATTGCTTTATCACGATCGAATAATCGTTCTAATTCATTAGAATCTAATATATGGTCAGCATCGAATTCGAATATATCTTCTCTATCGAAAACACGATAGTCTAAATAATCAAAAAAGGGAATAATCTCAAATGAATCAATATATCCACTTAAAAAGCGCGAACTAAAATTACGGAGATCAACATATTGAACATCATCGCGAAACATATAATCATCAAGAACTTCCATTGTGATTAAATCTTCAGGTAAAATTTCCACTCTTTGTTTGGGATCATCCTCGTCACATCCAACGATTAAAAATACCAATAAAATCACTAAAAATATTCTCAAAAAACGCCTCATATTTTTACCTCCTAACTACCATAAATATTATACCACTTCTTTCTCCTATATATATAAATTAATTAATAAAAGTAAATTAATAATATAATGAGATTTTTATTCACTTTTATTAGGTCATTTGATATAATATAAGAGGTATGATTTTTCTATTACATGAAAAGAGGTGAACACAATGACTTCGAAGTCTCAAGATGTCAATGTATTGTTTGAAAAATGGATTTTAGATGCGGATACAAAAATGGCTATAAATGACCTATTTGTTAACGTAAAATCTTACTTAGAATCAACTCATCCAGAAATATGCGGGAAATGTGTTCCGTGTCGTGATGGTGTAGTGAAACTGGAATCATTATTTGAATTATATATTAATGGGACAGCAACACTTAAAACATTAAAAGAAATTGAAAGATTAGTATTAAATTTACGAGCAAGCCGATGCAGTGTAGGGTTGGACATTGGTAAAAACATGGAAGTTGTTCTAGAAAACAACTACAATATTTTGTACAACCCAGTTAAGAAATATTAAGGAGGAGAACAATGGCGAAAATAACTATTAATGGTGAACTTGTCAAAGTCAAAAACGGTACAACAATCCTTAATGCTGCAAAAGGCATCGGAATTGATATTCCTACGTTATGTTTTATAAAAGAAATTAACGAAATAGGATTTTGCCGAATATGTGTTGTCGAAGTAGAAGGAGAACAAGATTTAATTTCTTCTTGTAACACAGAAGTAGCCAATGGAATGGTTATTTATACAGACTCAGACAAAGTAATCGAATCACGAACTGCTACATTACAATTGTTAGCTTCAAAACACCGTTTTGATTGTTGGCGATGTCCAAAAGATGGAATGTGTGAATTTTATGATTTACTTAAAATTTACGATGTAGTCTTTGAAGAATTTGGTCCAGGGATTGGAAGAAATAAAGAAACAATCATTGGTACAGGTATTTCACAAGACCAATCAAAATGCGTTTTATGTAAAAGATGTGTTGCAGTTTGTCAAAATGTAATAACAGCAAACGTATTAAAATTTAGAGATGATGATGGAATGAATCCGATTGTCAGTCCGACACCAGGATTATCATTTGATGAATCAGGATGTATTTTTTGTGGCCAATGTGTGAAAACTTGTCCAACAGGTACACTATTTGAAACAGATCATACGAAAGAAGTAAAAGAACTTCTTAAAAACAAAGAAAAATTTACTGTGGCACAAGTATCAAAAGAGGCAATTAGTGCTTTAGCAGAAGAATTTGGATATGATTTAGGAACTGATATAAACGAAACATTTGGAAAAACAATGCAAGCCTTAAAACTATTAGGATTTGATGAAGTTTCTTCATTAGATTTCGGAGTAGATCTTCATAAAGTCGAAACAGGAAAAGAACTGGTTAAGAGAATTGAAGAAGGTAATACACTACCAATCTTTACTTCAACTTGTCCTTCTTTTACAAGATACTTAGAACTTTATAAACCACAATTATTAGAAAATCTATCAACAGTTAAAACACCACATATTATTCAAGGAATGATGTATAAGCATAATTTATTACATCATAATCATAAAAATATTGCTGTTGTAACAATTGATGGATGTACAGCTAAAAAATATGAAGTTACAAGAGAAGAATTAAAGACTAATGATGCTAAAGATGTTGATGCTGTTTTAACAGTAAGAGAACTTGCAAAAATGTTAAAAGTAAAAGGTATTAATTATCGTAACTTAGAAAATATCGAGTTTACTAATGAAATTACCGGAACTTCTCCAAGCGTTAAATCTGGTTCAATCGTTTCAACACTAAATGTTGTAAGTGAACTTCTTGATAATAAACCAATAGAAAATATTGAGTTTAAAGTAACAAGAGGAAAAGAAAATATTGAAACAGTTGGACAAATAAGAGAAGCTTCAATCTTAATC
>LGVF01007199.1_pt1 | contig 13368 bp, 14 predicted proteins | sample 469901 | NCBI WGS metagenome assembly LGVF01 (sample SAMN03893561, study PRJNA290197) | marine sediment metagenome | material: sediment; isolation source: combined push core samples #3730, #5133, and #5579 collected at Hydrate Ridge | place: Pacific Ocean: Hydrate Ridge | reverse complement strand
AAAGCGAGAAATGTGGGATTTAGACATTCAAGCGGAGATTTTATCGCCTTTTTGGACTCTGATGACCTGTGGCTTCCAACGAAAATCGAAAAGCAAGTTCGAGTCTTGAATGAAAAGCCTGAGGTTGGCGTAGTCTACTCAGGTGTCCAATTCATTGATAGAAACGGTAATGCCTGTGATGTGGGGATTTGCTGGGACACACCGGAGAGGCAAGAACTATACGAAGATCTGATGACGCATAACGTTATTACAGGTACAACTTCCTCAGTTATGGTCAGACGGACGTGCCTGGATAGAGTGGGCCTTTTTGATGAGTTGATGAGCACGTGTGAAGACCTTGACCTTTTCAGAAGACTTGCGCGGTATTACGAGTTTTATAAGATTGATTTGCCGTTAGTCAAGTTTAGGATACATGGTGACAATACCCAGCATAACGACGGTGCGATGGCCAAGGGCTGGGAGATCACGATACGGAAAATATCAGAAGATACCCCTCCTGACTTTGAGTATTATAAGAATCAGGCAATAATAAGGAATCTCTCACAGATTGCTCGTCTGTATAAGGATGACGGCCGGTTGTATCGCTTTTTTTCTTTTTGCATAAAGGCTGTTTTTCACAGACACAATTGGATTCTGAGATACGGCTTTTGGTACGATCTTGCGAGGTTGACTTTAAGAAAGGCAAAGATGCGTGTGTATGAATGTCGTGTCAGGAATGGCTGATGTTAGGAACAGGATAAGATAGGTTGCCGAACAAAGAGTAAATGACGACGGTATCAATTATCATCCCAGCATGGAATGAATCAACAACTCTCAAACCAACAGTACAAAGTCTGTTGGACATGGACTATGACACGAAGCAATGCGAGGTCATTGTGGTGGCAGGAGGTGATGATGACACGTATGAGATCGCCAGGGAGTTATCGCCAACCATGGCGACATTCATGAGATATGTTGTCATTATGCAGGCGCCGGGAGGCAAGAATTCTGCAATCCAACAGGGCATACGAAGAGCTGAGAACGGGATAATTGTCCTGCTCGATGCAGATACCATAGTAAGCCGGCAGTGGCTGAAATGCATGATAGACCCGATAGAACAAGGTCGTTGCGACTTGACAATAGCAAATCCTGAACCAGTGAAAAAAAACTGGGTTTCGCAGTACTATATGATCAACAAGGCATACCTGTTAGATAGCATCGTGACGTATTCTGGCAATTCAATGGCCTTCAAGGCTGACATAGTAGAAGATAGGCTGCAATATTTTTTTGATAGAAAGGTTAAGGTTGGCGTTGATTACTTGTTGGCCAAAAGATTTATGAGCCAGGGGCTTGAAGTTGTCTTTGCAAGAGATGCATCGGTCACGACACACGCTCCGTCCTGCCTTAAGTATTTTATACTAACTGAATTACGTTGGTTAACAGCGCTGATCAATATTGATGGCGTTAGTTACAGGGCATTAGCATGTAATACTGCTGTCGTTATAGCATTGATGTTGGCGATCCCAGTATCTAAAACGCTATTCATATTGTCGTTACTATTTAATATTACATACATGTTCAAGAAAGCACGAATGTTTCTCGTTGTCTACAAGCGCTGCAATACATGTGTAACCAACCTCTTTGGCTTTATCATGCTATCTTATGCTTATCATGTCATTGGCTTTATTTCCTATATAATGTATTTCTTGGGACTGTCCAGAGAAAGTTATCTATATCAGGGACAGAGATAATGTATGTGGCGATCTGTTAGCTCTTTGTCTGGGAGAGTATAGTTAAATGGCATCCTCTATTCTACGAAGGGTTCTTGGTCTTTTTTACCATGCCGCCGGCAAATTCGAAGGACTCCACGGCATGGCAACGAAATACATATGTCCAAGAATCACGTCAGGGATGATGGCGATAGACATAGGCGCTGATATTGGTTACTATACGTTGCTCTTCGCCAAGAGAGTCCGCAAACTGGGCAGAGTTATTGCATTTGAACCGATTCCTTCGGCAAGAAAGATGCTGGAGCGCAATATCAGATTAAACAATTACGGCAATGTCACTGTATGTGATTTTGCTCTGTTCAGTACGAACGGTTCGGTTATCCTGGAGGCTCCGCGCGAACTGTCCAGAATAAATCCCGGCAAGATTAGTCATGAAACAAACGGAATAGAAATTCAGACAAGGGTTTTTGACGAGTGCGTACCTGAGCTTGATATTCAGAAAATCGACCTGGTTAAAATCGATGTCGAAGGCGCAGAGCTGGATGTGCTTCGTGGCATGCGCCGCTCACTGGAAAAATATCACCCTGCTTTGCTGGTGGAGGTACACCCTAATGGTCTTGTTCACTTCAACTACAGGCCGGAAGATCTGCTTGAATTTTTAAAGGACATGAAATACTACCCCCGTCCAGTAGACCAACCCGCCCTCGATTTCAAGAATGGCAATGTGACAATATACTGTGTATAGGGCAAAGAAAAAATACCTCTGTGTCCTCCGCGTCTTCGTAGTAAATCAACATAACTGACAATACCTCACCGTTTCTTACCAGTTAGAAGCTATGGATGTTTCCATCATAATAAGGACGAAAAATGAAGCGGAGTTTGTCGGGGAGACCTTGGAGAAGGTAATGGGACAGGAGTTCAAAGGAACCTGCGAGGTAATAATAGTAGATTCAGGGTCTACGGACTCCACACTTCAAATAGTCAGAAATCATGACGTAAAGCTGCTGCAGATTTCCCAAGAAGAATTCACCTATGGGCGTTCATTAAATATAGGCGCTATCAATGCCAAGGGCAAGTTTGTTGTTAACCTCTCAGCTCATGCCCTGCCCAGGAATGAGAAATGGCTGACAAACCTGATTTCCGGTTTTGAAGATAATAGCGTAGCAGGTGTTTATGGACGGCAGTTGTCAAACGGCCACATAAACCCATTCGAGGCCATGCAAAACGAGCTCTTCTTTGGGGGGGAAGAAAGAACATTTATTATGAACAAGAGAAGACTAGTACGTATACACTTCTCCAACAGCAATTCTGCCATCAGAAGAGACGTATGGGAGAAATTCAGATTTAATGAGGAGGTAGGTTATGCTGAGGACATATTGTGGCAAACAGAGGTGATGGATGCCGGCTATTCCATCGTGTATGCTCCGGATGCCGCAGTTCATCACACTCACAGAGTGAGTGTTTATGGCGCCTACAGGAATTCAAGAGAGTGTGCCTATGCATTGGCATCGATGAAGAAAAAAAGACGATCAGTCCTCGCCATAATGATTGATGTGGGAATATTTCTGGGTTTAACCCCAAATTCGATTTTCCAAAATGTGAAGTACATCTTGCAGAAGAAATATCATGAGCATCTCAAGGTCGCGCCATTATACGTGATGTCCGTGTGGCTGGGCTGGCTCGTGGGGAGGATCAAATACAGGGCGGAAAAACCGTAACATTCCACCGAAGAGGCACTAAGAACACAAAGATGAATCATTTCTCGTGAACGGTTACTGTTTTTTCTCGGAATGCGACCTCAACGGGAATAGTGTATGCCTGTGAGATAACAAGGAGAGGAGAAAATGAGGAAATGGACCATAGCTGTTCTGGGGTTGGTACTCCTTCTGGGGTTGGGATTCCCGGCCTTGGGCGAGGAGAAGGCTCTTACCATTAGTGACCGGGAAATCGTTGAGCGGCTTGTGCGCCTGGAGGTGGGGCAGGAGAACATCCGACGTGAACTCGGAGGTCGGATAGATGCTCTGGGAGGTCGGATAGATGCTCTGGGAGGTCGGATAGATGATTTGCGGGGACTGATGTATGTTGTGTTGGGAGCCATTCTTGCCCTCATTGGTTTTGTGATTTGGGATCGGAGATCCGCCATCTCTCCGGTGATAACCCGAACCCGGCTGTTGGAGGAGGACTGCGATCGAACCTTGAGGCTTTTGAGGGACTATGCCCAAAGAGAACCTAAGCTGGCTGACGTGATGAAGTCCTTGGGGCTTATGTAGGGCTAAGGAAAAATGCCTTCGTATTTGGCAAAAGGCTTCATGAGAGACTGCGCGTATGCTCTGGCCTCGATGCAGCAGAAGATACAATCCATTCCGATGTGCGTATATGACGTTGGAATTTTTTTGGGATTGATCCTCAAATCACTTTTGCAGAACATAGCGTATGTACTACAAAACAACCACCGTGAGTACCTGAAGGTTGCGCGCCATTCTACGTAATGACCGGCTCGTTAGGCCGGCTCGTGGGGAGGCTCAAGTACAGATTGAATAGATGATGAAGACGCTTAAAGACATCTTGCAAAAACTTTTTTTGGTGACCTGTAGTATCCTGCTTGCATTAGTTCTATTGGAGTTTGGTGTCAGAGCGCTTGGCCTCTATAAATTTCCGGCTGATAAGTTCATCAAGCCGCATCCGAAACTTGGATGGTCGCATATTCCAAACAAGGAAGGTTACTGGACAGTCGGGAAAGATCGTGTTCACGTGAGGATAAACTCGAAAGGTTTAAGAGACAGAGAATATCCCTACGAGAAGGGAAAAGGGACTTTTCGTATACTTGTGTTGGGCGATTCATTCACCGAGGGTTTTCAGGTTCCACAAAAAGACACATTTTGTAAGGTGCTGGAACGTGAACTGAACAGGACTCAACCGAACAGGACTCAAATAGATTTTGAGGTGATCAATGCTGGTTTTGCCGGGGTAGGCACCGATTATGAGTTGCTGTTTTTTAGGCGTGAGGGATATAAGTATGATCCTGATTTGGTGATTATGGCTTTCTTTCAAAACGACGTATGCGATAATTACAAATCAAAGGCCATTTTAGATAGCAAGGAGGCTCCACTCGTATATGAGAAAAAGGGATTCATAGCGCACATCAAAAAGTTCCTGGCACAAAACTCCTGCGCTTACAACTATATCGGTTATTCTCTGCCGGCGCATTTCCCTTTGCCGGCTAAGATTTTGATGAAAATAGGATTGATTTCTTCTCAGCCGATAGGCGACATTGGGGGCGTGGATCACGTCCATTACCAGGTGCTTGCTCAAGAATACGGGCCTGAATTGGAAAAGGCCTGGGATGTAACGCGGCTTCTGATTTCAGAATTGAAGAATGAAACCGAATGTCACGGCGCCAAACTGGCGGCGATCAGCATTCCTTTCAGAGAGCAGGTTTATGAAGACCTCTTGGAATCGTATTTCTCGGGTTTCGGAACAGGAAAACGAGAATGGGACGTAAACAAACCCGACCGAATTCTTTCAACGTTCCTTGATGATGAGGCAATTCCCTTCCTTCAATTGCTTCCTGATTTCAAAAAAGCTGCGGAGACAACACCATTGTATTACGGTCTCGACGCAGATGTCCAGGACGGCCACTGGAACGCGAATGGTCATTATTTAGCCGGGCAGATTATTCGTGACTGGCTTGTCATAAACAATTTAGTACCGGTAGATCGCGAAAGGTGAAAGCTCTCCGGTAAAATTGGCTTCGCTCCAGAGCAATATGCTTCGCCTTGGCAGAATAGGCGTTGGATTATACAAAGTAGACATCCCATGGGACAAACATTTCACTCCAGTACGATAGTTCCTACTTGCGGGGCGGGCAGGGCAGGCAAAGCTCAAGGCTCAAAGGAAATGATGGAGAAAAAACCAACCGGAGGCCTGCCTGTTGTATCGGTAATAATTCCAATGAGGAATGAAGAGAAGTATATTGGCGGCTGCCTGGAATCGGTAATTAGTCAGGATTATCCCAAGGAATTGATTGAGGTCATGGTTGTGGATGGGGCGTCCTGCGACGGATCTCTGGAAATTGTTAGAGAATTTATGGAGGAACATTCAAACATCAAGCTTTTGGGAGGGCCTGGGGTGAATTGCCCTGCTGCAATGAACATAGGAATAAGAGAGGCTGCAGGTGACATTATTGCCAAAGTCGATGCTCATGGCTATGTGGCATCAGATTTCTTGAGGATGAGTGTGAAATACCTATCAGGAGACGGGGAAATCAGGTGTGTGGGTGGACCGATAACACCGGTAGTTGATACCAATGTCGCCAAAGCAAATGCGATTGCTCGGTCCTCCGTCTTCGGGGTGGGAAAAGGTGTATATTCTGCAGGAGAAAAGGCGCAATTTGTCGAGACTGTTCAATGTGGAGTCTATAAAAAGGGTGTTTTCGGAGTGGTAGGGCTTTTTGATGAATCACTTCAATTTGGGGAGGACGAGGAAATCAATTGGAGGATCATAATAAGCGGCTGCAAGATATTGCTTACCCCAGAGGTTAGATTCTTCTATTTCCCAAGAAACTCTTTTAGAAAGCTGTTTAGGCAGTACTTCAACTATGGTGCGGCCAGGGTGAAGGTTGTCCAGAAACATCCGCATTTTTTCAATGTGAAGCATGTCATCCCCACAGCATTCTTCCTCGCATTGTTTGGAACGGGAACACTATCCCTGTTCAGCAATCTGTTTGGAGGCTTGTTTCTTGGAATTGTCTTGCTTTATGTTATTGTATCCCTTGGGTTTTCCGCAGTAATTGGCGCAAAAGAGGGATGGAAATGCATCTGTCTGCTGCCAGTAAGTTTTGCTGCATTACATCTTGGCTATGGAATGGGATTTTGTTGCGGAATTATGGGATATTTGGCGGTGATAAGCAAGGCAGGACACAAAGAACCAAAGGTAAAGAATTAGGCATTATGTGCCGATGTCATTCATGATGATGGTAACGTTCGCAGCAGTGTGCTGGTTTGATGACGATTATGGGCAAGATCTACTGAAACACATAGTCCAGACGTGATATGTTAAAGCGCAGTGTCGACATATTCTTGTCCTTTACAGGACTGATCATACTTGCTCCTTGCTTCCTGGTCGTTGCTATTCTGATCAAGCTCGATTCCAGAGGGCCGGTGTTCTTCCGTCAGGTCAGGATTGGGCAAGGTGGCAAGCCTTTTCAGATACTGAAATTCAGGACCATGATGGAGGCAGAACACTGGACAGGACCTACCCTCTCCCCAAGGAATGACCCAAGGGTGACTGCCTTAGGTGGGATCTTAAGGAGATTTAAGGTAAACGAACTTCCACAACTTCTAAATGTCCTAAAAGGAGACATGAGCTTTGTTGGGCCAAGGCCAGAGGTTCCGGAGTTCGTGCGGTTATACAGCCACGAGGAGAAAAAGATACTATCTGTAAGGCCGGGCATAGTGGGGCCAAGTCAGATCAGTATGCGAAACGAGGAGGAGCTTTACCAGGATGGTGTTGATCCGAAGGAGTATTATGTACGCTATATATTACCGGAGAAGCTCAAGATAGATTTGGAATATGTGAATGGCAGATCATTGATGAAAGATGCTGTACACCTTTTGCATGGGATAGTAGTTACTGTAACTGGGGCTATAACCAGACGACACCTTTTTCAGAATGCAGAACAGATTGCACTTTTTGTTTGTGATGCGTTTTTTTGCACCTTCTCCTATTTCCTGGCTTATTCCCTGCGCATGGAGGGAGAATTGCCACCGATTCAGATGGCTGTAATAATCCGGACTTTGCCTTATGTGGTAATAGTTAGGATGTTCGCTTTTGCATACTTTGGCCTTTATGGAACTCTGATCCGCTACGTTTCTTTTGATGAAGTCATAAAGGTTGTAAAAGGGGCAACCGTCAGCTCCATATTGATTATACTCCTGACCTTTTTCATAGGTGAGAGATCACATCCCCGTTCCGTCTTTGCCATCGACTGGTTTATCCTCGTATGTTTCCTGGCAGGATATAGATTATCATTCAAGGCATTGAGAGACTATCTGAACCGCAGAAAAGATAAGTCTCACAAGAACTTTTTGATTTACGGAGCCGGGAATATGGGAGATCTTGCCTTACGCTATTTAAGAATGCAGGCTGCCGGCAATGTAGTAGCATTCATAGATGATGATCCCAAAAAGATTAGAAAGAGTTTTCATGGACTCAAGGTTTTAGGAAATCGCTACGATATCGAGTCTCTGGTCGGACTTTACGGTATAGATCAGATTATGATTGCCATCCGCAATATTGGTTCTGAGGATCTTGAACACATGAAGTCTCTGTGTGAAAAGGCCAATGTCGGATATGAGATCTTCGCCCTGGCAAACTAGTGGGTGTGACTCACCGCAGAGGCGCAGAGAACGCTGAGGATGTGTAGTTTTCCCTTTCTGCTGAGAGGGCAGAAAGGAAAGAACAGGCGTTCTCACGGGTCTGGAGAGAGAAGCATAATGGATATCAATAAATTAAGCAGTAAGATCATCGGTGCGGCTATAGAGGTGCATAAAGCGTTAGGACCTGGATTGCTTGAATCGGCATATGAANNAATGCCTAGATCTTGAACTGGGTCTTCGAGGCGCATCCTTGGAAAGGCAGAAGCCCTTAAAGGCAGAAGCCCTTAGATGTTGAGTATAAGGGCAGGAAACTCGATTGTAGTTACAGGTTGGATATGGTTGTCGAAAAAGAATTATCTCAATCCCGATTTCATCCTCCGCGCTCTCAGCGACTGGTGGTGAATACAGCTCTTAGCCTAACCGTACAGCTCACGTTTTTTCGCTTTTCCCCGAGCGGAAGGAACATAATGAGGAGACTGCTTTGGATCATTGCATAGGATATGTAGCTGAGGTTTTGGAATTGTCGCCTCTCACGACAATTCCAAAAAACACATTCCTTTGCGTTCTCTGTGTCTCTGCGGTGAAGTACTATGAAAATTGAGGGCAGAAGGACATTAGTTACAGGGGCAGGAGGGTTTATTGGCAGCCATTTAGTGGAGGCTCTGGTGAGAATTGGGGCTGAGGTACGTGTCTTTGTCCACTATAACTCCAGGGGCGAGCTGGGACTTTTAGAAAGATTGCCTGGAGAAATCAAAGAAGAAATAGAGGTGTTTGCCGGAGACTTGAAGGATCCGGAGGCATTGAGGCTGCCGGTAAAGGGGTGTGAAATAGTCTTCCACCTCGGTTCCCTCATTGCTATTCCTTATTCCTATATCAATCCTATGGATTTTGTGCAGACCAATATATTGGGAACAGCTAATTTCCTTAATGCCTGTTTGGCAAGTGACGTGGAAAAAATAGTACACACTTCAACCAGCGAGGTGTATGGAACCGCTGTCTATTGCCCCATGGATGAGAAGCACCCCCTTCAAGCCCAATCCCCTTACTCTGCCACCAAAATAGCCGCTGATAAACTTGCTGAAAGTTACTATAGAAGCTTTGGGGTGCCAGTGGCGATTGCCCGGCCTTTCAATACCTATGGCCCAAGGCAATCTGCCAGGGCAATCATACCTACCGTAATCTTGCAAGCACTAAACGGCGACAATCTTACGCTTGGATCACTTCACCCCACAAGGGACTTAACCTTTGTGAAAGATACTGTTAAGGGCCTTATAGAAGTAGCCAGATCACCGGATTCTGTTGGTGAGGTTATCAATATAGGCTCAGGCAGGGAGATATCAATGGGCGAACTCGTGCAGGTAATATTGTCTATCATGGGAGAGAAGGCGGAAATACTCAAAGACAACCGGAGAGTCAGGCCGGAAAAAAGCGAGGTTGACAGGCTTATGTGTGACAATTCCAAGGCCAGGAAGCTCTTGGGCTGGGAGCCTCGGATAAGCTTGAAAGAAGGTCTTGAACGGACCATTGATTGGTTTAAATCCCACGTTGGGGAATATAGAACGAATTATGCAATATAACTTGGAGCTCAAGGCACAAGGCTCAAGGCTCAAAGCTGAAAGCTCAAAGGTGAGAAAGCTTAAGGCTCAAAGAATAAAGCTCGAAGGACAAGGAGGTTCGTTCAATGAAATTTGCCTTTGAGAATTTGGAAGTGTGGAGCAAAGCAGTCGATTTCGCTGTTCAGGTTATTGATGTTGTCGATGACATATCCACAGACCGAAAGCACTATCGTCTGCTGGAGCAAATAGAGGCGAGTGCCACAAGCGTGGCTATGAATATTGCAGAAGGCAAAGGTCGTTTTTCAAAAAAGGAGTTCGTTCGCTTTTTGTACATATCGAGAGGGTCTCTGGACGAAACGATGACACTACTTGAGATTTTTCGCAGAAAGAGGTGGATATCCGACGACCAATATTCTGAACTTGAATTAAGTGGGAAAGAAATAGCTTCTATGATTAAAGGATTGATAAAGTCAATTTCCAATCGGTGATCTTTTTTTGCCTGTAAACTTTGAACCTTCAGCTTTGAGCTTTCAGCTTCAACGGTTATTTTCTCAGCTCACTTTGAGCTTTGAGCTTTGAGCTTTAGGCGAGGATTCAAACATGAGAGCAATCATTTTGGCTGGTGGAAAGGGTAGCCGCTTGCTTCCTTACACTACGGTAATTCCAAAGCCACTGATGCCTGTTGGAGATAGGCCAATTTTAGAGATAATCATAAGACAGTTGAAATACTATGGTTTTTCTCGAGTTACTATGGCCGTCGGGTATCTGGCAGAATTGATTGAGGCTTACTTCAGCGATGGGAACAAATACGGGATCAAGATCGACTATTCAAGGGAAGATAAGCCATTGGGTACCATCGGAGCCCTTTCCTTGATTGATGGATTGGACAGAACCTTCCTGGTAATGAATGGAGACGTTCTTACCAACCTCAATTATTGCAAATTGGTGGAATTTCATGAGATGAATAACGCAGTTGCAACCATCGCTACCTATAATAAGGAGATAAAAATCGATCTGGGGGTTTTAGAAATGGATGAAGGTTTTCGATTGAAGCAGTATACAGAAAAGCCTACCCTCAAATACAAGGTAAGCATGGGGATTTATGTATTTGAACCCGAAATATTGAGCTTTATTGATCCCAACGGGTATTTGGACTTCCCCGACCTGGTTGTGGACCTGATTAAGGCCGGCAGAAAAGTCATAGCCTTTCCTTTTGATGGCTATTGGTTAGACATAGGACGACATGAGGACCACCTCCGAGCCCAGGAGGAATTTGAGACTCTTGAGGAATTTAGGACTCTAAAGGAGGAACTTGACCTTGACTGAATGGAAGGTGCCTCTTTTCGATCTGGATCTGGGTGAGGAGGAAAATAAATGCGTCAAGGGCGTTTTGGATTCCAGGTGGCTAACCATGGGTAAAGTAACCAAGGATTTTGAATCTGCGTTTGCGGACTATCTTGGGGTAAAACACGCAATAGCTGTGAGCTCTGGGACCGCTGCAATGCATCTTGCCCATAATGCCCTGGGGATAGAGCAGGGTGACAAGGTAATCTGCCCTTCCCTAACGTTTGTTGCTACTGCCAATGCAATATTGTATACTGGAGCTACACCGGTATTTGCAGACATCACGAACTTGGATGAGCTTACTATCTCCCCGGATGATATAGATTCAAGAATTGATGAGAGTACCAAGGGTATTGTGGTCGTCCATTATGCAGGCTTCCCGTGCAATATGGACAGGATATTGGAAATAGCCCGGAATCATAACCTGTTTGTTATAGAAGACGCCGCTCATGCAGTGGGAGCCGAGTATAGGTCAAAGCAAGGTAAAGGCTTAAGGCTGGAGGGAGAAAGCTCAAAGCTAAAAGCTGAAAGCTCATACATTGAGGCAGCCAGCTTACCCGATAGCTCAACAAACGATTCACGATTCACGATTCACGATTCACGTGCCTGCAAAGTGGGCACGATTGGCGACATTGGTTGCTTCAGCTTTTTTTCTAACAAGAACATGACCACCGCTGAGGGAGGAATGGTTGTAACCAACAGGGATGACTTAGCAGAAAAGATCAGAACAGCCAGGTGTCATGGCATGACAAGCCTGACCTGGGATAGACATAAGGGACACGATTTCAATTATGACGTCATAGGTCCTGGTTTTAACTATCGAATTGATGAGCTACGTTCGAGCTTGGGACTTGTTCAGTTAAAGAAATTAGAAGGAAACAATAGGAAACGCAGGTCTTTGTGGGCGCTTTATGTACAGATGCTAAACAGTATTGAAGAGATTGTGGTCCCATTTTCTCGCTTTAGCGGCATTTCATCGTATCACATTTTCCCTGTCTTGCTTTCTGAACAGGTGGATAGGAAATGCTTTATGGAATATTTACGTGAACAGGGTGTCCAAACCAGTATCCACTACCCTCCTATCCACCTCTTTTCGTATTACAAGGAGCTCATTCCATCAGATACCGCGCATTTGCCGCTCACAGAATACGTGGGGAGAAGAGAGGTAACCTTGCCGTTATTTCCCGCAATGGATGAACAACACATTGAGTATGTTGCGAATTCCATAAAAAAATATCTGGGATAATAACGCAGAGTGTTTTCACAATTTGATTTATATGGCAAGATATGTTATATAGTCTTTAAGAAAAAGATGTTGGGGTTCAATATAGCCTCGTAGCGAAAAACAGCGGGTTACGGGTTCCAAGCAAGCTCAAAGCTGAAAGCTCAAGGCTCAAAGAAAAACCATGATTCTGCTGCCTTGACCCTTGACCCTTGATTCCAGACCCTCTTCCACAAGTGGCAAGAAACTTAGCTTTTTCTGAGCCTTTACTGTAGCCCAAAAACATTATCTTGAAATCTATAGTAGATGATTAAAATTAAGATCGGCAAAAAGGATTCCAGAGGGGTTATGGGTTGTCATCTACCTAAAATATTGTGTCTATTTGTTTCTCTCATCATTTTTGCTGCTTGCTCGTCAACACAGTCCTTGGGTCCGCAGACGATGCAAGGTGCTATGGCAGGAGAACCAGTTGCAGACTATCACCTGCGGCCTGGAGATGAAATCGAAATCAAGTTCTTTTACCATCCGGATCTAAACGAAACAGTGATGGTTGGCCCTGATGGTAAAATATGTCTCCAGCTCATTGATGAGATTCTGGCAGCAGGATTGACTACTTTCCAACTGGATGGTCTTCTCACAAAAGAATATGATAAATATCTGGAAAATATCAGCATCAGTGTTATGGTGAGGGAATACTCCGGGTTGAAGGTGTATGTGGGCGGGGAGGTGCGAAGAGCTGGTTTCTATTCCCTGCAAGGCGGCATGTCTGTTCTTCAGTCTATTTTTACGGCACAAGGCTTTAAAGACACAGCCAAACTTGAAAATGTGATTCTCGTACGAAAAGGACCTGATAACAGGCCCGTGGCTATGGCCATTGACCTGGCACCTGTAATATCCGGTGAGGAGATAGAAAACGACATCTATCTTAGGCCATCTGATATTGTATATGTGCCTAAAACCTGGATAGCCAAGGCGGGGGTATTTGTGGATCAGTATTTCAGAAAAGTGCTTATGGTTGATAGCCTCATCAGTGGTGTTGGATGGGCTCTGGGATACAATTGGGTAATCGACCGCGACTAAGAGTTGCAAACAATGGATAAAGAACATACACAAGAAAAGAGAAGCTCTCTTCGGGATCTGGCATACGTCTTTTTTCGGAG
>LGVF01011922.1_pt1 | contig 13371 bp, 3 predicted proteins | sample 469901 | NCBI WGS metagenome assembly LGVF01 (sample SAMN03893561, study PRJNA290197) | marine sediment metagenome | material: sediment; isolation source: combined push core samples #3730, #5133, and #5579 collected at Hydrate Ridge | place: Pacific Ocean: Hydrate Ridge | reverse complement strand
TTTTGAGCTATATTACCCCTAAAAGTGTAAACTACTTTTGACTTGTCGTGAAGGATGCCCACCATAACAAGATTAAAATAGCTCTAAAGATATCACCTTTTTGGAAGACACCTCCCTCACACTTACTGCTTTCAATGAGAGATATACATATATGGCGAGCTGCTCTTGATTCACCGACTTTGTGTATTGCGAAGCTTAATCAAATAGTCTCCATTGATGAGAGGATGAGAACTGATCGATACCGTTTTGCTCAAGACAGAAATCGTTTCATAACTACGAGAAGAATACCCAGAACGATTTTGGGTTACTAAGGAACGGGGACGGAATAACTTCCTCAAGTAGGCGCATAGATTTGGGTCAGGTTTGTTCGATCTGAAATTACAAAAGTTGATGGAATAGCAAGCTATTTTGATATTTTTGTGATTTCAGATCGGGCAGGTAAGCGCAGACTCCGAAGATGATCTGAAGCTGTGATGCATAGGGAAGTTATTTCGTCCCCGTTCCTAAGGAGGTATGAGATGTCTAAATCACGCAAATTCAGCTGCTTCCTTATGGGTAGCCAGTCTAGACTTATTCAATGTGCTGAGATATTGCTTCAAAAAGGTCATCAGATTCTTGGCGTTATTTCCGCTGAACCATCCATCCAACGCTGGGCCAAGGAAAAGAACCTGTGGCAAGTAATGCCAAGCAGCGATATCGTAAAGCTGCTGGAACAACAGCCTTTTGATCTTTTTTTTAGTATCGATAATTTTTATAAGGTTCCGAATGAGATATTAACTCTACCCCGATTGTATGCGATTAACTTTCACGACGCTCCGCTTCCGAAGTATGGAGGGGTGAACGCAACAAATTGGGCTATCATAAATGGAGAAAGGATCCACGGTATCACATGGCACATTATGACTGACTTGATAGATGCAGGCGACATTCTCAAACAAAAAACTTTTCCTCTTTACGACGTGGAAACTGCCTATACTCTTAATGCGAAGTGTTACGAGGAAAGCATCAAGTGTTTTGACGAACTTATAAACGAACTTGGAAAAGACCAGGTCCAACCCATTCGACAAAATCTTGAAAACCGGACCTACTTTCCGCGATGGAAAAGACCCCCTGCTGCCTGTACGATCGACTGGAACCGCTCTGCGGATGAAATTTATGCCCTCTTCCGTGGTTTAAACTTTAGCTCTTACTGGAATCCGCTTGGACTCCCAAAGCTTTATTTAGGTGATGATGCGGTCATCGTAAGGCAAATGAACATACTTGAGTCAGCGACTTCTGCAACTCCAGGGACGATAACCGCTGTTGGTGATGGTATCATCAATGTGGCCACCGCAACTCAAGAGGTTGTACTTGGTGAGTTTTGTTTGTTTGGTGGTGCAACCATTTCTCCCTCCCAATTCCTATTGAAATATGGATTGCGTGAGGGTAGCCAGTTGCCCAGGCTTGAAGGTGAACGCGCAGATAATATTACAAAGATTCACTCGCAACTTTGCCGGTATGAGGACTTTTGGATACAGCGATTGGCAAGTGTTGAACCAATCGAGGTTCCTTACAAGAAACGCCGTGTCTTGACCAGCAACCCTTCAGAATATCAGGAGGAGCGCTTTTCCACCTCTATGCTGACTATGAAAAACTGGGAATTATCTGAAAAACCGGGAGATATGGTACTGGCCGCGTTCCTGCTCTATCTCTCCCGTATCGGAGTCAAAGAAACTTTTGATATTAATTTCCGGGATGAGTCGTTGCAGGAGGTTTTGATGGGTGAAGAAGTCTTCTTTGCTTCACATGTGCCCCTGCGGATAGATGCGGATTACGAGCAAAGTTTCGAAGAGTTCTTCAAGGCAATACAAAAACAGATAGAATCTGTAAGGTCGCATGAATCATATGCACGGGATTTAGGACTCAGGGATACTATCCTTCGTAAGGCTTTCATCCCTCACTTTAGCCAGGGACTTCCTGTTGTTGTAGAACGCACAAAACATCTATCGGGATATCAGCCAAAATGTGATGCTGAACTTATTATCGTTATCCCTGATGATGGAAAAGAGTGTCTTTGCTTGTTTGATGAAGAGGTTATGGACAGACCGGGCATTGGCCGCATGCGAGAGCAGTTTACGGTATTGTTGAATGATATCGCACTAGAGCAGGACCGACTCATCGGAAGCCTTTCTATACTTCCTGAGCAAGAGAGCCAGATGCTGCTCACAGAGTGGCAGGGCCCAGGCATGGCGTACCCTCAGGCTACCTGCTTGCACCATCTCTTCGAGGCTCAGGTCGAACGGACACCAGATGCAGAGGCATTAGTCTTTGAAAATGAGCGCTTGACATATAGGGAGCTTAACCGGCGTGCGAACCAGGTTGCACACAGGCTTCGTGCGCTGGGAGTGGGACCGGAGACCCTGGTGGGACTCTGCGTCAACCGATCTCTGGAAATGGTCGTCGGTATACTTGGGATACTCAAATCGGGGGGAGCGTACGTACCTCTCGATCCGACGTACCCTCAGGAACGTCTTACGTTCATGCTCGAGGATACGCGGGCATCTGTGGTCTTGACGCAGCAGAGTCTGGCGGCCAATCTGCCGCCAAATTCTGCTGAGATACTGTATCTCGACGCTCCCGATGTGCAATTGATGCCCAGCGATGCCACAGCCAACGAGAACCCGGTCAGCGGCGTAAAGCCCGAGAACCTGGCGTACATTATTTATACCTCCGGTTCAACGGGCAAACCCAAGGGTGTGCTCGTCACCCATGCGAACGTCGTTCGTCTCTTCAAGGCCACGGAGTCATGGTTCCATTTTGGGCCGGAAGATGTGTGGACGCTGTTCCACTCCCATGCGTTCGATTTTTCCGTTTGGGAAATATGGGGAGCTCTGTTCTACGGCGGACGCTTGGTGATAGTTCCTTACGAGGTCAGTCGGTCGCCGAAAGAATTCTACAGGTTGCTGGTGAGGGAGCGCGTCACGGTTCTAAATCAAACCCCCTCTGCATTTCAACAGCTCATCCAGGCAGAGGAAACTGGAGGTCCCGAAGACAATCTCGCCCTTCGTTTGGTCATCTTCGGTGGCGAAGTCCTCGAATTGCAGAGCTTAAAGCCTTGGATCAAGCGTCACGGAGATACGAACCCTCAACTGGTCAACATGTATGGCATTACGGAAACCACGGTGCATGTTACGTATCGGCCGATAGCAGCCGAGGATGTCCAAAGCGGACGAGGGAGTGTCATCGGTGTCCCGATACCCGATCTGCAGGTTTACGTGCTGGATCGGTATTTACATCCAGTGCCGATCGGGGTTGCCGGAGAGCTATATGTCGGCGGTGCAGGTCTCGCTCGAGGGTATCTCAACCGTCCGGAATTGACTGAAGAGCGATTCATTCTCAATCCGTTTAGCAATATGCCAGGCGCACGATTGTACAAGACGGGTGATGTAGCGCGGTACCTTCTTAATCGCGATCTTGAATACCTCGGTCGCGCCGATCAGCAGGTGCAGATCCGCGGTTTCCGAGTTGAACCGGGGGAGATCGAGGCAGTGCTGACAGAGCATAACGCTGTGGGCCAGACGGTGGTGATCGTCCGTGAAGACCAGGCAGGTGACCAGCGACTTGTTGCATATTTTGTCTCTGCGTCTCACGACGCCGTCACGGTCATTGAATTGCGAAAGCATTTGCGGACAAAACTCCCAGAGTACATGATCCCACAACATTTCGTCGAACTGGACGCTTTGCCATTGACTCCCAGTGGCAAAGTGGACCGGCGCGCTTTACCTGCACCACAAGAAGATCGTCAGACGGAGGAAACTTATGTAGCGCCGCAAAATGAAGTGGAAAAGGTTGTCGCTCGTATCTGGGAGGAACTTCTTCGTGTCAAAAACATAGGCATCCATGATAGTTTTTTTGAATTGGGCGGCAACTCATTGCTCTTGGTTAGAATGCTCCACAAGCTACAAGAATCTTTTGCCAAGGAACTGTCCATTGTTGAAATGTTTCGGCATCCAACCATAGAAACCCTGGCTAAATTCTTGACGCAGAAACAAAAAAAGGCACGTTCGTTTGCGACAACTCACGACATAGTCAAAAAACAAAAAGAATCGCTAAAACGGCAAAAACGACTTGCCACTGCCCGGAGACAGTCCCATGAGTAACCACACTGTTTCTTTTGAAGAAGATGCCATCGAACAGATAGCCGTCATCGGCTTAGCCGGGCGCTTTCCCGGGGCAAAAAATATTGAAAAATTTTGGCAGAATTTGCGAAATGGAGTGGATTCCATTTCCAGGTTTACGGACCAGGAATTGGAGTCTTTAGGTATAGACCCTGCTGTGCTGAGTAACCCCAATTATGTTAGGGCAAAGGGCGAGCTGGAAGATATAGAGTTGTTTGACGCTTCATTCTTCGGCTTCTCTCCCAGAGAGGCTGAACTCATGGACCCACAACACCGCATCTTCTTGGAATCGGCCTGGGAAGCTCTTGAAAACGCAGGTTACGACCCAGCAACTTATCCAGATCCGATTGGCGTTTTCGCAGGGGCCAGCATGAACGATTACGTTTTCAATGTGTATTCCAAAGAGGAGACTGACGACACAGCGGACATTTACCAAAAGATGATAGGCAATGAGAAGGATTTTCTCACCACACGCGTGTCGCACAAGCTCAACCTAAAAGGACCAAGCGTAAACGTTCAAACTGGGTGCTCCACTTCACTGGTTGCCGTCCAGTTAGCCTGTCAGAGTTTGTTGAATTATCAATGCTCCATGGCTATGGCAGGCGGTGTTTGCATCATCGTACGGCAAAGGGGAGGTTATTTTTATCAAGAAGGCGGGATTCCTTCTCCTGATGGCTATTGCCGGGCTTTTGACGCCAAAGCCCAAGGAACTGTCCTTAGCGAGGGAGTAGGCATTGTAGTTCTCAAGCGGCTTTCCGAAGCCCTGGCCGATGGAGATACTATAAATGCGGTGATCAAAGGTTCTGCCATCAATAATGATGGCTCAATGAAAGTCAGCTTCACTGCGCCAAGCGTGGATGGTCAGGCCGAGGTGATCGCCATGGCCCAAGCATTGAGTGGCGTTCCAGTCGACACTATCAGTTACATCGAAGCCCACGGCACAGGAACGTCTCTCGGTGATCCGATAGAAATTGCGGCGCTGAGACAAGCCTTTGGCGCCAGCACACATAAAAAAGGTTTCTGCGCTATCGGTTCGGTCAAGACTAATGTAGGACATTTGGATATAGCGGCCGGTGTAACCAGCCTAATCAAAACGGTCTTGGCGCTCAAACATAAGGTAATTCCTCCGAGCCTCCATTTCGAAAAACCAAACCCCAATATTGATTTTGAGAACAGCGCTTTCTATGTCGCTACCGAGCTTTCCGAATGGAAGATGGATGGGTTTCCCCGCCGGGCTGGGGTCAGCTCCTTTGGTATCGGAGGTACGAATGCCCATGCCGTTTTGGAAGAGGCTCCCCTAGTTGAGACTTCCGGCAAATCCCGGCCCTGGCAGCTCTTGCTGCTTTCGGCTCAAACAAGTACCGCTTTGGACAAAATGACGACAAATCTTGTTGAGCGCTTAAAGCAGCATCCGGATTTGAACCTTGCAGATGTCTCCTACACGCTCCATAGGGGTCGGAAGGCGTTTGATTATCGCCGTATGATTGTTTGCCAGAGCCTTAACGATGCTGTGACCTGTCTGGAAACTGGAGATCCAGAACGGGTATTGACAACTTTTCAGGAGCCAACAAATCGAGACATTGTCTTCATGTTTTCCGGTCAAGGTTCGCAGTATGTCAACATGGGATTGGAACTTTACAGGACTGAATCAGAATTTCAAGAACAAGTCGATCGCTGCTCGGAAATCCTCAATCCTCATCTTTCCCTTGATTTGCGGGATATTTTGTATCCGGCAGAGGAAGATGTGGAAGAGGCAGCGCAGAAGTTGAAACAGACATTTATTACCCAACCAGCGTTATTTGCAATTGAATATGCCGTTGCAAAATTATGGATGTCATGGGGAGTGCAGCCAGCGGCCTTAGTAGGCCATAGCATCGGAGAATATGTGGCAGGTTGTCTGGCAGGAGTATTTTCCCTTGAAGATGCCCTGGCACTGGTAGCGACCAGGGGGCGACTTATACAGGAACTTCCTGGAGGTTCCATGCTGGCAGTTCCTCTTTCGGAGAAGGAGATTCAGCCGTTTTTGGGTAAAAACCTCTCCCTGGCTGCCATCAACAGTCCTTCCATTTGTACTGTTTCCGGCGACAAAGAGGCTATTAAAGATCTGGAACAACAGCTTTCTAAACAAAATGCGGGTTGTCGCCATCTGCATACTTCTCATGCATTTCATTCAAAAATGGTGGAACCTATTTTAGACATATTTACTGAACAAGTGAAGCAAGTTAGACTGAATCCTCCACAAATTCGGTTTGTTTCAAATGTCACCGGTACATGGATTACTCCGGATGAAGCCATGAACCCACGTTATTGGGCCAAGCACGTGCGCCAGACAGTGCGCTTTTCTGAGTGTGTCCAAGAGTTGTTAAAAGAACCCAATAGAGTCCTTTTGGAGGTTGGGCCAGGACAGACACTCAGCACGCTGGCAAGGCAACATTCAAAGAGACCAAAAGAACAAATTGTGCTTTCTTCGATTCGTCATCCAAAGGAGCAAAAATCAGATATCGCTTTTATTCTGAACACCCTTGGCAAACTCTGGCTTACTGGCGTTCAGCCGGATTGGTCTGGATTTTACAAACATGAGCGTCGCCACCGCCTGCCGTTGCCCACATATCCATTTGAGCGCCAGCGTTATTGGATTGACTCACAGAAACCACTTCAGGCCGCCGTCCCAGTTCAAAACTTGTCAACAAAAAAAGGGGATCATAGTGACTGGTTTTATGTTCCCTCATGGAAACGATGCCCACTTCCAAACCCAAATGCCGGGAAATCACTATCGGCCGAAAAGCTATGCTGGTTAGTATTCCTCGATGAATGTGGATTAGGTGGTAAGTTGGTCAGCCAACTGCAACAGAACGGACAGCGCGTAACGACCGTGAGGGCAGGAATGCGGTTCAGTCAAGTGAGTGAGGAGGAATACGAAGTAAATCCGCAAGCACAGGAGGATTACCACAGTCTGTTGAAAGAACTTCGTGCATCGGAATATACCCCTGATACAATTGTACATTTATGGTGTGTTACAACGTCGGAAAGGGCTTCGTCATACAGTGATTTTTTTGAAATGTCCCATGGGTTGGGTTTTAGCAGTTTGCTATTTTTGGCGCAGGCCATTGGCGAACAGCTTTCTCGCGAATCAATCCAGATCAAGGTAGTCTCAAACCATCTGCAGGAGGTGACCGGTGAGGAGGTGCTGTGTCCCGAGAAGGCAACCTTGCTGGGACCTTGCCGGGTCGTTTCGCAGGAGTATTCCAGCATTCGATGCACGAGCATTGATATAGTGCTTCCCAAGGCACACACTCAGCAACAAGAACTCCAAGGGCTGCTTATGAATGAACTGGCTGCCAAAACCTCGGATCCTGTTGTTGCTTACCGCGGCAAGCATCGATGGGTGCAGACTTTTGAACCCACGCGTTTGGAAAACCTCGCTGACCTGAACCCCAGGGTAAGAGACAACGGTGTTTATCTTATCACGGGTGGTTTTGGGGGCATTGGTCTGGTTTTGGCAGAATATTTGGCCCAAACCGTGCAGGCAAAATTGGTTCTGATTGCACGGACGAACCTGCCGGCAAGAGGCGCATGGAAACAATGGTTGAAGGCGCACGACGAACAGGACACCGTCAGCCGCAAGATACGAAAAGTGCAATCAATGGAGGAGCTGGGGGCGGAGGTGCTGGTCCTCGGCGCTGATGTGGCCGACATGAGTCAGATGGAGGCGGCGATTGCACATACTTACGATCGATTTGGAGAAATTCATGGTGTGATCCATGCTGCAGGCATCGCAGGCGGGGGTATCATGCAGATGAAAACACCTGAGGCAGCTGAAGGTGTTCTAAGGCCTAAAGTAAAGGGAACTTTGGTGCTTGACAGACTGCTGAGCGAGGTCAAACTGGATTTCTTTGTCCTCTGTTCTTCCCATACTTCTCTCGTGGGCGGCATTGGACAAGTGGATTATTGCGGCGCAAATGCGTTTTTGGATGCATACTCGCATAAGAATCGCTCAGGAAACAGTGCAGTGTCGATCAACTGGTGCGCCTGGAAAGAGGTTGGAATGGCGGTAAACACAGCGGTACCCATTGATTTCCAAGAAGAAAGAGAACAAAATCTTAAGTTTGGAATATCGTGCGAGGAGGGAAAAGAGGCCTTCAGCCGAATCTTGGGCACTTCTTTCTCACAGGTGGTGGTTTCAACCCAAGACTTTTTGGCTTTGATGGAACAAAGCAAACAAATACCAGTATCGTATTCTGCGGAAAAAACGGTAAAGGCTTGTTTAGCTGAACCTGCACATGCCCGGCCTGACTTGTCGAGTGTCTATGTTGTTCCCGGAAATCGTACAGAGCAAACCATCGCCGAAATCTGGCAACAACTGCTCAGTATCGAAAAAGTGGGAATTCACGACAACTTCTTTGAACTAGGCGGGCATTCACTTTTAGCAACCCAGGTTGTAGCCCGTTTAAGAAACGCATTTCCGGTCGAATTTTCCGTCTCAACTCTGTTTGAAAGACCGACTATCCATTCGTTAAGTCAAATGATAGTTGATGGAGACAAAGGAGCCCCTTCATTTACGGAAAGCATGAGCCGAGGCCAAAAACGGAAAGAAAGAAAACGAGAAAGAATGATTAGAGTGGGCGGTTAGCAAATAGATCTCAAATTAAGAATTAACGCATACGGAGACAATCACGTGCAGATAGATGATTCACAGATAGCTATCATTGGCATGGCAGGCCGTTTCCCGGGCGCCAAAAGCATTGATGCGTTTTGGAACAATCTGCGAGACGGGGTGGAGTCCGTTACCTTTTTTACGGATGAACAACTGCTTGCATCAGGCGTCAACCCTGAGGCGGTAGATAACCCCAATTACGTCAAGGCAAGGTCTGTGATAGAAGATGTCGAGTTGTTTGATGCTCCTTTTTTCGGGTTCAGTCCGAGAGAGGCTGGAGCCATGGATCCACAACATCGTCTTTTCCTGGAATGTGTTTGGGGGGCGATCGAAACCGCTGGCTATGATGTTGAAAGCTACAAACGCCCGATCAGTGTTTATGCTGGTGTGAGCATAAGCAGTTACTTGCACAACAACCTTTATGCAAACCCGGGAGCCATGGCGTTAGCCGGAGAGTTTGAAACCTTTCTTTCCAACGTCCCGGATTCTCTGACCACACGCATTGCCTACAAACTAAATCTGAAGGGGGCTTGTTACACAGTTCAGACCTTCTGTTCCACTTCCTTGGTCGCCGTGCACATGGCCTGCCAAAGCTTGCTTAACTATGAATGTGATATGGCCGTGGCCGGGGGGGTCACGGTTTTTGTCCCCCAGAATGCCGGCTATTGGTATCAAGATGGCTTGATTGTTTCTCCTGACGGGCATTGTCGATCCTTTGATGCCAAGGCTCAGGGAACGGTTTTCGGTAACGGTCTAGGCTCTGTGGTTCTGAAAAGGATAGAGGACGCTCTAACAGATGGAGATCATATCGACGCCGTGATCGTCGGCTCAGCAACCAATAACGACGGCTCTTTGAAGGTGAGTTACACGGCACCCAGTGTGGCCGGTCAGGCTGAGGTCATAGTTGAGGCACTGGCCAATGCTGACGTCGAACCAGAGACGATTACGTACGTTGAAACACATGGGACCGCAACAGCCCTGGGAGATCCCACGGAAGTGACTGCGTTGGCTCGAGCTTTTGGCTCCAGGACGAAAAAGAGGGGCTTCTGCGCCCTTGGTTCCGTGAAATCAAACATCGGGCACCTGGATGCGGCTGCCGGCGTGGCCAGTCTGATTAAGACGGTCCTAGCGCTCAAACACAAGGAAATTCCTCCGAGCCTGCACTTCGAAAAACCCAACCCCAATATTGATTTTGAAAACAGCCCCTTCTATGTCAATTCCAGGCTCTCGCAGTGGAAGAGCGACGGAGCCCCTCGCCGCGCAGGGGTCAGTTCTTTTGGCATTGGAGGGACCAACGCCCATGTCGTTGTACAGGAAGCTCCTGAACTGGAACCGTCTAGTACCTCCCGACCTTGCCAATTGCTGGTTCTGGCCGCCAAGACACGTTCCGCTTTGGAGACGGCCACCAAGAATTTGATTGCCTGCTTCAAGCAGAATTCTGAGCTCAAACTCCCGGATGCTGCTTACACATTCCAGGTCGGACGAAAGGCTTTCAGCCATCGTCGGATGATTGTCTGCAAGAATGTTGATGATGCCGTGTCAACGATGGAGGCCGCGGATCAGAAACGGGTGTTCACTGTTTACCAGGAAAAGAGGAATCCGCCTGTTGTGTTCATGTTTTCCGGGCAGGGGGCGCAATATGTGAATATGGGGTTGGACCTTTATAGAACTGAATCACTATTTCGAGAACAAGCCGATCGCTGTGCGGAAATACTTCAGCCTCACCTTTCCGTTGATTTACGAGATATTTTGTATCCTGACGGGAAAAATNNTGACGGGAAAAATCTCGAAGAGGCAGCACAGAAGTTGAAACAGACGTTTATTACCCAACCGGCACTGTTTGCAATCGAATTTTCCCTTGCAAAGCTGTGGATGTCATGGGGGGTGCATCCGGAAGCGTTGGTAGGCCACAGTATCGGAGAATATGTGGCAGCTTGTCTGGCCGGGGTATTTTCCCTTGAAGATGCCCTGTCACTCGTAGCGACTCGAGGTCGACTCATACAGGAACTTCCTCGCGGTTCCATGCTGGCAGTTTTTCTTTCGGAGAAACAGATTCGCCCTTTTCTGGGTGAAAACGTGTCCCTGGCTGCCGTCAACGGGCCTTCCATCTGTAGTGTTTCCGGCGACAAAGAGGCTATTAAAGATCTGGAAGAACAGCTTTCCAAACAAAATGTGGACTGTCGCCATCTGCATACTTCTCATGCATTTCATTCAGAAATGATCGAACCAATCTTAGACACATTTACTGAACAAGTAAAGCAAGTTAGACGGAATCCTCCACAAATTCCGTTTATTTCAAATGTTACCGGTACATGGATTACTCCGGATGAAGCCATGAACCCAGGTTATTGGGCCAAGCACATGCGTCAAACAGTGCGCTTTTCTGATTGTATACAGGAATTATTAAAAGAACCCAACAGAGTCCTTTTGGAGGTTGGGCCAGGACAGACACTCAGCACGCTTGCAAGGCAGCATTCAAACAGACCAAAAGAACAAACCGTACTTTCTTCGATTCGTCATCCCAAGGAGGAGAAATCAGATGTCGCTTTTATACTGAATACCCTTGGCCGGCTCTGGCTTGCCGGCATTGAAGTGGATTGGTCTGGATTTTACAAAGATGAGCGTCGCCACCGCCTGCCCTTGCCAACCTATCCATTTGAGCGTCAGAGTTATTGGGTTGAACCAGTACAACAGCCACAAGGTGTGCAGGCGTCCCAGGCAGGGTTGGCCAAAGTGGAAGATAACTCCCAGCCCCTAACCAGGCAGGAGGTACAAAGCGACTATCTGCCTCCTGGACGTGCAGAGGTACAAAGCGACCATCTGGCTCCCAGAAACCCGGAGTTACAAGGTGACTATGTGGCTCCCAGAAATGAAGTTGAGAAGACTATTGCTCACATCTGGCAAACATTACTTGGTGTCGACCATATTGGTATCCACGACAATTTCTTTGATTTGGGTGGAAGCTCAGTACTGGCCGTACGAATGTTTTCTCAGATCGAGATGGTATTTCACAGGAAGATTCCCCTGGCTACCCTTTTTAACGCGCCGACTGTCGAGCAATTTGCCGGTATTCTCGGTAAAGAAGAATGGTCGGCATCCTGGTCCCCACTGGTGGAAATTCAGTCCGGTGATTCTATACCGCCTTTGTTTTGCATACATGCTGCAGGCGGCAACGTACTGATTTATCGTGATCTGGCGCGTCATCTAGGTCCGGATCAACCGGTTTATGGGCTGCAGGCACAGGGACTGGATGGGGAACAGCCTTTCCACACCCGAATTGAGGACATGGCTTCTGACTACGTCAAAGAAATACAAGGTGTCCAGCCCCAGGGCCCTTATTTGCTGGGAGGATATTGCTTGGGGGGCACGGTGGCTTTAGAGGTGGCCCAGCAACTCCACCGGCGGGGGCAGGATGTGGCGTTGTTGGCTTTATGGGAAACCTACAATTGGGCAAATATCGCAGACGAGTCATTGGTTGACAAGGTTTATTCATACATACAAAAGATCGACTTTCATTGGCGCAACTTTCTGCTCCTCAAGTCTAAGGAGAAATTGACATTCATTCAGGAAAAGGCGAATGTTGCCAAGAACAGAAGAAAAGTATGGGCCGGAATGATAGCATCAAAACTTGGCAACAAGTTTGATTCAGGTGACGGGGAGAATCTATTACTCTTCAACCTCTGGCATGTGAATGACAAGGCTGCAGCCATCTACTTGCCAAAAGTCTACCCGGGACGAATTACCCATTTCCGGCCAGTTAAGGAGTACGCGCGGTATGCTGACCCAAAACTTGACTGGAATAAAATCGCTGCCGGAGGGGTGGAAACCTACAGACTGCCTGTCTACCCCGCAGGTATGTTATTAGAACCCTTTGTTCAGCTTCTGGCAGAAAAGATGAAAGTCTGCATCCACAAGGCGATAGAAGCCGAGCCAGGCAAAGGGCACAGCGCAGAGAGCATAGGGCGTAACGCTTGCGCGTTGTTGGAGGTTGGAGGACCGGCCCTGCGGGCCTTGAGGTTGGAGGCAAAGGGCATAGGGTAGAAAGAGCTCATAATCCCATAAATCCTGTCTCGTCGAAAGGAATTTGCGTTTATGCGCAATTATTTATATTATCAATTGAAACCGCTAATTCCAAGACGATTTCAAATTTGGTTGCGAAGTAAAGTTATTCTTCGAAAACGCTTAGCTTGCTCAAATGTATGGCCAATTGATGAAAAAACCAGCAAGCCACCTGACGGGTGGTCTGGATGGCCGGAACAGAAGAAATTCGCCTTGGTGCTGACCCATGATGTGGATACAGCGAAAGGTCAGGAGAAGTGCCGTCAATTGATTGAGCTCGAAAAAGACTTGGGCTTTCGATCCTCTTTCAATTTCGTCCCTGAACGATACAATGTTTCGCCGGAGCTTCGCCATCATTTGACCAACAAGGGTTTCGAAGTAGGCGTACATGGTTTGAAACACGATGGAAAGCTGTATGCATCAAAGAACATTTTTCGAAAAAGAGCTATTAAAATTAACCATTATCTGAAGGAATGGCAATCTGTAGGCTTTCGTTCTCCC
>LGVF01629893.1_pt1 | contig 13381 bp, 16 predicted proteins | sample 469901 | NCBI WGS metagenome assembly LGVF01 (sample SAMN03893561, study PRJNA290197) | marine sediment metagenome | material: sediment; isolation source: combined push core samples #3730, #5133, and #5579 collected at Hydrate Ridge | place: Pacific Ocean: Hydrate Ridge | reverse complement strand
GTTACTGGTGGTAGTGAAGCTAGTATGATTCCTTTAGGACTTGGTGGATTTAATGTCATGCAAGCATTGAATAGATCAAATGATCCATCTTTCGCTAGTATTCCTTTTGATAAAGATAGAAGTGGATTTGTTATGGGTGAAGGTGCAGGAACGTTAGTATTAGAAGAGTATGAACATGCGATTAAACGTGGTGCTAATATATATGCAGAAATTGCTGGTTATGGAGCTACTTGTGATGCTTACCATATTACGGGACCAGATCCAGAAGCTTTAGGAGCTAAAAAATGTATGGAGATGGCAGTGAGAGATGCTAAAATGAATCTTACTGATGTTGATTATATTAATGCTCATGGGACAAGTACACCATTAAATGATAAAACCGAAACATTGGCAATTAAAAAAGCTTTTAAAGAACATGCTTATAAATTAGATATATCATCAACAAAGAGTATGACAGGACATTTACTTGGTGCTAGTGGTGCAGTTGAAGCGATCTTTTCGTTGTTGGCAACAAGAGATGATTTTATCCCGCCAACAATTAATACTAAGAATTTAGACGAAAAATGTGACTTGAATTACACTTTAGGTAATGGTATAAATAAAGAAGTAAACGTTGCTATAAGTAATTCGCTAGGATTTGGTGGACATAACGCAACAATCTTATTCAAGAAATATAGGGGGTAAATTATGGAATTGAACAGTAATCAAATACAAGAGATTATTCCACATCGTTATCCATTTTTATTGGTTGATAGAGTTGTGGAATTAGTACCAGGGAAATCATGTAAAGCAATAAAAAATGTTTGTGCAAATGAAATGCAGTTTATGGGACATTTTCCTAATCAACATATAATGCCAGGGGTATTAATAGTTGAATCATTAGCGCAAACAGGAGCTATTATTATTTTATCTTTAGAAGAAAATAAAGGTAAGATAGCTTATTTTGCTGGAATTGATAAATGTAAATTTAAACAAAAGGTTATTCCAGGTGATACTTTGGAATTATATGTAGAAATCACAAAACAAAAAGGACCAATTGGATTTGGAACTGCTATTGCAACTGTAAATGGTAAAGTTGCGGTTAGTGCTGAATTAAAATTCGCAATCGGATAATAGTAAAACAGGACAACTTTGTCCTGTTTTTTTAAATGATTATAAAATAGTTTATTGACTGTGATATAATACATATATATGAGGCGACTTGGGGTGGTTTGATGGAGAGATTATCAGAATTATTTAATAAAAGAAAAAATCTTAAAATTTTAGATGTTGGAACAGGTTCGGGAAATTTTATTAATTTAATTAAATCACTATATTCTGACTATGAAGAGATAGTGGGAATCGATTCAATTGAGATAGCTATTTCAACTGCTAGTAAAAACTTTATAGAAGACGATAAAGTATCATTTAAATTAATGAATGCTCTTGAAATGACCTTCCCTGACGGTTATTTTGATGTGGTTTGTCTTTCGAACAGTCTTCATCATTTAAGTGATATTAAGAAAAGTATTTCGGAAATGGAAAGAGTGCTTGCTAAGGGAGGCTTCATTTTAATTTCGGAAATGATTAATAACGATCTAGATGAAAAGCAGATAAGTCATTTAAAGCTTCATCATTTCGCAGCAGAAGTTGATCGTTTACTTGGTGATGTCCATAATGATACTTATTCAGATAAAAAAATTGTAAAGATTTTGGAAGAAAATAGTTCTTTAGAGATAGTGGATTCTTGGAAATTAGATTATGTTCGACGTGAAGATAATACAGAAGAGGAGATTAAATGGCTGATGAGTACTCTTGATAGAATTGTGAAGCGAGTTATTGATCCGATGAAGAAGAAAGATATTAAGAAGAAGGCAAGGGATATTAAAAAATACATTAAAATATATGGGTTTGATTCTTGTACAACTATGATTGTGGTGATAGGTAAATGAAACTTTTAAAAATATTTGATAATCGAAGATCTAAATTAGGTGCGCAACCAATAATTTATCGTAATGCTGTTAGAGCTATTATTATGAAAGGTTCGAGAGTATTAATGATTTTTTCAGAGACTTCTAAGGAGTTTAAATTTCCAGGTGGTGGAATCGAGAAAGATGAGTCAAGAGACATTGCTTTAAGAAGAGAAGTTTTAGAAGAGGTTGGTCATAAAATCAAAAGTGTGAACGAAGGATTAGGATATACTGACCAAATATACAATGATATTTATGATGATTCTAAATATTTTTATCAGAGAAGTTACTACTATTTTTGTGAAATTGAGGAAGAATATGTTGGTATGAAACTAAGTGAATCAGAGATTGCACTTAAGTTTTTACCTAAATGGGCTACACTTGAAGAAGCAATTGAAGTTAATGAATATAAAATTAAAACAAATAATGAATTTCCATGGACTGAAAGAGAACTTTACATCCTTAAATTACTGAAGGAGATGACACCGTGAGAGGATTTGAGAAAGCAAAGGGGTTTACTACTTTAGAATTCCCTTTACCAAAGAGAAGCACTAAATTTAGTGCTGGATATGATATTTCACTTGTAGAAGAATTTGTAATTTTACCAGGTGAGATTAAAACTGGGGTTACAGGGATAAAAGCTTTTATGCAAGAAGATGAAGTCTTAAAGATTTATGCGAGAAGTAGTTTATCTAGAAGACACCATTTAACACTTGCAAATAACGTTGGAATTATTGATTCTGATTATTATAACAACCCTGATAATGATGGAGTTATCGGTATTACACTATATAATTTTGGAACTGAAAAAGTCATTTTGAAAAAAGGGGAAAGAGTAGCACAGGGCATTTTTGAAAAGTATTTGACTAGTCCTCTTGAAGAAGAAGTTAAATCATCGAGAAATGGTGGATTTGGAAGTACTGGAAAATAATTAATTAAATGTATTGACATTAAGTGGTCAAGTGTTTAAAATTAAGATAGATGTTAGGTGTCTTTTTGAAGACATAACAGGGAATTGAGTGTAAATCTCAAGCTGTCCCAGCAACCGTAATACGGACGAAATGCAACATACCACTGCTCTTTAGCGGGAAGGTGCAAAGTAGGAAGAAATTAAGCCGGTAGACCTACCTATAATCTAAATATGTATATACTCCTGGGTTATGAGTAGAAACGTCTATACGGCTATTATTTTTTAGTTAGTATTTTGAACGTAAATCATCCAGGAGGATGGTTTTTTTATATTTTTATACTACACAAGGAGGAAACACACATGAAAAAACTATTCTCTATTTTAACAGTGTTAGTACTAATTATTGGACTAGCAGGATGCGTAAGTGAAAGCGAAATAGTGGATTTAGAAACACAGATTTTAGATTTAGAAGCACAAATTAGTACATTGCAAGAAGAAAATGATGGTTTAGAAGAAGAAAAAGTAGATTTAGAAGCACAATTACAGGATTTACAGGAATTACTATTTGACAATGTTATAACTTTTACCTTTACTGATATTTTTGGGAACAAAGTTAATAGTACTGTTGGGTATGATAATGACTTTGAAGGAACATTATTTGATTTATTAGATAGTGAATTTGAAGTCGGGTTTACAGAAAGTGAGTATGGTAAATACATTTATTCACTTGAAGAATTAAATCCTTTAAATGGTTCATTCATTGCTTTTTATAAAAACGGAGCAATGTCAATGGTTGGTGTAGAACAAGCTACATATACTAACGGTGATGTTTTTGATTTTGAAATAAATTGGTATGACACTACTGAACAAGCAGTGTTTAATGCAATTAATTTATTTTTGGATGAACAAGTTGATAATTATTTAACAGAAACAAATATTAATTATAATATCGTATTAGGACTATCTGTATTAGGTAAACTTGAAGAGTATATTACTGATGAAACTATCACTACTTATATTTCAGGATTAACACCTTCAAGCATTACTGATTATTTCAAGATTATTATGATATTAGAAGCAGCTGATTTAGATGCTACTTCATATTACACAGCTTTGAATCAAATAGTAGCTGTTGGTGGATATGGACAAACAGCATATGGATTACTTGGATTAGATGCAAATAGCCATAGTGAAGACTACNNCAAGTTTTGTAACTGCAGCTTTAAGTGATTTAAATACTAATACTCCTGAGAGTTTAGGATTAGATTCGGGTGGAATTAGTCTAGTTGCTTTAAGTAATTACACAACAGAAACTGGTATTAACACTCTAATTAATGATTATGCTACATGGATTAAGGATGATCAATTAGAATCAGGTGGAATAATGACAATTGATTTTGGTTGGGGCACTAGTGAAAATGCAGCAAGTATTTCACAAGTAATTTTAGGATTAGTGGCTAATGGAATTGATCCAACAAGCGCAGATTATACAAAAACAAATGGTGACTTAGTATCAAGATTAACTGAGTTCCAAACTGAAACAGGAATATTTGATTGGGATCTTACTGATGATATTGCAGATGATACAACTTTCAGTACACCACAAGCATTTCTAGCTTTAGCAGTTTATTATACTTACAGCAATACTTATACGGCTGTAAATCCGTTTATTTTTAACTAATAATAAGGAGATTTATAATGAAAAAACTAGTTATTACATTTATTGTTATTTTAGCAACTATTGCTAGTTTTTTCGTTTCAAATTATTTTAATACCAATGATTATGATGGTGAAATCACAATCATTGTAGTTGATCAAATAGGTGACATTATTAGTAATGAACAATACCTATTTATAGAAGAAGACACTTTGTTTAATATTTTAGATGATAATTATGTTATAGGATGCGCAGACTCTAACTACAATTTAACAAGTGACTGTGCAGAAATATCAGGAATATCAGGTCGAATTATTTTAAAAATTGGTGATATTGAAACAGACTGGGACAATACGTATATCGCGATTTATATTAATGACGACTATAGTACTTTTGGTATTGATAATGTAGCTTTACGTGATGGTGACGTTTACCGTTTTGAATATAAAGAAGTAGGAGATGATAATTGATGGAAACAAGGAAACTTATAATGATTGCAATCGCAATCAGCATTACTTTTGTTCAAGAACAAATGCTTTTGTTCTTACCTAATATTCAATTTACTGTTTTATTAGTTATTGTTTTTACAAGTGTTTTTACGTTTAAAGAAAGTATCATTTTCATCATTGGATACGTCTTACTAGATAATATGTATATGGGTGGATTTAATCTATTCTATATGATTCCAATGTTATTTGCTTGGAGCTTAATTCCGATAGCATATCATACTATTTTACGTAAAACTAATAATGAGTATTATTTAGGACTGTTTGCTTTTATATTCGGATTTGTTTATGGATGGAGTTTTATTCCTTTCAATATGATTCAAACAGGAATTGATAATTTCTATATTTATCTAAGTGCTGACATTATTTTTGAAGTAATTATGGCTGCAACAGGATTTGTGACTGTGGTGTGGATGTTTAAACCGCTTAACAAAGTATTAAAAACAGTTTTAAATACCCAAGCATTAGTTATAAAAAAAGCATATAAATAATCCGAGCAATTTCGTTGCTTGGATTTCTTTTTGCTTATATAATAATAATGTTGAAAAAATACTTGAAATAAAAGTGTTTATTTGATAAAATATAAAAGCCGTAAAATACACACACACCGGAGTATGTTGCTTTGAGCATCAAAGAGATGTAGTAACGTATGTAGAAGGTAGTGGAGGCATAAATCAGAAGGAGGAATCAAAATGGGTGTAATCTCAATGAAACAGCTTTTAGAAGCTGGAGTTCATTTCGGACATCAAACACGCCGTTGGAATCCTAAAATGGACAAGTATATTTATACTAGTCGTGGTGGAATCCATATTATCGACTTACAAAAAACTGTAGTTCTAGTCGAGGAAGCTTATCAAAAGTTATTGGAAATTGCAAAAAATGGTGGAAAGATTTTATTTGTTGGAACAAAAAAACAAGCTCGTGACGTTGTAAAAGAAGAAGCAATTCGTACAGGGCAATTCTATGTATCTCAAAGATGGTTAGGTGGAACTTTAACTAACTTTAAAACAATTCGTAGAAGTATTCGTAAGTTACATGATTTAAACAGAATGGAACAAGACGGAACTTTTGACAAATTAACTAAAAAAGAAGTTATTGGTAAACGTAAAGAAATGGAAAAACTAGAAAAATTCTTAAGTGGTATTAAAGATATGAGAACTTTACCACAAGCAGTATTTGTAGTTGATCCAATGCAAGAGAAAAATGCAGTATTAGAAGCTAGAAAATTAGGAATTCCAGTATTTGGAATTGTTGATACTAACTGTGATCCTGACTTTGTAGACGTTATTATCCCTGGTAATGATGATGCAATTAGATCAGTAAGATTAATCGTTGGTAAATTAGCAAATGCATTTATTATCGCTGCTGGTGGAGAAGTTATTGAAACTCCTACGCCACCACAACCTGAACGTAAACCTTATAACAGAGATAACAGAAATAGAGACAACAGATATAACAAAGATCGTAAACCATACAATAAAGATAACAAATTCAAAAAACCTTATGTTAAAAGAGAAGATAGACCAACTACTGCAAAACCAGCATATAAACCATATACTGGAAAAGTTACTGGTAGATTAGAGATTCCAAAAGACGGATCTAAACCAGTAGTAAAACCTTTCGCTAAAGAAGCCACTAAAGAAGCTCCTAAAAAAGTTGAAGTAAAAGCTGAAGTGAAACCAGTAGTAAAACCTGTAGCTAAAGAAGCTCCTAAAAAAGTTGAAGTAAAAGCTGTAGTAAAACCTGAGGTTAAAAAAGAAGCTCCTAAAAAAGAAGTACCAGTTAAAAAAGAAGTTACGGCAAAAGCAAATGTTGACTTAGCAAAACTAAAAGTAACTGAGTTAAAAGCATTAGCTAAACAAAAAGGCATTACTGGATACTCAAAACTTAAAAAAGCCGAATTAATCGAAGCTTTAAAGTAATATAAAAAGAGCTTAGGCTCTTTTTTTATAAAAAAGACAAATTGAATAGTTATATATATTTATAGATTTATAGAGAATGATTGGAGGAATAATAATGGCAATCAGTGCAAAATTAGTAAAAGAATTAAGAGATAAAACTGGTGCAGGAATGATGGACTGTAAAAAGGCATTAACTGAAACAGATGGTAATTTAGATTTAGCTGTAGATTGGCTACGTGAAAAAGGAATTGCTAAAGCTGCGAAAAAACAAGCAAGAATCGCTGCTGAAGGATTATGTAATGTAATGGTAAACGGAAATGAAGCAATTATTTATGAATTAAATAGTGAAACAGATTTCGTTGCTAAAAATGATAATTTCTTAGCGTTATTAAACCAAATTGGTGAAGCAATTTTAAACAGTAAAGCAACTAACTTAGAAGAAGCTTTACAAGTATTAATTGAAGGTAAAACACTTGAAACAATTTTAATTGAAGCAACTGCTAAAATTGGTGAGAAGTTCTCATTAAGAAGAGTAACTAGAGTTGTTAAATCAGATACTGCAAGTTTTGGTGCTTATAAACATATGGGTGGAAAAATAGTTTCTTTAACAGTTGTTGATAATGTAAGTGATGAAGTAGCTAGAGATATTGCAATGCATGTTGCTGCTATTAATCCCAAATATATGAACAGTGGAGAAATTAGTGAAGAAGTAATTGCTCATGAAAGACAAGTGCTTACTAAAGAAGCCTTGAATGAAGGGAAACCCGCAAATATTGTTGAGAAAATGGTTGTTGGTAGATTAAATAAATATTTAAAGGAAATTTGTTTAGTAAATCAACCTTTCGTTAAAAATCCAGATTTAACTGTAGAAAAATTTATTAAAGAAAATAGTGGAACTATTATTTCATTCTTGCGTCTTGAAGTTGGCGAAGGAATTGAAAAAAGAGTAGAAGATTTCGCAAATGAAGTAATGAGTCAAGTAAACGCATAATTGAATATAAATAATAGGACGCATTTCAAATGTCGTCCTATATTTTTTATATGGTTTAAAAGTACTTTAAATATGGTATAATATTATTTAGATAGCCTTTAAAAAAAGTAGACTTGTTTACTTGGTAATGCGAAGTTCACAAAGGGAGGTAATATTTATGGAACCAAAAAAACGTATAATTATTAAACTTAGTGGTGAAGCCTTAAGCAATGGAAATAAACAAGCAATTGATTCAGACAAAGTTAGATTAATTGCTAAAGAAGTTAAAGCTGCATATGATTTAGGTAATTTAGAAATTGGAATTATTGTTGGTGGTGGAAATATCTGGAGAGGTAAAATCGCTGCTGAAATGGGTATGGAAAGAAGTAGTGCTGATTATATGGGTATGATTGCAACAATTATTAATGCCTTAGCATTACAAAATGCAATTGAAGAATTAGGAATTGAAACAAGAACGATGACTAGTTTGAATATTCCTCAAGTTGCTGAGCCTTATATAAGAAGGAAAGCTTTAAGTAATTTAGAAAAAAATCGCATTGTTATTTTTGGAGGAGGAACAGGGAATCCTTATTTCTCAACTGATACAACTAGTGCACTTCGTGCCGCTGAAATTGGGGCAGATGTAATCTTGATGGCGAAAAACGGTACAGATGGTGTTTATGATAAAGATCCACGAAAACATAAAGATGCTGTAAAATTTGATTCTTTAAAACATATCGAAGTATTAAAACTTGGTCTTCAAGTAATGGATTCAACAGCTGTAGCGTTATGCAAAGATAACAACATTCAGATTATTGTATTTGATATGAATGTTCCCGGAAATATTAAAAGAGCTGCATCGGGAGAAAAAATTGGAACAAGAATTTATTAAGGAGGAAAAACTATGCCTGACATGATATTAATGGAAATGGAAGAAAAAATGGAAGAACGCGTTAAGGGTTTAAGCCATGAGTTAGCAAAAATCCGTACTGGAAGAGCTAATCCAAAAATGTTTGATGATGTTCATGTGGATTATTATGGCGTTTCTACGCCTATTACTCAAGTAGGGCAAATCGCAATACCTGAACCAACACAAATCCTTATTAAACCATATGATAAAAGTATTGTTAAGGATGTTGAAAGAGCTATTTTAGCTGCTAATTTAGGTGTTAATCCTAATAATGAAGGTGACAAACTACGTATTGTTTTTCCAGCTTTAACTATGGAAAGACGTAAAGAATTAACTAAAAAAGTTAAAAAATATGGTGAAGAAGCAAAAGTATCTATAAGAAACTTTCGTCGTGATGCAAATGACGATATTAAGAAATTAGAAAAAAAATCGGAAATATCTGAAGATGATTGCAAAGGATATCAAGAAGATGTTCAAGAACTTACAGATACATATTCCGATAAGATTGATCAATGTGTTATAGATAAAGATAAAGATATAATGAGTATATAGAGACTACTTTGTTAGTCTCTTTTTCTAAGGGTTTTTGTAGTAAAAGAATATTATTTATAGTATAATTGAGAATTGTAGTGAGGTGATTTTATGAGTGTTGAAAGTAGAGTTTTAAGTGGATATATTCCTAAACATATAGCTATTATTATGGACGGAAATGGACGTTGGGCAAAAAAAAGAAATATGCCAAGAACGTTTGGTCATAAAAAAGGTAGCGAAAACTTAAAAAATATTGCGATTGAGTGTAATAGTTTAGGTATTAAGGCGTTAAGTGTTTATGCTTTTAGTACTGAAAATTGGTCTCGACCAAAGGCGGAAATTGAATTTTTGATGAGTTTACCTAGTGAATTTGAAGAAACTTTTAAAGGTAAGTTTGAAGAAAATGATATTAGAGTAATTTTTTCAGGAAGAAAAGATCGTTTTCCCCAAAATGTTCAAGACCTAATTAAAAGAGTTGAAGAAAAAACAAAAGATCGTAAAGGTCTTATTTTAAATATTTGTTTTGATTATGGAAGTTATACTGAGATATTAGATGGTGTAAAAGAAATAAGTGAATTATATAAAAATGGTGACATTAAGTTAGAAGATATAAATGAAGATTTAATGAAAAATCATCTTTATACAAAAGAGTTGCCAGATTTAGATTTGTTAATTAGAACAAGTGGTGAGGAAAGAATTAGTAATTTCTTGCTTTGGCAGTTAGCATATAGTGAATTATATTTTCCAAAAGTACATTGGCCAGCCTTTAATAAAAAGCAATTATTAAAAGCTATTGATAATTTTCAAAAAAGAAATCGCCGTTTTGGAGGATTAAAGGAGGAAAAATAGCATGAAAACACGTGCAATTACTGGATTTTTATTGGCAATATTTTTCATCCCAATCTTTTATTTTGGTGGTATTGTATTAAATATTACATTGATTTTATTAACGGTTATAGCTACTTATGAATTATTTAGAATGTTTAACTTAAAGGCAAAACTTCCTGAATATACTTTGGGAATTGCTTTATTACTTTCGGGAGTAGTATATTTTATCGTTTATAGTTACTTCCTTAACAATATTAGTGTTGAATTATTATTGTTATTGCTTGTATTTTTAGTAACGATAAGAGCGATGTTATTGCTATTTAGTGCTAAATTTGATGTTCATACGTATATTGATATGTTTGTGAGTGTCTTGTATCCTAGTATTGGTTTTGCGGCTATATATGGTTTGCGATTACTTGATATCCATAATATTGGGTTTATGTTTATGATTACAATTATGACTGATCTTTTTGCTTATTTAGTGGGTATTAGATATGGTAAACATCGTTTAGCTATTAATATTAGTCCTAAAAAGAGTATTGAGGGAAGTATCGGGGGAACATTCTTTGCGGTATTGTTTACTTTAGGTTATATATATGTGTTTAATATTACTCATATTGGAGTAATTGAATTGAATATATTTATAAGTATATTCTTAATTATTTTTATTAGTATTTTTGGACAACTCGGTGATTTAGTTGCTAGTAAACTAAAAAGAAATTTTGGTGTAAAGGATTATAGCAATTTGTTTCCTGGGCATGGTGGTGTAATGGATCGATTTGATAGTGCATTGCTTGCTGCGATGGTATTAATGTTAATTAGTGGAGTGGTTGGTTTATTATGAGATTATTTTTATTAGGAGCAACAGGTAATATTGGAGTTCAAACATTAGATATCGTTAGAAATAGTAACGATAAATTTCGTGTTGTCTCGATTGCAGCTAATAAGAATATTAAGTTAGTAAAGGAAATTATTGAAGAATTCCATCCGATGTTTGTTAGTGTTGGACTATTAGAAGCTAAGAATGAGTTAGAGAAATTGTATCCTTGTGTTGAATTTGGATATGGTGATGAAGGTTTAATTAAAGCTGCTACTTATGGTGATTTAGGCGAAGACTTAGTTGTTAATGCTATTGTTGGTAGTGCTGGTCTTGCTCCTACTTATTACGCAATAAAAAAAGGACGTAATATTGCTTTGGCTAATAAAGAGACATTAGTTATAGGTGGGGAATTAATAAATTCTTTATTAAAAAAACATGATGTAACTTTAATTCCGATTGATAGTGAACATAGTGCGATTATGCAGTGCATGAACGGTGAAGATAAAACGACTGTAAAAAGTATTGTTATTACCGCGAGTGGTGGTAGTTTTAGAGATAAAACAAGAGAGGAACTAAAAAAAGTAACAGTAAAAGATGCCTTAAATCATCCTAACTGGGATATGGGTGCTAAAATAACAATAGATTCAGCAACAATGATGAATAAAGGTTTAGAGGTTATTGAAGCTCACCATTTGTTTAATGTAGCTTATAGCAATATAAAGACTGTTTTGCATAAAGAGAGTATAATACATTCATTAGTTGAATATAATGATACAGCGATGATCGCTCATTTAGGTAATCCTGATATGAGAGTTCCTATTAGTTATGCGATTAATTATCCTGAACGCGTTGAATATAAGGGAAAACCATTAGATTTAATTGGGTTAGGAAGTTTACATTTTGAAGAGTTAAGTTTTGATCGTTTTCCGATGTTACGTTATGCATATGATGCGGGAATAAAAGGTGGATTAATGCCAACTGTGTTAAATGCGGCAAATGAAGCTGCAGTACAGTTATTTTTAAATGGGAAAATTACATTTTTACAAATTGAAGAAATTGTGATAGAATGTTTAAATATATTTGATAATGATTTAGAGTTATCATTGAAGAGGATTTTAGATAGAGACAACTTAGTGAAAGACTATGTGTTTAAGACATATAGTTAAAAGGACGTGTAGAAAATGGTAGTGTTTAATATAGTAGTATTTTTAATAAGTTTAAGTGTTGTAATTATGTTGCATGAACTTGGACATTTCATTATGGCAAGAAGAGCTGGCATTTTATGTCATGAATTTAGTCTTGGTATGGGACCCAAATTATGGAGCAAACGTATCGGAGAAACAATGTATTCGATTCGCGCTATCCCAATTGGTGGGTATGTAATGATGTCTGGTGAGGAAATTGAAGACGAGTTAGTTAAAGTTGGAATGCAAGTAAGATTAGAATTCGAAGGAAATTTAGTTTCTAAAATATATCTTGACCATAGCAAGGAAGAATATGAGAACTTCGAAAAAGTTACTGTTGAAAAAGTTGATTTAAAAGGGGTAGAAGTATCTCGTTTATATATTAATAATTATGAAGTTAAGAGAAATGCATTTTACGTTATGAAGAATCGTGAGTTGCAAATTGCTCCACATGATCGTGGATTTAATGGAAAAACATTATGGCAACGATTCTTGGCGATTTTTAGTGGCCCCGCAATGAACTTTGTATTAGCGATATTTGTTTTCTTAGCTGTTAATTTGATTGTTGGATTCCCTACGATGGATGATACCGTTTTAGGTGGAGTTGGAGAAGGATACCCTGCTGGTGATGTTCTAGAAGTTGGAGATAAAGTATTATCGATTAACGGAAATGATATTGAGAATTGGGACGACCTTAGTTTTGAATTAGAAAATGATATGGCTAACCGTTTGGTTGAGTTTGAAGTATTGCGTGATGGAAACGAAATGACTCACAACGTGACACCGATAATTTATTTCTATAGTGTTGGTTTCCATAGTGATATAAATACAGAAGATGAGTTAATCATTGGTGAGATTTCCCAAGAAACGAAAGCTGATAGTGCTGGTATGTTGCTGGGTGACCAATTGGTTAGTATTAATGGGAACGCGGTTGTTACCTGGGGTGATGTTATTTCTGAAATTGAAGCCTTAGGAGCTTTAGAATATTTAGAGGGTAGAACTATTATATTTGAAGTTTTACGTGATGGAAATATAGTTGAACTAGATATATTTGAACCTTACAGTACGGAATTCTTAAATACTCAAGGAATTAATATTGTAGAAACAAGAGTAGGAATTAGTCCGGTATATAACTTTAGTTTAGGATCTTCAATTGTAGCAAGTTTCCAAAATGTTGGAACTTCGGCGATGATGATTTTTACAACAATCGGATTA
>LGVF01000523.1_pt2 | contig 13404 bp, 16 predicted proteins | sample 469901 | NCBI WGS metagenome assembly LGVF01 (sample SAMN03893561, study PRJNA290197) | marine sediment metagenome | material: sediment; isolation source: combined push core samples #3730, #5133, and #5579 collected at Hydrate Ridge | place: Pacific Ocean: Hydrate Ridge | reverse complement strand
TCTATTATGATGTTTCCCGCTACAATTGGGAGTTTTATCCAGATTGACTGGGTACAGAAGGTCTCTGCAGCAATGTCTCCGGGAACTGTCTATTACTATATCTGTTATGTGGTAATGATAGTTTTCTTCTGTTTCTTTTATACTGCAGTTCAATTCAAGCCGGATGATGTTGCGGAGAACCTGAAGAAGAATGGTGGTTTTATTCCTGGTATAAGGCCTGGTAAAAGAACAGCCGAATTTTTAGATAAGGTGCTCACCAGGTTAACTGTTGTAGGGTCAATTTACCTCAGTGCTGTTTGCGTGCTGCCTACGATTTTGATTGGCCAATTTAATATACCGTTCTTTTTTGGCGGAACTGCGTTGCTTATTGTAGTTGGTGTAGGAATTGATACAATTTCACAGATTGAATCTCACCTTCACATGAGGAATTACGAAGGGTTTATGAAGCAGGGTAGAATCAAAGGACGTAGATAGGTAGTGGCAGGGAAAGCTGATAGAAGAGAAAGAAAGTCTATTATAGTTAAAACTGCTGATCAAATTTTGGTTATGCGTGAGGCTAATCGAATTGTATCAGATACCCTGACAATGCTGAAAGAATTAGTAGAACCCGGGATTACAACCTGGGAGCTTGACAAATCTGCTGAAGAGTTATGTATTAAACGCCACGGAAAACCTGCATTTAAGGGATACAGAGGGTTTCCCGGGAGTCTTTGTGTTTCAGTAAATGAAGAAGTGGTACACGGCATTCCGTCTAGAAAAACAAAACTGAAAGATGGCGATATCATATCTATTGATTTTGGAGTTGAATTCAAAGGCTTTTTTGGTGATTCCGCTATAACAGTTCCGGTTGGAAAGATAGATGCCGAGGTGGCGAAGTTGCTAAAGGTGACTGAAGAGTCCCTCGGTAAAGGGATAGGACAGGTTATTGCAGGCAATCGTGTAGGTGATATCTCCCGGGCTATCCAGAATCATGTTGAAGGACACGGATTATCTATTGTCAGGCAGTTTGTAGGGCATGGTATCGGTAGTGCACTCCATGAGCCTCCGGAGATACCTAATTTTTTTCAGGGAGAACGCACACCAAGGTTGCTTCCGGGAATGGTATTAGCCATTGAACCCATGGTCAACATGGGTTCACATAAGGTTAAGGTATTAAAAGACGGTTGGACTGTAATAACCAGCGATAAACAGCCATCGGCTCACTTTGAACATTCAGTTGCGGTGACAGAAAATGGTCCGGCAATATTAAGCCGTTGTGAGAGTTAGGCGGTTATCAGGTCAGATGAAGAGTTTTTAGGGCACCATTAAAAAAAACTTCTCTTTTTTGAAGAGATGTATTATATTTCTCCGTTTTTAATTGAAACATTGATTACTCAGGGATCTCCATGGCTAAAGAAGAAGCGATTGAAGTAGAAGGAACTATTATTGAGCCGCTGCCTAATGCAATGTTTAGGGTTGAGCTTGATAACGGGCATAAGGTGCTGGCACACATTTCAGGTAAAATGCGGATGCATTTTATCAAGATTTTACCTGGTGACAGGGTTACTATTGAACTTTCTCCCTATGACCTGACCAGGGGAAGGGTAACATTTCGGGCGAAAAACGCCAAAAAGAAAAAATAGAGTCCGTTTATCATGAAAGTACGCGCATCAGTAAAAAAAATATGCAGTGATTGTAAGATATACAAACGAAAAGGTGTTGTTCGCGTATCTTGTAAAGTTAAGAAACATAAACAGAGGCAGGGATAGACTGGCTTGACCGTTTTAATTACCTACTTCTTCTAAGGAGATAGATCTTGGCACGTATATCAGGAATTGACCTACCGAAAAACAAACATATTGATCGGGCATTAACTTACATACACGGTATCGGGTTGACATCGGCTCGCAAGATTCTTGATGAGGTGGATCTACCTTATACAATGAACAGTGATGATCTCAATGGAGATGACGTTAATCGGATCAGGAAGGTGATCGAAGCAGATTATTCCGTTGAAGGTGATCGACGTCGTGAGGTCTCTATGGATATTAAGAGACTTACTGATCTTGGGTGTTATCGAGGGCGTCGCCATCGTATGGGTCTGCCCTGTCGTGGACAGAAAACAAAGACGAATGCNNCGTACTAAGAAAGGCCCAAGAAGAGGCGCTGCTCGTCGTAAATAGTTGAATTTAATCCAGGTGTAAGATATGGCTGTAGCAAAAAAACGGAAGGTGAAAAAGAATATTCCTGAGGGTATTGTTTTTATCTATTCCACTTTTAATAATACAATTGTAACGATTTCCGATAAACAGGGAAATGTCGTTGCATGGTGCAGTGCAGGCGTTTTAGGGTTTAAGGGATCTCGGAAAAGCACTCCATTTGCTGCCCAGAATGCCCTGGCTGATGCTGCCAAGAAAGCAGCAGATGTTGGTATGCGCAAGGTTGAGGTTAAGGTTAAAGGACCAGGGCCTGGCAGAGAAGCAGCTTTGAGAGCACTTATCAATACAGGATTTGAAGTTAGTCGTATATACGATGTTACTCCTATTCCTCATAACGGGTGTAAACCTCCCAAACGTCGCCGCGTATAGTTTCATGTGCAGATTCCAAGCTATTTAAATCAATTGAACGGAGGCCTAAGTTGGCTAGAAATATAGGTGCTGCATGCCGTCGGTGCAGAAGAGAAGGTTTGAAATTATATCTCAAGGGTGACCGTTGTTACTCCGATAAATGTTCTTACGAGCGGAGAGCTTTTGGCCCCGGACAGCATGGACAGGCAAGATTTAAAAAGCTTTCCAACTATGCCATTCAGCTTCGCGAAAAGCAGAAAGTAAAAAGTATGTATGGTATGCTTGAAAATCAGTTTCGCCTGAATTTTCACAAGGCTGACCTGCAAAAGGGTGTAACAGGCGAAAATCTTCTCATTCTTCTTGAAAGACGACTGGACAACACTGTATTTCGTTTAGGCTTTGCTGCTTCCAGGAGCCAGTCTCGACAGCTGGTGCGTCATAAGCATATCCTCGTTAACGGGAAAAAGGTTGATATTCCTTCTTTTCTTATTTCTGCCGGTGACGTTGTATCGTTAAAAGAAAAGAGTCGTGCAAATGCAGCTATAAATGAAAATCTTGAGGCTGTCGTACGTAGAGGAGTCCCTAGTTGGCTCGAACTTGATAAAGACAACTACAAGGCCACAGTGAAGGCACTTCCAAACAGGGAAGAGATGACTATGCCTATACAGGAACAGCTCATAGTAGAGCTTTATTCCAAGTAATATCGACATCTCAATCTGGTAAGACGAAAATAAACACAGTTTATCCGATTGTTGATAGAACACGGGGTGTATATTATTATACCTCTGGTTTGCTTAAAGACTGATATTAATAAAAGTTTGATGAAAAGCAGGGAAGGTAATTTATGACTCAAGCTGCCGACGAAAAAATACCATTTTACCGTAACTGGCATGAGCTGATTAAACCAGAGAAGCTTGAAGTTGACAGAGCAAAACATACCGACAGTTACGGGAAGTTTGTTTGTGAGCCACTTGAGAGAGGATTTGCCGTAACTATAGGCAACTCACTCCGAAGGATACTTCTCTCCTCTATTCAGGGTGCTGCAATAACAAGTATTAAGATAGAAGGTGCTTTACACGAGTTCACTTCCATGAAAGATATTATGGAAGATGTGAGTGAGATAATCCTTAATGTCAAGATGGTCAGGATTAAACTTCACTCCGGTGATTCGCAACAGGTGGTTATCGACAAAAGCGGGCCTGGAACTGTTACTGCTGCAGATATTACCGGCAATAGTTTTGTTGAAGTTATGAACAAAGAACAGATCATCTGTACCCTCACCGGTGAGACTGTATTTAGAGCTGAGCTTACTGTTGAGTGGGGGAAGGGGTATCAGCCTGCTGAATTGCAGAATAAGGAAAATCTCTCTATTGGACAGATTCCTATTGATGCCATATTTACTCCGATCAAAATGATTCAGTATGTGACGTCACAGGCTCGTGTAGGGCAGCAGACAGATTTTGACAAGCTGACCATGGAAATTGAAACAGATGGCAGTTTGAAACCTGAGAGTGCTCTAGCTTATGCAGCCAAGATATTGAAAGAGCAGATGACCATCTTCATCAATTTTGATGAAGAAGAAGCAGAACCTGAGATTGATATAATTGAAGAAACTGATGAGCCTGCGAATCCATTTCTGGACAAACCTGTTGAGGATTTGGAGCTTTCAGTGAGATCGGCTAACTGTTTGAAGAATGCTGATATCCATTTCATAGGAGATCTTGCTCAGAAGAGTGATCAAGAAATGCTGAAAACCAAGAACTTTGGACGTAAGTCTCTAAATGAGATTAAGGCGTTGCTGGCAGAGATGGATCTCACTCTTGGGATGAAATTTGAAAATTGGACACCACCTGATATTAAAGAAACCAATGATCAGACCGGGTAGTAGTTGTGGATTGAGGTTTTCAGGAAATTAAAAATGCCAAGTTCTCTTGGTTTTTAGCAGTCGCCGAGGATAGTGAGATGAGACATAGAAAATCAGGAAGAAAGTTGGGCCGCACCAGTGCACACAGAGAGGCAATGTTCAGAAATATGGTTACTTCCCTGTTCGAGCATGAACGTATTGTTACAACCAGGGAAAAGGCGAAAGAACTCAGGCCAATTGCTGAAAAGATGATTACTCTTGCCAAGCGTGGTGATCTACATGCACGGCGTCAGGCTTTAAGTTATATCAGAAGTAAGGATATTGTAGAGAAGCTCTTTACTGATATACAGGAACAGTTTGTCGACAGGAAGGGTGGATATACCCGTATTCTGCAAACCGGATCCAGGAAGGGAGATTCTGCACCCATGGCCATTATAGAATTAGTTGGTTATGAAGAAGTGCTTGATCTGGATGAGAACGAAAATTAGCAGATCAGACTCAATTTTCATAAAAGCTGGATGGAACATTGTTTCCATCCAGCTTTTTTTTTCTTTTTTCTTCCTCATGTTGCAAGGAGGTTCTGGTGTATGAGTGATCCCGGTAAGGAATTTCCTGAGGGCATGATCCCCCTGAAGGATTCGAAATTTGCCTTCGAATGTCATTCCGGAGTGGCTTGCTTTACCTCTTGCTGTAAAGATGTCAATATTACTCTTTATCCATATGATGTCATTAAGCTGAAAAGTTCACTCGGTATGGACTCTGAAGATTTTATGAGGGAACACAGTTATCTGGTGCAGGGTGATAATCCTTTTTTCCCTGCGGTTAAGCTTAAGCTTGGCGATGACCGCGAAAAATCATGTCCCTTTTTAAATAATAAAGGATGTTCCGTATATAGAGAGAGACCATCCGCATGTCGTACCTATCCCCTGGAGAGGGCAGTAGACAGGATGGCTGTAAAGGGAGAATCTGAAGAATTCTATTTTATGACCAATCATCCTTACTGTCTTGGACATAAAGAGGAAAAGGAATTTACTGTTGACAGCTGGATCCGAAATCAGCAGTTAATCGAGTATAATTCAATGAATGCACTATGGGTAGCCGTTGATACACTGTTTGCTGCAAATCCATGGAAAGGTGAGGGGGCTGGAGGTGAAAAGCAGCAACTGGCATTTATGGTCTGTTATAATATTGATGGTTTTCGTAGATTTGCAGGAGAGTATCAGTTGATAAAGCAGTTTAAAATAGAAAAAGATTTTAAGAGACGAATTGCAAGGGAGGATGGTGAACTGCTGAAATTTGGTTTTGAGTGGTTAAAGGCTATTTTAACAGGGAGATCATCACTTATCAAAAGATGATAATCTTTGAAAACCTCTAAATGTCAAATGTTGCATAAACCGGCAGCCCATGTTATAAAGAAAAGTTATTTTTTGCGAGTCAGATTAATAATGATCTGACCATTTTATAAAACACACATCTTCAATTACATCTGGTGTCGCAGAGCTGACTTGAACCTGTTCTGTGATTTTAGAAGATGGAGGTCTAACCGGAATCGGAGAAAATTATGGCAAATGTTACTGTAAGGGAAATGCTGCAGGCAGGGCTTCATTTTGGGCATCAAACGAGACGTTGGAACCCAAAGATGAAACCGTATATTTATGGACCCCGCAACGGAATATATATTGTCAATTTAGATTTGACCAAGCGTCTTTTTGATAAGGCATGTGACTTTATAACCGGCGAGGTTAAAAATGGCGGATCTATACTCTTTGTAGGTACGAAGAGGCAGGCTCAATCCATAATTAATGAAGAAGCTAAACGGTGTGGTATGTTCTATGTTGACCACCGTTGGCTTGGCGGCATGCTTACAAACTTTCAAACCATAAAAAATTCAATTGAAAGGCTCAAATCTATAGAATCTATGCAAGAGGATGGTTCGATTAACCGTTTTCCCAAAAAAGAGATTCTCCTGATGGAAAAAGAGAGAGTAAAATTGGAGCGCAATGTTGGTGGTATCAAAGATATGCGTAAGTTGCCATCGGTCATATTTCTGGTTGATCCCAGAAAGGAATCCATTGCAATTAATGAGGCAATTAAACTGAATATTCCTGTTGTTGCTATAACTGATACAAACTGCGATCCCGACAATGTAGATTTTATAATTCCCGGCAATGATGATGCAATCAGATCAATTCGTTTGATCACTAATCATGTTGCTGAAGCAGTGCTTACCGGACAGGCATTGAAAGATGGAGAGGAGGCTTCTGAGGAAGCTGTGGCTGCAGCAATGGGGGATGCCGGAAGTGAGATGGCGGCAGAAGTACCCGCTGAAGAGGTTGCTGAAAAGCCGGTCGAGGAGGTTGCTGAAAAGGTTGTCAAAGAAGTAGTTGAAAAGCCGGTCGAAGAGGTTGTTGAAAAGGTTGCCGAAAAGCCTGCTGAAACCAGAGAATAGTATATTCCCTGGTTAGTGTCACTAAGCTTTGGCTAATCCGAAGAGATCGATAAGTTGAAATGATTGAAAAAAGGGCTGTCTTATGACTGCCCTTTTTTACTATATGAGATTTTATAAAATTAAAGAAGACTAAAGGAGATTTACCATGAATATAACTGCCAAGATGGTAAAAGACCTCAGAGATAAGACAGCAGCAGGTATGATGGACTGCAAAAAAGCCCTCACTGATACAGGCGGGGATATGGAAAAAGCTGTAGATCTTTTGAGGCAAAAGGGGCTTGCTGTAGCTGCTAAGCGTGCGGGAAGGGCAACGAATCAGGGAGTAGTTGAGACCTATATCCATGCGGGGGGAAATCTAGGTGTTATGATTGAACTCGGATGTGAGACTGATTTTGTCGCTAAAAACGATGATTTCAGAGCATTCGCCCGTGATATAGCCATGCATATTGCTGCTCTTAATCCTGTCGCTGTGATCAGAGAAGAAGTATCACCTGAGGTAGTTTCCCGGGAGAAAGAAATTTACGTTCAGCAGGCGCTGGATTCTGGTAAACCGGAGGCTATTGTAGAGAAAATGGTGACTGGAAAGATTGAAAAATTTCTTTCCGAAATATGTCTCCTCGAACAGCAGTATGTTAAGAATCCTGACCTTACTGTACAGGATTTGTTGAATGAGCTTGTAGGAAAAATGGGTGAAAATATCTCCATTAAGCGCTTCGCACGATTTCAGGTTGGTACAGAATAGCAACTGGTTGTTTATTGGCTTTAGTGCCTTACTCCATAAAAGCTGTAATAAAAAATAAGAAAATCTAAAGTGCTATTTAATTCAAATGATTAATACCAGCATCAAGGCACTTATCCAGCGTGACTGAAAGTTTTCTGACTAGTCGGGTTATTTGGCTGCCTGTCTTTATCGCCTTTATTTGAGAGGAAAAAGCATATGATTGCAACGTATAAACGGATACTGCTCAAGCTGAGTGGTGAGGCGTTGATGGGAGAAGATTCATATGGTATCAACCCCGGCGTTCTGGAATTCGTAGCTGGAGAAGTCAAGGCAGTGGTCGAGAAAGGTATCGAGATTGGGATAGTTATAGGTGCAGGTAATATCTTCAGAGGGGTTGCCGGTGCAAGCAGAGGAATGGATCGGACTACAGCGGACAGCATGGGTATGCTTGCTACTGTAATGAACAGTCTGGCACTGCAGGATGCTCTGGAGCGCAATGGCATTATAACCCGCGTTATGTCGGCAATTCCCATGCAGTCAGTGTCTGAACCATATATCAGAAGACGTGCAACCAGGCATCTGGAAAAAGGGCGGGTTGTGATTTTTGCTGCTGGAACTGGTAATCCGTATTTTACGACTGACTCTGCAGCTGTGCTTAGAGCTTTGGAGATCGATGCAGAAGTCGTTATCAAAGCAACCAAGGTTGATGGTGTTTATGATAAAGACCCTGTTGTACATAAGGATGCCAAGAAATATGAGAGTCTTTCCTATGACGAGGTGTTGCAGAAGGGATTGAAAATTATGGATGCCGCTGGTATTGCTCTGGCCCGTGAAGATGGTTTGCCTATCATGGTTCTTAATATGGCGAAATCAGGGAATATCAGGCAGGCAGCATTGGGGAAAGCAGTCGGCACGCTTATTACTGAATAAGGAACTATTCTGACAGAGGGTGACATCATGAGTGAAGTAATTTTGATAATGTCCGAAAAAATGGAAAAGAGTGTTGAATCTTTTAAAAAGGAACTCTCCAAGGTTCGAACCGGGAGAGCTTCTATTTCGATACTCGATGATATCTCGGTAGATGCTTACGGTAGTGGAATGCCTCTTAATCAGGTGTGTACACTTACCATTCCGGAAAGCAGACTTATCGCCATTCAACCCTGGGATCCACAGATGCTGCCTGCCATTGAGAAGGCTATTCTTAAATCTGATGTTGGTCTGACTCCCGTCAATGACGGAAAAATTATACGTCTCAATATTCCACAGCTCACAGAAGAACGAAGAAAAGAGCTTGTAAAGTCGGTAAAAAAATCGGCAGAGGAGTTTCGGGTGGCCATTCGGAATATCCGAAGAGAGGCTATAGACACTCTCAAGAAACAGAAAAAGGACAAGGATATATCTGAAGATGATTTGTTCAAGCTCCAGGATGATGCCCAGGCCGAAACTGATTCTTATATAAAAGATATTGACGGTATCACTGGTTCTAAGGAAAAAGAGGTGCTGGAAGTTTGATGCTCCTCGTTGATTATGGTTTCTACAACTGTTGTTGATTTAGAACGTCTTCCACACCATGTTGCGATCATTATGGATGGAAATGGAAGGTGGGCGAAGAGGAGAAAAAAACCCAGGTTGTTCGGACATAAGGTCGGAGCTGATTCTGTTAGCGATATTGTCGAAATATCCAGAGAAATAGATATAAAAGTTCTGACTCTTTATGCGTTTTCTTCTGAGAACTGGAACAGGCCCAGGCATGAGGTTACCGGGTTGATGTCCATTTTGAAAAGGTACCTGGAGGCTGAGCTTCCACGAATGCAGAAAAATGGAATACGGCTGATGTCCATTGGGGATCGTGATCGATTACCTGATCAGGTAAGGGAAATCCTTGAACATGTTATCGAAGAAACTTCCGACAATTCTGAGTTGATTCTTAACCTTGCACTCAGCTATGGAGCTCGTGATGAGATTGTCAGGGCGGTGAAGGCGTTATCACGGGAGTGTATTTCAGGAGAACGGACGGTTGAATCAATATCCAGTGAGGTTCTAAGTAACCATCTGGACACTGCCGGTTTGCCGGATCCTGATCTTCTCATTCGAACAGGGGGGGAGTCCAGGCTTTCCAATTTCATGCTTTGGCAGGTGTCTTATTCTGAGGTCTACTTTACAGATATCATGTGGCCTGAATTTCGAAAAGATGAATTTTTGCAGGCATTGTCCGAATATCAGTTGCGGGAGAGGCGTTTTGGTCGCACTGGAGAACAACTGCACCCCGGGTAGATTATGAAACGTATTGTACCCGGTCTCTTTATTGCCGGTTTCTGGCTCCTGCTCCTCTTAAAAGGGTCAATACTGCTGTTTAATATTGTTGTGATATTCGTTGTTTTGATTGGCTGTGACGAATATGTAAGAATGGCAGCAGGAGAGGTAACCAATCGTATAGAACGGTGGCTTATTGATTCGATTCTGGCAATGCCGGTAGTTGCTGTCTGCATCTTCCCTCAAACCTCCCTCCTGCCGCTTTTTACTCTTATTTCGTTTTTTTTCCTGTCTGGATATTTTATTATTAAATATCAGTATATTGAGGATAGTTACCTTCGTTTTTGTCGTCTAGTTTTTGGTCTTGCCTATATAGGACTGCTTGGTGCACACGTAATACTTTTACGTCACCTGCCGGAGGGGGGTAGCTGGCTGATTATTGTTACAGCCATTACAGCCGGTTCTGACAGCGGCGCATATTTTGTCGGGCGTGCCATTGGCAAACACAAGCTCTCTCCTCATATCAGTCCAAATAAAACGATAGAGGGAGCTCTCGGCGGTATCTGTGCCGGTCTGCTGGGAGCAGTATTTTTTGCATTTCTGCTCCTGCCTGCCATTCACTGGTTCTTCCTGATATTCTCTACCATACTGGTTACCTGTGTAGGAATTACTGGTGATCTGACCGAATCGATTATTAAACGAGGCACAGGGACAAAAGACTCCGGCACAATTCTAGCCGGGCACGGCGGTATTCTTGATCGGGTCGATTCCCTGCTTTTTGCTGCTCCCGTTCTCTATTATCTTCTTGTTTTTACTGGAGTGTAATGAAGTTTATTTCTCTTTTGGGAACTACCGGTTCAATTGGTGTGAACGTTCTTAAGGTGGTGAGGAAGTTTCCGAAGCATTATAAGATTGTGGCCATGGCTGCCGGGCGGAATGTCAAGCGACTTGCTGAACAGGTTGTGGAGTTCCGGCCCGAACTTGTCTCCATCTATGATGACTTCCAGGCTGAAACGTTACGCGGATTACTGCCTGAAGAATATCACAACCGAATTGTGACGGGATTGGAGGGAAATAAGTTGGTCGCAGCATATTCAAAAGCTGATATGACTATCTCGGCGATAGTGGGTGCTGCCGGCCTGTTACCCACTCTTGCAGCTATTGGTGCAGGAAAGGATATAGGTCTGGCAAACAAGGAAACCCTTGTCATGGCCGGTAAATTTGTAATGGATGCCGTGAAGAGAGAGGGAGTTAAACTGTTTCCGATAGATTCTGAGCATTCTGCAATTTTTCAGGCTCTTGAAGCAGGCCAAAAAGATGATTTGAAGAAAATTATTCTCACCGCATCCGGGGGGCCTTTCAGAGGGAAAAACCTGGAAGAACTGAGATCTGTTACCAGGGAGCAGGCTCTCAATCATCCGAACTGGGATATGGGCCGGAAAATCTCCATCGATTCTGCTACCTTGATGAATAAAGGGTTGGAGGTGATCGAGGCTAAATGGCTGTTTGATGTCGGGCCTGAAGAGATAGAGGTCGTTGTTCACCCTCAGTCTATTGTTCATTCTCTGGTTGAATATATGGACGGCTCGGTTATTGCTCAACTCGGTATTCCTGATATGAGAATTCCTATTTCCTATGCCCTCTCATACCCAAAGAGACTCGAACTGGACTTGAATCCTCTACAACTTTCCCAGTGTGGAAATCTTGAATTTCTTGAACCCGATTATACCAGCTTTCCTGCATTGAAGATCGCTTTTGAGGCAATTAGTACAGGTGGAGTAGCTCCTGCAGTTCTTAATGCGGCAAATGAAATAGCTGTAGATGCTTTTCTTGACTCCAGGATTAAATTCCCGGATATTGCCGAGACAGTTGCCAGAACAATGGATATTGTACAAGAGGGAAGTGAGGACAGCCTTGAGGATATTCTTCAGGCAGATAAGAGCGCCCGCAGGGAAGCACTCCGCATCATCCAATAACGATTGAAAACACCAACTTAATATGAATACACTTTTTTCCTTTATACTGGTACTTGGGCTGCTTATATTTGTGCATGAACTTGGACATTTCCTCTTTGCCAAACTGTTTCGGGTACGTGTTTTAAAATTCTCTTTAGGTTTTGGCCCTAAAATCGCGGGTAAGGTAATCGGTGAAACGGAATATGTTATTTCCGCTTTACCCCTGGGCGGTTTTGTTAAAATGTTTGGGGAGAATCCCGATGAACAGGAGATGGACGATGGAGATAAAAAAGCTTCTTTTGCCCATAAGCCTGTCTGGCAGCGGTTTATGATTGTCCTGGCCGGACCCCTGTTTAATCTGCTCTTTTCTGTACTTCTGTTTTTTATGGTTTTTATTTTTGTTGGAGTGCCGACTCCGGTCGATACAACCCGTATCGGCAAGGTAACAGCCGAATCAGCTGCCGAGAATGCGGGGTTGGAAACAGATGATGTAATTCTCGAGATCAATAGCCAGCCGACACTCAGCTGGCTTGATGTACTTAATGGAGTGAAGGGCAGTGAAGGCCGGGAGCTGTCTGTCGTTGTGCAAAGAGGGACAGAACGGCTGCAGTTTAAAGTGACTCCGAAGATAGACAGTGTTAAGAACGTGTTTGGCGAAGAAGTCGAAAAACGGTTTATGATCGGTATTGTCAAGGCTGATGAATTGACTTATACCAGGAAAACACTCATAGAGTCTATGCAGACCGCCCTGGCTCAGACCTGGATGTATATATCTTTAACCGTCATGGGATTTGTAAAACTTTTTCAGCGGGTGATTCCAGCCTCGGAAATAGGAGGCCCAATTCTCATTGCCCAGATTGCCGGTGAACAGATGAAAGCGGGCTGGGTGAATCTTTTCTATTTTATGGGTTTGCTCAGTATAAACCTGGGTTTTCTTAATCTTCTTCCGGTACCTGTACTTGACGGTGGTCATCTGGTCTTTTTAACCATCGAAGGAATAATGAGAAAACCGATGAATGAAAGAGCTCAGATCTTTGCTCAGCAGATCGGTATCGGCCTTCTCACGACCCTTATGATTTTTGTCTTCTATAATGATATTGTCAGGTTGTTAAGTTGATCGACCAGCCTCAACCATTGATATTATCGATCGATACTGCAACCTCCTGCAGTTCTGTTGCTCTCACCCGGGGATCGAGAACGAACGGGGAGGTGCTGGCAACCCTCAGCCTGAGCAGTGGGAAGACCCATTCCAGAAGACTGCTTGTATCAATTGACTATATAATGAAGGAGACAGGAGTTGACTGGTCCCATATAGAGGCTATTGCTGTGAGTCTTGGACCAGGAAGCTTTACCGGTCTGAGAATAGGTATGGCCACAGCAAAAGGTCTGGCGTTTGCAGCAGATAAACCGATGATCGGGATTTCTACCCTTGACGGGTTGGCGAGTAAATGTGCTCCTGCTCCCTGGATATGCTCGGTGCTTGATGCACGAAAAAAAGAAGTTTATGCAGCTTTTTATCGAACAGATAGTGAAGGATTGACAGCTCCGGCCGGGGTGCCTGTGGTGATTTCGCCGGAGAAACTGGCAGAAAGTCTTTCGGATTCTGTGGTCATGGT
>LGVF01136851.1_pt1 | contig 13439 bp, 9 predicted proteins | sample 469901 | NCBI WGS metagenome assembly LGVF01 (sample SAMN03893561, study PRJNA290197) | marine sediment metagenome | material: sediment; isolation source: combined push core samples #3730, #5133, and #5579 collected at Hydrate Ridge | place: Pacific Ocean: Hydrate Ridge | reverse complement strand
TGGATGACACGGGCAATACAACGACCGATTTGGCTGAGGTAGTAGCCATCGAGCTCACCATGACCGCCCGGACCGATGCGACCAGGGCTGCTAATAGCAATTTTTCGGGACCCAAGACACGGTCCTTGTCGACCACGGTTAAAATCCACAATGGGGTGACGATATGACACCAAAATTCAAGTTGCGTGGAGATAGAGTCAACTCGCAGGATGGTTTCGCCCTGGCGTTGACCATGTCGATGCTGATCATTCTTTCGTTGCTGGGTATGCTGGTACTGGATGCGACTAATACCGATCTGGCTATCACAAGCAACTATCGCTCCACCGCTGACGCCTTTAGCGCGGCCGAGAAGGCAGCAGAATATGCTACCGCCCCAGATATTTTATTCGAAACGGACGATACTCACCTGGCCCTCGTGGATGGCAGCGACAGTTTTGTTACCGACAGCGATGAAACGGTGGCCGGCACGACCATCGCCGATCGTTGGGGGCATCTGCAGGATACGTCCAACGGGACCGAACTGGTGAAGTCGGACGACAACGACATCAATGTAATCAATAATCTCGGCCCGAATGAATTGCCCGTCCCACTGCGTAGCAAGTTTGGCGACGACTTTGCAGGCAACTATTATCGCATCAACATCAGGGCTCAGGCCCGTAGCCAAACGAGAGCCGCTATTGAAACAGAAAAAGTCCGCATTTTTAAAAAGAGTGACGACTCGGTTTTCGTCACCACATCGGAGGGCTGATATGAACAGGCAATTTATCATACTGTTGTTGGTAGCTGCGTTCCTGTTGCCGCATTCGGTTTTAGCCGCCCCTGATTACTATTATGGCGACAGTGCGATTTACGTCGGCGGCCAGACATCCTCGGTTAAGCCGAACATTCTATTCTTTATCGATACCTCGAAACAGATGAGCGAGGCCGGTACCTCTGGGACTTATGTGCGTTCTGCCACAGATTGGCCTGACACCGGCTACGACACGGGCACCATCTATTACAAAAGCAGCGACACTTATAAGGCCACCAGCACCAATATGCCCGAGGTTTATACCGGCTATCTTGCGGCCTATAATGCCCTGTACAGCAACGGTAATATCATCGGTTGCATCGATAGTAAGGGTGAGCAGTGTACCAACAAGACCGAAGATTATTATACCGGTGATTATCTGAACTGGAAGGGTTCGGTCGGAACCGCCAGCCAATGGAGTTCTTCCACCACCTATGCGGTGGGTGACTTGGTTTACAAGGCTGGCGATTTGTCGACCAGCCAGCAATACAAGTGTATTGCCGCAGGTGAGTCCGGCGCTAGCGACCCCTTTCCGGCCGCCGACAGTGTCGATGTTTCTACCACCTATGCGGACAACAGCGTCACCTGGCAACCTCAGGTGTCGCTGATCAAGCTCCTTGAATACGAACTCAACAACAATATCTTTCCCTACCTGGCACCGCTCGCCAATGTCGGCCTGATGGAGTACAACAGCAACGACCAGGGCGGTGCCATCACCATCCCGGTAGCCGATAACACCGCCGCGCAACTGGCGGCCAGCATGACCGCCGATATCGTGCCGATTACCCAGACCGCCAACGCCCAGCCCCTCGGCGGTGCTCTGTGGGACGCCTGGCTCTACTGGGTGGGTGACCCTGCCGGTACGTTGCACGCCAACAGCACCGCTAACGACAACGCCGCTTACACCCCATCGCCCATCGAATACTGGTGCCAGAACAACCACATGGTCGTTTTGGCTACCGGTGCCAGCAAGGACAACCTCGGCACCAGTAACCCCATCGCGGCCATGGACAAGGACGGCGATCTGGGCGTGAGTCATATCGACGATTACTATGCTCCGGAATCGGCCCATTATCTGTACAACAGTCTTGATCTGGAGGTCGATGAGGTTCAGGCCAAGGTTAATACCCACATTATTCAGCTGATGACCCCGCAGATACAGCAGTTGATCGATACCGCTGCTTACGGTCACGGCACCTATCTCAATGTCAGCGAGTCGAGCGAGATTTATGACGCTCTGGTGCAGATCATCATGGCCATTCTGGAAGAGGACACCTCCTTTGTGGCACCGGTTGTACCGGCCAGCCCGGAAAACCGGACCTACAGCGGCCAGCGCATCTACCTTGGCTTTTTCAAGCCGATGAACGATGAGCCCTGGTACGGTAATCTGAAAAAATTTGGTTTGAGCAATGACAACCAGATCGTCGCCTACGATTCTTCTGGAGACCTGGTTTCAGCGACCGATACCAGCGGCTACTTCCTGGTTGACGATTCCACCGATCCGCCGACACCTACCAATCGGTCTTTCTGGACCCCCTCAGGCACCGCGGATGGTGGTCTGGTGGATTCCGGCGGGGTCGGTGGACTGCTCAAAGCTCGGAGCTCAGCGCGGGATATCTATACCTATCTGGGGTCGGAGAGCAATCTGTATGACAGTGTAAATGCGTTCACTACCAGCAACAGCTCTTTGACGTCCACGGTGCTTGACGTGGCTGACGACGCAGCAAAGAACGAGGTCATCAACTTCGTTCACGGTTACGAAGCTGACGGCACCACCAAACGCAACTGGATTCTTGGGGATATCCTTCATTCCAAGCCGCTGATTGTTAATTATGCCAATTATGTCTTCAGCGAAACCAACGAGGCGGATTCAAGCAAAAACAAGAGTCTGATCTTTTTTGGCGGCAATGACGGCATGCTGCATGCTGTTAACGACCACAATGGTCAAGAGGCCTGGGCTTTTATTCCGCCGGAGTTGCTCGATGACCTGCAACACCTGATGGATACGGAATACCACTATTATTTCGTGGATAATTCGCCCCTCGCCTATGTCCACGATGCCGACGGTGACGGCACCATCGAGACCGGCGACAAAGTTATCCTGCTGTTTGGTTTGCGCCGTGGTGGCGGCAGTAGCACCCTGGTGCCGCCAGCCGTCTCTGGTGACCCGCCGCCGTCTCGGGGGTCTTATTATGCCATCGACATCAGCGACCCGACTGAACCTAAATATCTTTGGTCTATTAACAGCGAGACCACCGGCTTTGGCGAAATGGGAGAAACCTGGAGTCAACCGCGCCTGACCAAAATGAATATCGGTGGAGTCTCCAAGTTGGTGGCAGTGTTCGGCGCCGGTTACGACAACAACGAGGACCTGCGCTACGGAAATACCCAGGCATTTCCCCCCGGTACCGATGCCAGCACCAATGTTTCAGCGGCCTCGGACGGTTTCGCCAGTGGCGCAAGCAGTGGCGGCGGAAGTCAATATGAGCCTCGCGGCCGTGGTCTGTATGTTGTGGAGGTGGCGCAGCTTAATGAATCAAGCGGTGTGCATACGCCAGATTTCACCAACTCCGGTTCTCTGGTCTGGAGTGCTACTTACGATGCAAGTGATTCGGTCAAGAGCGCAATGACCTTCTCCATGCCCTCCGATGTGCTTGTCTACGACCAGGATCACGACAGTTATGCGGACCATTTCTATGTCGTCGATACCGGTGGCCAGTTGTGGCGCTTCAATGTTAGCAATGCTTCGACTGGTAACTGGACGGTGAAGAAAATATTTGAGTCGAATACCGGCACTGCCAATGTGGGTCGCAAGGTTTTTTACAAGCCGACGGTGACCTATTCCTACCCCGATACCTTTATCTACTTCGGCACTGGCGACCGGGAACATCCGCTGAATTATCTTAATCCGGCTACCAATGGCGGAGCTGTTCTGGACCGGTTTTATATGGTGCGAGATCGGGAGGTCGAGGTTGATCCCGATTTGCCCGCCTATTTGACCGAGAGCAACCTGGTCGATGTGACGGACAATGAGTTGCAGAGGGACGACAGTACCACTACGGAAGTCGACGCCCTGATCGACAAATTGTACAATTTCTCACCCACCGAAGAAGATGGCAGCGATCGAACTGTTTATTACGGTTGGCGTATTGATCTGGACGCCAACGATGGTGAAAAGGTTCTGGCTCCGCCGACGGTTTTTGCCGATGTTGCATTCTTTACTACCTATACCCCCAATTCGGCTAGCAGTGTCGCAAGCGATCCCTGTTCCGGGGGTAATCTCGGTGTGTCCAGACTGTATGCCGTCAAGGCCCGAACTGGCGAAGCGGTCTACAACTGGTGGACTACGGACGGCACCGATGATTTTGGTGAAAACCAATCGACGGCGACCAGCAAGCGGGCACAGGCCGGGCCGGACGATTCCCCCTATGTATTGCGTCGTGCCGATCGTTCTCTGGCCATTGGCGAGGGCATTCCTTCAGGACTGGTCGTCGTTATCGGTAAGGATGGTAGTACCTCGATTCTGATCGGTTCGGGTGGTGCCTTCCCCAATGTGGAGTTGGATCAGATCGAAACGGTTTATCCCCTTTATTGGATGAATTGGTGATGGCGATGCGTAAACCTTGTGGTTTTGGATGGATGTGGCAGGGGGCTATGCTTCTTTGCTGCGCTTTAAGCACTACCGCGATGGCGGCGGAAGGCCCGCCGCAGATTCTCGATCTGACCTATCGGCCGGCGCCCTTTCACGCAGAGAGCGGCATCGAGGTGCTGCCGAAACTCATGGATAGCGAGGATGCCGATGTCGATTACTCTTGCCGCTGGTTTGTGAACGGCGAGGAAATCGAAGATCTGCAGGATCCTTTGTTGCCGGGGGAGTATTTTCGACGGGGCGACAGGATAGCCGTCGAAGTGACTCCTGGGCGAGAAGTGCAGCAGGGCAGGCCGGTGCGCAGCGGCGAGATCGAGGCAGGAAACGCTCCGCCGCGGTTTGTCTCGCGGCCCCCGGAACAACTTGCTGCGGGCGGTTATAGTTATCAGCTCGAAGCGGTCGATGCCGACCAGGATCTGCTGACCTATCTGCTGCTCGAAGCGCCAACCGGTATGCAGCTCGATGGCGAAAATGGCCTGTTGACCTGGACCGTCGAACAGTGGAAGGCAGGTCCGACTACTGTAACCGTAGCGGTGGAAGACGGCTTCGGCGGGCGGAATCAACAGGAGTTCACAATGAATCCTACTTTTATTCAAAATGAAGGGACGGTTGATGAATGATCGCGGTTTCACCCTAATGGAACTGGTCATCACCTTGGCGATTCTGGCAATTATGATGGCCATTGCCGCCCCTGCTACCAGCAGTTGGCGAAAGAATGCCCAATACAAGGCGGCCGCCAGGGAGGTCGTATCGGTATTGCGTCGTGGTCGCAGTCAGGCGGTGCAGCAGAATCAGAACACCACCGTGACCATCGATCTGAGCAACCACAAGTATTCCCTCGCCGGATCGGATACCACCTTCCCAAATGGTATCACGGTTGAAGCGAAGGCCACATCTGGCGGTTCCTGGCAGAAAAGCGGCAGCTTTCCCATCACCTTCAGGCCGCAAGGAACCTCCAACGTAACGATTTTTGTGCGTATCAACGAGGACAATAACCTTCAGGTGCAGGTCGACTCCACCGCAACAGGTCTAGCGCATATGTAGGGGTGTGCCGGGGCCCTTGCGGAAGCAGGCGACCCATTACTGATTTAACCAAAGTGCGCAAATTATGCATATTTCATTAATGCATAATTTGCGCACTTCTTTTTTGTGTAAATTTGATTGTCATTATATTTCAGTGGTTTAGCAGTGTGGCCTGTTTGGCCCGGTTGTTGCTTTTGCTTAATGTGTCCACTGGTATGGCCATGTTCAGTAACGATATTTTCAAAGAATGTTTCTGTTTAAGGAGCAACCCGATGACATTGCGCATGAACAATAAGGGATTCACCCTGATCGAAACCCTGATTGTTATTAGTATTATGGCGATCACCCTGAGCATGGCTTATTTCATGATGGGCGGCAAAGATGCGCGAGCTCAATTGAAGAGCAATTCGCGGGATATCGCCAGCCATATGAAGGTGGCTCGTACCGGCGCAATTCGCGATTCACAGCCCTGGGCCATTCAGTTCGATTCTGCTAACGGGCGCTATCTTATCTATAACGATTCCGGCGAGGCGGTCGGTTCAGAGGATTGGGCTGATGGTGATGAAAGCATTTACCGAACGGTTAATCTAGATGGTCGTGTGTCTTACGGTAGTGCTCAAGGTATGCGCACGGGAGGTACAAGCCTGCCCGGAGATGGCGTCAGTTTTTCGGCTAATCGTGTGGTGTTTAATCGTAATGGTACCAGTGAATCAGGAACTGTTTATCTAAAATCTGACGCGGGGGATACCTTTGCTGTCGGCAGCTTGGCTACTACCGGGCGAGTTAAAATCTGGTCCAACTACGGCTCCGGTTGGTCGAATTGATGGGGGTGTCCATGAAGATGAATGAAAAAGGTTTCTCTCTGATTGAGCTGATGATCTCCATGGCGATTCTGGCCATCGGCCTGCTTGGTCTGGCCGGCCTACAGGGTACAGCCATAAATGGCAACCATCACGGAAATATGATCAGCCAGGCGACGGTACTGGCTCAGGACACCATCGAACAAATTCGCAATGCTGCTTACGATGACATCACCACGACCAATTTTCCTGCTACCGAAATGGCTGTTAGCGGCTCGAATTTCGATCGGGCAATACTGATTGAGGACGATACGCCGCTCAATGAATTAAAACGCGTCACGGTAACTGTCTCCTGGCGCAAGTTGAACCAGCATCGGGTTGTACTGCGCACTATCGTTTCTGACGAGGGTTGAAGATGAAAAACAATGACCGATTGACAAGTCGAGCGGGATTCACCTTGATCGAACTGCTGGTGACCATGGCCGTCTCCTTGATAGTGCTTTTCGCAGTTCTGCAACTGTTTGAAAACAGCCAGAAGTCTTATGTGGTTCAGGAAGAAGTAGCCGAAACACAACAGAATGTTCGTATTGCCAAGATGTTTATGGAACGGGATATTCGCATGGCAGGGGCGGCAATACCCGATTTTACTTACGGCGGCTTGGCGCTCTATCCCTTTGAGTTTGAAAACAATGTGGACGGTTCTGCAGGGCAAGCAGCCACCATCCCGAATATTGTTGCCGGAACCGATCTGCTGGTAGTGCGTTATCTTAATTTCGGCGCCGCTGCCTGTGGTGTGGATCCGCTGGGTGCCAGCCAGGCGTGCGATAGCCTGTCTCAAATTACCTTGGCCGCAGATATGCCGCCTACAGCGACAGTGGCTAATGTTCTGGAAGATATAACAACGGGTTCCGGTTGGGATGGTAATTGTTATTGCAACGGGACCACTTATACCCAGCCAACTCCAGGGATGCCCTTTATCGTCGCTTCTCTGGACGGTTCGCAATCGGCTATTCTATTCCACACTAGCACCCTGCCCGCGTCAGATAGAATTGGAAATGCACCCAATTTTACTTTCGATGGTGTGACCTATCCCAACAAACTTCTGAATACATTCCCTACCGGTAGTTCGATCAATTTCTTTCCAACGGATGGCATTTACAATGCGCTTTATTATATCGAGAATCAATCCGGCATTCCCTGCCTGGTGCGCGACATTGGGAGCGGCGGCCAGGTGATAGCCGAATATGTCGAGGATATGCAGCTCTCTTTTGGTTTAGATACCACTGGCGACGGTGCCGTCGACACAACGATCAACGGGGCCGACCTGAGCGGAACATCGACGGAAGATGTTCGTATGGTCACCCTTAATCTGCTTGGTCGTTCGCCTAACCCTCACCAAAACTTCAGTGGACAGAGGCCGGCTATGGAAGATCACACAGCCGGTGCGGCCGACGGCTTTCGCAGAAGACAGCTTTCCGTCACGATCAAAGTGCGGAACTTAGGGCTTTAACATGCGATTTTTTAGAAAGGGCACGCGCATGGCAAGAATAGGCATATACGGAGAACGTGGAGCGGCTTTAATAACCTCCCTGATTATACTCACTTTGTTGACTCTGCTGGGGATTGCCGCCACTAACACCTCGATTTTAGAGACGATGGTTTCTTCCTCAGAGCGAACCCATGCCGAGGCTTTTTATGCAGCCGAGGCGGGGATTGAACACCTGCGGCGTAATTTCAAAAACTTGTTTATCGAAAAAAATACAGCACGGATCGCAGCAGGGGCCGATCCAGACTGGGATTTTGTCCTCAATGGGTCTCAAGGTGGTGTTGATGCAGCGACCGATATTACTTTCGAAAATGGGGCTCGCTGGATTACTGGGGGCGATCTTAGTTCGGTTTATCTCTACAACGTCACTGTCTGGAACAACGATGATGGCGGCAGCGCCACTAACGATACCGATTCGGTGATTATGATGCGTGCTGATGCCCAGGTACCTAACGGCGGGATAGCCAGTATCGAAATCAGTCTGTTTGGCGGTGCGACAGGTGGTTCAGTGCTGACCGGTTACGGTGCCCAAGAAGGGGCCGGGGCGGGCAAGAATTATAATTCGAACGATACCGGTGCGATCACCAATTTCAGTACTCAAATCAATTAAGTTTCATAACCGGGAGAGGGGCTTATGAACGCTTATCTTAAATATTTCACGCGCATTGCAGGGTGTCTGCTGCTGCTGTTGTTGGTGGTGCAAGCGGTTTTTATGGCCGATGCGGCATGGGCGACTAAAAAACTCGGTATTCAATTTGAGGGTCAAAGCGATGGAGATACTATTCATGCGGCAGGATCATGGGACGGCCACTATTATGGTCCCGAAACAATCTATAGCGATAGGGAATATACAGTCGGGGACGATGCAGAAATCACAATTACGGTTATCCCTGGTGGTAGTAGCGAATTCAGCCACTGGTCGGGGGATCAGGAGGGGGCCGAAAACCCTTTAAGCTTTTCCATGGGCAATAGCCACCAAACCGTTGTAGCTAATTTCACCACCATTGCGTCCGAGACGCTACTACTCGGCCTGACCATCAGCGGTGAAGGCAGTGGGTCGATAACATTGGATGGGACGACACACGATTATACCGCTTCAGAAAGCCGTTCCTTTGAGTTTGACCTGGATGAGGAGGTAACCCTGACCGCAACGCCAAGCGGTAGCGATGTTTTCAGCGGCTGGGGTGGCGTTCTGAGCGGAACCAGCAATTCTGAAGAACTCACCATGACCGCGGACAAGGCGGTGACCGCTACCTTCGGACCTCAGCCGGTGGAACAATTAACCCTGACCATCGACGGTACGGGGACAGGCACCGTGACTCTGATCGGTTCTTCCGGAGAACATACTTATGGATCGACATCCAGCGGAGGGGTTTACGACTTCTATACCGATGAGACGGTCGCCTTGACGGGTACCCCTGGCGCGGATGTAACTCTTGAATGGGGCGGCGCCGCCAGTGGCACGGCATCGGAAGTGACAGTCTCCATGGATTCCGCTGATCAGGCGGTCACTGCCACCTTTGACGAAGAGGGTAGCGGTGAGGTGGTGGAGGTCTCCCTGAGCCTGACCTTCAGCGGCGAGGGGGGTGGCAGCGTCTCCATGAGCGGCTCGCAGGGAAATAGCTGCAGTCTCGATGCTGAAGGCTCGTGCACCTTTAACAGTGGCGAACTGGTTACCTTGCGCGCCAACGCCGATATCGGCTCCGAGTTCACCAGCTGGTCCGGTGGTCTGAGCAGTACGGAGAATTCTGATTCTTTCATTGTGACCGAGGACACCAGTTGCGAGGTCGCTTTTGCGGTGGCCGAAGACACCACCGTGCCCGGTTGCGGATCCAGCACCTTTACCGATTATGACAGCGGTTTTGAAGCGACTCATTTTGACTTGAACAACGTCAGTGTCTCCACTGATGGCTATCTGCAGCTGCAGACCGGTGATGATGCCATCGATCCGAATAATATTATTATTCCTTTTGAGCAGGAGGTTTCGGTTACCTTCCTTCATGAAGGTGCGGGGTACTCCCTGAGCGATTTTGGCTGGATGCTGGAGGCGGATGGCTCCGGCGGGACCAGGCATGAGGTTTATGAAAATGTTAATGACAATAATGGTAATGGTGTTCTCGATAACATTGAAGACAGTGATACCAATGGTGATGGGGAGGTTAACGCCCTAGATAACCGGGTGGTGTTGGGCACCTTTGCTGCCGGCACTGAACTGGTTTTTTATCTCAAGGTCGATGATGATTGGCGTCATCCAGTCTATTTTACTAAAGAATCCTGGAACCCTGATGTCTATGATGGAGACTGTACCAGTAGTCTCGGACAAACCATTACCAAAAACTTCAACCTCGGCCTCCCCCGTAATGCGGGTACGGATACATGCAGTGAAACTGGTTGGCTTGACTCCGCTGCTCTTGACCGGGCGGATGATTTGTTTGATCTGCTGTTTGACGCAGCCGATACCGAGTCTATGACTATTGTAGATGGTGAGCAGTATCCACATGTCATTGTAGGCACCCCTCACGACAAGCCCAACGAATGGATCCTGGCCTGGGAGGACCTTTGGGGGGGCGGTGATACCGATCACAACGACATGGTCTTTCAGGTCGAAAGACGCACTGGTGGTGTCGCCGAACTACAAACCAGCCAGGCCATCGAACCGGCCGAAGCTGGCGCCTATTACACGGCGGTGCTGTTCGACGTTTATGATAACATCCCCTGTAGTGGCCAGACCGACATCAATTACTATGTATCGATCGACAATGGCACCAACTGGGTGGAAATCACCGCCTGGGATACGGTACAGGAATATACTCTGGAAGAAGATGGCACGATTACTCTCGGCGACGACGTTTCCTACTGGTTGGCGGGCAGCCCGCAATATACGTTTCGCAGTCGGCGCATTGATTTTTCCGGCTTAGGCATCATTGGCGATAAGCTGATCTGGAAGACGGTTCTGAGCAGTGAGGAAGAAACCTGCATTGCGGAGATCATCGATGTGAAGCTGACCGGTACTGTGGCGACCCACGCGGATATCTCCCGTGCCGCTCCGGTGGTGCAGGCGAACGTACTCTATACCGGTAGCTTTGAAACTCCGACTGTCAGCTGGACTTCGACCGATTTGCGTGGTCATCTGCGGGCCATGCGCACCTACGATCCCTTGAACACTTACGGCACGGACAACGTCGAGTTATGGGATGCGGGCGAGGTGCTCACAGCGGCTTCTCCAAGTGCTCGCAATATTTATTGTCCATCCATCGCCCTGGCGACGGTAACCGGTGAATCTCTCGCCACGGCCGATGGCACGATGGAAGACTTCAGCGGTACCCTGGCGCATTTCCCGGTACTGGCCGAAAGCGTCACGATTACCGTGGCTACCGAGACCTTTACCGATAAAAATACCGATGTTCTTGAGGGGAACCTTGGCGGAACTGGCACCATCAATCGTTTTACCGGAGAATGGGAAATCACTCCCCATGAAACACCTGGTGGCGGCCTGCCGGTAACCGCGAATTATTCCTGGTATATCGCTTCATCACCTCTGCAGGCTTTTACCGCTGGCAATGTGACCAACGCAATGCTCGACCTGGACGATACCTACGTCATCGGTTCCGGCTTCAGCTACGATTTCAACGGGGACGATGCCTATACCGAAGCCGATGGTGATTGGTTGGTCAACTGGGTACGGGGCTATAGCGACGGCAGCAGCACTAAAAAGGAATGGGTTCTCGATCCGATCGATCATTCGGTGCCGGCGGTGGTGACTCCTCCTGGGAAGCCTCTCTGGTATTACGGTACCGATATTAGCGATGCGGAACGAACTGCCTACTTGACCTTTGTCGAGAATAATGAAGATCGCGATACCATCGTTCTGGTCGGATCGCGCAGCGGTATGCTGCATGCCTTTAATGGCGGCCAGGTCCGTTGGGGCGATAATGAGGAGACTACTGATGTTGAGCAGCGCGGGTATTTCCTGTGGGACGATGACAGTACCGTGACCAGTTGGTGGTCAAGCTTCCTGACAGCCTATCCAGATTCCGACCCGGAAGTGGATGCCCCATTTTTTACTTGGCAGACCCAAGGCAGTAAGGCCCCTGATTATGGGGATGGCTCGGAGAAATGGGCCTTTATCCCAGCTAACCTGTTGCCGCGGTTGAAGAATAATAACCTTAAGGGCGAAGACCGCGCCTTTGTTGACGCCTCACCAGCGGTCTCCGACGTTTATATCGATACGGGCTCAGGGGCCGCCTGGAAAACGGTGGCTCTTTGCGCCGAAGGCAACGGTGGGGACACTGTTTTTGCTCTTGATATCACCAATACCGCCAGCCCCACCTTCATGTGGGAGTTCGCCGATCCCGATTTGTTCCGCAGTCGCTCGTCGCCTGCGGTAGCGGTGCTTGGCCGCATTGTTGACGCAGGTACCACCAAGTGGGCGGCTTTCTTTGTCAGCGGTGAGACCTATGACGACACCCTGTATCCCTCCATCTACGTGATTGACATCGCGGATGGTAGTGTCATCCAGCGGATTTTCCTCAATTGCGAGCCTGCCGGTGCGGGCGGTGTCCCCTCGGGGCAACCCGCTATCGTCGATACTGATGGTAATGGCTATATCGACCGCATGTATATCGGCACAGACAAGGGCTATATGTACAAGGTCAATTTGTCCGACAGTCCCGATGAGGCCGCTTATCCGATTTCCCACTGTGTCGTCAATACCGATTTCGACTACACCCAGGTGAATGATATGGGAACCGAGGACGAGTCCGATGATGTATCCACTACCTATTCGGTTCCGCTAAGCCAGAGGGGTCATTCGATCTATGCCTCGCCGACGGTAGTGGTCGACAACAGTCTGACCAGTAGTGGCGATTTGGAATATAATGTGCGCATTTTCTATGGTACCGGCGACAGTCCTTATGCCGACGAGGATATTGATACGGGCAATACCAGCTATCATTTCTTCGCTTATACCGACCATGCGGAAAAGGGTTCGACTTTGACTTCCGATATTGAATTGGATTGGTTTGAGGCGTTGCCCGCCGGTCATCGGGTTTTTGCTTCGGCTTTTGCCGCCGCTGGCAATATTTACTTTGGCACGGCTACCTCCGACACCGAAGACCCCTGTGAAGGTCCCAATGAAGGCCGGATCTATGGCTTTACATACTCGGGTCTGTCGGTGATCAACGATGGGGAAGCCGAGCATGGTATTGAGGTTGGGGATATTGTCACCTCGCCGATGGTTGAAGACGAGCACTTGTATATCAAGACTCGCGATGGTTTGAAATCTTTCGGTTCGCCTCAGTATAATAATGCGGCCAAGGTGGGTGGCCTGCCTTATACCCGAATGAGATACTGGCGGGAGATCTTTTAGAATCTTGTTTTACGAAGTTAGATTGCAGAAGAGACGAAGCGGTAAACCCGCTTCGTCTCTTCTGCTTTTGTGTGAGGCATAAATTCGTTCCGGTTTGGGTCGTTTCTGGATGATCCGGTTTTTCCCTTGCACCCTCCGTAAGCCATTGCGTATAGTAACCCCTTTAGATTTGCCTGTTCCTCTGGCTTTTATAGGAGTCACTGCGATGGCTAAAATAGCCCCCTTTCGTGCAGTTCGCTACAATCTGGAAAAGGTCGCGGAAC
>LGVF01072162.1_pt1 | contig 13447 bp, 12 predicted proteins | sample 469901 | NCBI WGS metagenome assembly LGVF01 (sample SAMN03893561, study PRJNA290197) | marine sediment metagenome | material: sediment; isolation source: combined push core samples #3730, #5133, and #5579 collected at Hydrate Ridge | place: Pacific Ocean: Hydrate Ridge | reverse complement strand
GCCGGCCAAGGAGACCTAGAGTCCAGGGTTTAGGCTGCACCAGGAGAACAGCGGTAGGTCCGGTGCTCCATTTCCCGCTTCCCAACTGGTCGTCCGTGGCCGTATCCATCATAAGGGACGGCCCGATACCCCAGATAATTTTCCCTGGTTCAGCCGGAGAAACGAATACCGAATAATTAATATCACCGAGACCGGTAGCACCGTCCCCCGGTATCGGGGTTGGAATTTCAGGGGTTCCAGTCACCATGCCGGGAGTGTCAATCAGGGGTATAATCACCTGATTAATCAGGTTCCAGTCTCCCACAGTCACCGGAATCACCGGTTGAATATTGAGAAAACTTGCCTCACCGTTTTCAGCACCGTAGTCAAAGCTGAACTTAAAGGGCAGGCTGTACATGGAACCCACCGGATTCTTGGTTTTGGCAGCCAAATCTTCGCCTCCCTTGTCCTGGGTGTTACCGATAGTGGCTACCATCAGGAAAATGGTACACAGTAAAAGGGTTCTCGACAGGTTATTCATTTGCTGTTTCCTCCGTCATTGAAAGTGTTCGTTTATGAATTTGATTTCCAAGGATGTCGATGGCACCCATCAAAGCCCTGTATTTATTTTCGTTACAATAATGGGTAAGGGATTCAGCATTATCCCAGTGTTCACGCCATAGAAAGGTGTTTGACTCCCTGACCAGCTCGAAAAGTTCCAGGTCGATACGGTTCTTTTCGAGGCGCTCACCTGTTTTCATCATGTCAAACGCCAGGAGAAATTCCGCCCTTTTTTCAGGATAGATTTTGAACAATATTTCTAATCCAACCATGGTCCCTCCTTTGGAAAAAAGGTAAAATTATATTCCTTTAAAGCAATAAGCGATCCATTATGGCAACCAAAATTGTTACCTCTCTTACATAATGAAAATACAACGCTTATTACCACAACACAGTGAGTGGAGGTCGCACAAAGAACTGCGAAATATCCCAAATTCAGCTATGGGATTCAGGAGGGAGGTGAGTGAAAGAAAATCAGGGCTTTTTCAGCCCCAGTTTTTTTATTCGTGAACGAAGAGTTGAAGGGTTCATTTTAAGAATAGTCGCAGCACCCTTTATACCGCTGATCTGCCAGTTGGTTTTTTGCAAAGTATGGAGGATATGCTGCCGTTCTACTTCTACCAGGGAAAGGAGTTCGGTTTCTGTTATCAAGCGGGTGTTGTTCCCATTGGGGTTCTTAAGCTGACTAAGCCCATCCGGTAGATAGAGGCTCGTCCCGGTATTGGTGATTGCAGCCCTTTCAAGGACATTACGAAGCTCACGTATATTGCCGGGCCAGTCATAGCTTTGCAGGGTATCCATGATAACAGGGGAAATCTCATCAATATTTTTGCCGAACTTCTTGTTAAAGACAGAAATGAAATGAGTGACCAGCAGGGGAATATCTTCCCTCCTGTCGCGCAGGGGCGGGAGGGTAATGGGATAGACATTGAGTCGATAGTAGAGGTCGGCACGAAACAGGCCGGCAGCAACTTCACTGCCCAGGTCACGGTTTGTCGCCGAAATAACCCTCACATTGACCTGTATGGCCTTTGATCCGCCGACCCTCTCCAGCTCCTTTTCCTGCAATACAGTGAGCAGCTTTGCCTGGGTAGCAATAGGCATTTCACTGACTTCATCAAGAAAAATAGTGCCCCCTTCGGCAAGTTCAAATTTCCCCCTGCGAAGAGCAACTGCATCTGTGAACGCTCCCGGTTCATGACCAAACAGTTCACTTTCAACCAGGTCGGCAGGGATAGCCGCACAATTGACACGAATAAACGGTTGAGTCTGTCCGGGCAACCTGTTGAACCTTGCTTAGTACATAGAGAAGACCATTGCTCTTTCCTATCATCTCTTTAAAGCCGTGATCCACCTGGATAACTTCCCTGAGAGATATGTTTTCATTCTCCAGCTTCACCTTCAATTCCTCAAGGTCCTGTATAGCCAGATCTCTGCCGGCTTCAGCCTTTATCTGATCTGTAATATCCTTGCCGATACCGAGTATTCCCGCTGCTAAACTACCACCGTTTGAAATCAGAACGTTAGAAAATAATATCTCCCGCTGCTCACCGGATTTGGTGACAATAGGCAGGCGGCGTTCAGGCAGGATAGCAGCTTTGCCGCCAAAGATTTCCTTGAGCTCAAGATCACACTCTTTTTATAGCCTGTGGTACTCAGGAAAAACGGGTTGACATAAAAGACATTTTTTCCCCGGTCAATGCCGATAACCATAAGATGGACATTTTCAAGCAGGTTTCGCCAGCGTGACTCTGCCTCTTTGACTTCCTCGGCCAGCAGGGAAGCTTTTACAACATCCCCGGCAAGTGAATAACTCATGACCAGAGAAAGTGGCAGAAAAAGAAAACTGCCAAGGTAAGGGGGATCAGCAATACCGAGATCAATCAAAGTTCCGTGCAGGTATCCAAGGCCGAGACAAAGAAAAATCGTTATACCAAAAATAGCGGCTTTCCTTGGATTTCCCCTTTTACCAAAACCAATACAGGCTATGGCAGTATATATGAGAAGTATGATCCAGGCAGCGTCTCCGAGAATTCGGAATGGATTTGCCGGACCATTGGCAAAAAACAAAATATCCCCCGCCCCCATTGCAAAGGATTCCAACTCCACAATCTCACTAAACAGGACACGTCCAGGTGAAAAAATATTGATCACCTGAACCAGGCTATAGAGAATTGTTATAACAACAGGGGGCCAGAGCCTCTTGGATCGCGTATAATAATAGACAAACCAGGCAAAACAGATCCAGAGAACACACTGAACAGCAAGTGTTCCTTTGAGTAAGAAAACATACTCCGGCAACGAACCGGTTTTGAAACTATAAATTTCAAGATACGAAGAGAAAGCAATGGCAAAGGCCATACAGGAAAAGACGAGATCAACCTTCAAGTCTCTCCTGCGAAAAAATATAAGCAGATGGAATAAGCCAAGGGAAAAACAGATGCTGCCGACGAATATGAATGCAAAAGAAAAGAGAGTCATAAAGATATTTTTACAACATTATCAGCTACTGTGGAATAAATTTATCTGGGAGTCGGTTGCGTCTCTCCCAGACGCTGATCCAAACTTGGCGGAGAGGAAAAAAAATACCAGCCCGCCGCCAGAAGCTGACAGGCAATCAATATAAGAAATGCCGCTTGATAGCCGGTTGGGGAATACGTACCGGCAGCAGTTGTCGGCCACATGCCGATGATTACTCCAATCAGCCATTGAGCGGAAAAAGCCACAACAAAAACCATAAGGTTCAGGGCCGTATTACAGCGCCCGGTCAAATGTTTGGGAAATGATTGTGAAAGAATCGCATAGGGGAGTATACCGGCGGTCCCAAAAAAACCGAAGCCGAGCCAGAGAAACGTTGCATATCCCGGAAAAAAGACCAGCAGAAGCTGAACAACAATAAAAGAACTCATGCCGACTGAAGCAACCATCGAAGGCCGAACGCCCTGACCTGCCAGCCTCCCTGCCAGACTGCCGAAGGTAAAATAACCTGCCATCATCGCCACAGCAACCCACAAGAGCATCTGAGCAATATCAGTCCGACCCATCCCGGCCACATCACGCAGCCAGGGCCCTGACCAGAGTCCATGAATCGACAGGTAAGTGGCCTGTGATATAAAGGCCCAGGGAGCAATATGCCAGAATTTGCGACTGATCAAGACGCTGCGCAGTCCCTGCAGCTGTTCCCTGAATGATTCGTTCTCCTGATTTTGCTTCTGCTCCGGAACAACAAAAAAGACCACAACAGCGGCCAGCAAAGCGATCCCTGCCAATCCCATAAAGACACCGCGCCAGTCGGTAATCTGCAGGGCAGCCTGTACCGGGGTAGTCGCCGTCAAGGCTCCCAACCCACCGGAAACCATCTGTACACCATTGGCCAGAGGAAGCCGTTCACTCGGCAGCCAACTGGAGAAGGCCTTAAAAGCAGCCATCAGACAGGCGGAAACACCGAGGCCGATCAATGCCCGGCCGACAATCAGACCGGTTAACGATTCCGCCATGGAGAAAAGAAGTGCACCAACCGCCGCAAAAAGCAGCAAAATTCCCTCGACTTTTCGGGATCCGAAACGATCGAGCAGAATTCCAAGGGGCAGTTGAGATGCCGCAAAAGTAAAAAAATATGCGGATGTCAGCAAGCCGAGATCAGCAGCAGTCAGGTTAAGCTCCGCTACCAGATCCGGGGCAATGATGGCGTTAACCGTTCTGAACAGGTAAGAGACAAAGTATCCCAGGGCAAATGGGAGAAAAAGGCGGAATAAAATCGCCCTCGCATTTAAACGATCAGTCATGGCACTACCTTGAGAATTGGAATCATGTTCCGGCTTCTCTTATCGAAACAGTTAAGGACCCTGCAGCAATATTTTCTCCACTGCCTTTGTCAAAAAGAATGTAATTATCGTGATCCAGTTGAATTCCAATTTCACCATCCACAGGAAAGTCCTGTCCCCCAAAGACAACCGATGTAAACAGGGTGGTTTTTATTTTCACTATAACGGTGGTTTCCATACCGGAGGGCAGTGCGGAATAAATGGATCCCTGAACTGTTCCTTCTTCTGAAAGCCGAATGCATTCGGGTCTCAAACCCAGAACAAGTTTTTGACCCGTTTTCAGGGATGGAGGATGGGAAACCGGCGTAAAAGTGAACAGAAGATCATCCGCAGCCAGCTGGATATTCCCCGACCCCGCCTGCTGACATTCAACTTCAACAAAATTCATTGTCGGATTGCCGACAAACTCAGCACTAAACTTATTGGACGGCACGTTATAGACTTCCAGCGGTGCAGCATACTGCTGCACCCGACCTTCTTTCATCAGACATATTCGGCTGGAAAGTGTCATAGCCTCCAGCTGATCATGTGTTACATAAACAAAGGTGGAATTTGTTTCACGATGGAGCCGCTTCAGTTCTGTTCTCATTTCCATTCTGAGTTTTGCGTCCAGATTGGAAAGCGGTTCATCCATAAAGAATACCTTGGGCCGGGGTGCCAATGTTCTGGCAATGGCAACACGCTGCTGCTGCCCGCCTGACAACTCTGCCGGATAACGATCCAGAAATTCATCAATCTTCAGCAGCTCGGTCAGTTCATGAACCCGGTTGGTAATATCTGACTTGCTCCACTTTAAATTTTCAAGGCCAAATGAAATATTTTGATCCACCGTCATATGGGGCCATAAAGCATAGTTCTGAAACAAAAATCCAACATCCCTTTTTGCCGGCGGCAGATCAACTCCCTTTTCAGAAGAAAACACCAGTATATCGTCGATATATATTTCGCCCTCGGTGGGGCTTTCAAGACCGGAAATCATTCTGAGTGTGGTTGTTTTACCACAGCCGGACGGCCCTAATAAGGTGACGAACCATTTATCTGCAATTGTTATGTTCAAATTTTCTACAGCCACAAATTTGCCAAATTTTTTTGTGACATTTTTAATCTTGATTTCAGGCACCGGTCAATCTCCTATTCCCTTGTCGATAGATGCGCCCGTAACTTTGTTGACTATGGCGTTCAGTAAAACAACAACGAGCACGATAAATAGTATAATGGCGTTTGCATATTGGTCCCAACCCTTTTCATTGTACTGAAACAGCATGGTGGTCAGAACCTTGGTGGAAGGAGTAACCAGCAGAATAAAGAGTGACAGTTCCCGCATACTTGAAATAAAGGGGAGCAGGAAACCTGACAACACGCTGGCCCTCTGGATGGGTATGATTATCTTCACCATTCGTTTCCACCAGCTGACGCCGAAAATCACCGCAGCCTCTTCAATCTCTTTGCCAAGTTGAAAGATCGCATTAATGCCGGCGCGGGAGGCAAAGGGCAAATATTTTACGGAACCGATCAACACAAGTATGGCAAAACTGCCGTAAAGGGATGGGATGAAGCCTCTTCTTACTGCAAACATGGATAGATAGATGGCACCGAATGCCATGCTGGGAAGCAGGTAGGGGAAAAATGACAGTCGATCCAAGGTGTTTGCCCAGAGAGAGCCACGTTTTTTTACCACACTATAGCCCACCAGCAACCCCGCGGTTCCAGCCAAAAGAGAAATCAGTACAGATAATCGAACACTGTTCCACAATCCGATATAGATATATTTATTTCGGAGTATTCCCGGTTCTCCACTCAAAACGTCAGGCCGACCTTCTCCCAGCCAGAACAGTGTGGTGAAATTTTCAGCCTTAAAACTTCCGGATGATATCTGAAATGATTGAATAGCAAATGTGATCAGTGGCACAATTGTGATCAACAGCAACCAGATTAAAACGACAATTGATAGAATCGTGCGAAATTTTTTCAGGTTTACCAGTGATATATTAGAACTTTTACCGGTTACGGTTGCAAACGATTTTCGTTTGCCGATCAGCATCTGATTGGTGAGCAGGATGATAGCCCCGATAACAATCATCACCAGGGCAATGAGATACCCATAGCCCGGACTTGTCCCGTTCAGAGTTCTGAAGAGCTGTGTGGTCAGAACCTGGAACCGCACCGGCGTGCCCAGAAATGCAGGGACTGCAAAGGCACTCATGGCACTTGAAAAAACCAGCAGCACCGTGGAAAGCATTGCCGGCAATACGATAGGAATAGTAATTTTGCGAATGATCCGCCATCTTCCGGTTTTCAATATCTGGGCAGCTTCCTCCAGGTTGGCATCCATATTTCTCAAAATACCGCCAATAAGAATATAGGCAAACGGTGCATAATGAAGCCCCAGAACAATGGTAATGGGGAAAAAACCATAGGCAAACCAATCGGCTATCTGGATTCCGGTGAAAGCTGTGAACAATCCCGGTGCACCCACTCGCTCATTTTTGAAAAAGTTAAGCCAGGCCATGGCCAAGGTCCAGGATGGCATAATATACGGCAGAATGAACAGGCTGGAGATGAGCTTTTTGTATCGAATATCGGTTCGGGTGACCAGCCAGGCAAATCCTCCTCCCATGCAGATAGCAATGAAGCAGGTGGTTATAGATATCCAGAGTGTGTTGAAAAGTGGCTGGTAGAAAATATTTTTGCTGTATTTGCCGGCAAAAATCGATTTCCAGTGGTAGGTGGTGAAATCTCCTGCGGCAGTTCCCTTAATCCGCATCAACTCGGACGAGTGAACCCTGAACGTGTCATTGACGATTGAAAAAAGTGGTACCAGAATAAGGTATATCAGGATCGTTATCAGACAAACAAGTATGACATTTTCCGGCTTACGAAAAAAGCTTTTATAGCCATGTCTGAAAGTCATTATCTACTTAACCATCTAAAATTCTTCACCATCTCGTCATTCCCGCGCTGGCAGGAATGACGAAGCGGGGACTATTTATGATATTATCAATAGACTAAACTATTCCAGAATTCTTCAACTTCCCCGCGGTTCTCAAAAATAAACTCAGGAGATTCAAGAACAAGTATCCGGGACCAGATATCCAGAGAATTATCTCCGGGATACGGTTTAATATTCGGGTTGGAGCTGTAGGTGCCCAGGGAACCCGACCACGGCTTAAATCCTTCTGTTGTCAGCAGGTATTCGATAAACAGTTTTGCTGCATTGGGATTTTTCGCATTATCGCGAATCAGCAGAAAGCTGGGGTAAAAGAATCCGGCAAAAGGCTCCATACCCATGATTGGCATCAATGCCAGATTTTTTTTCTTTCTGGCCCTTAGCTTGGAATAGGTTCCCAGGGAAACTGCTCCAATATTTTTCCCTTTTTCACCAAGGGCGCCGGCCATTTTAGTATCACTGGTAAACATCACCAGTTGGTTATTGATAATGCTCTTAATCCACTCGTAACCGGCATTAGGGGTTGTCAGGACTATCTTCTTGCCGAAATGGCTCTCATACGCTACTGCCAACAGGTCAGATATTCCTTTAGATGTCACCATTGTCAGAAAATTTGCATTGACCCCTTCTTTAAGTGGATCCTTAAACCAGAATTTCTTTGCCCATTTTTTTTCAGTCAATTCCCACACATTGTTTACGGGTGGAAAGACGAATGTTTCTGAATTATATGTAAACACCTTGGTAATAAAGCTGAAGTAGAGCGGCTCCTGGTATTTTTTCGGAATAATATCCTTCATGGCTTCAGGGACATAACTATACCCATAACCGGGTTTTATGATTTCTCCGAAAACACGACCCGAATCCTGGGCAATGATAAAATCAGCCCCGTAAATATTGTTTTTCCCTTCCTGCGAGACCTTCTCTATAAGCTCAAAATCTTTTAAATTATAGGCGCTTACTGTAATCCCGTATTTTTCTTCAAAACTTTTGGCAGCGTTTGCAATCCTGGAGGTGATGGAGTAGACAACCACATTACCTTCTTTTTTAGCAGCAGCAATCAGATCGTCCGAAGCTGCAAAGGCAACTGACGGCACAAACAAAAAACAGAGTATCAATGCTCTTAATTTCATAAAATCCTCCTTACAAACGATGAGGCTGCCTTGAAAAATTGCCTTTTCAAAGCAGTCATAAGTAATCGCTATTGTGACAAGCGAATGTGAGGGACAGACAACAATGAACAGTACAAAACAGCAAGTTGGGAGTCAATAGTTTTCATCGGTAAGAATAACCCGCTGATTGTCAAATTTATAACCCCTTCCTGCGAAACTGCAGCCCATCCAAAACCCCATGACAGCGACATGCCGTCGCTATGAGAAGTGGCTTATTCAGACAGTTGTGCAGACGATCCAAAAGATTCCACATATCTTCTGGATATATCCCCCCTACCCCGGGTAAAAGCTGGTAACTGCGCACAACAAAGGGGATATAAGGTAACTCATCTATATTTGCAAGGAGGTGGAACATGTCCTCTGCTCTTTCCTTACCGGTAGAGGTGCAAAAAAATCCCGGCTCCCCGCAATTGTCAGGGCAGAGAAACTCTGCATGGCTGAGATAGAGTTGACTGCCACCATTTTTAATCGGATTAGGGAGTTTTGCAACAAGATGAATTGGCAATGGAACAGCTGAGGCTTCATAATTTGCACTGCTCTTTAATTTCATCCATTCCGCCACCATATGAACCGGAAGACACGGGATGATTATATCTGCTGTCTCTTCTCTCTGCATATTGTCTGCAAGCCAACTTATCCCCTCCTCACAGACGACGGTCGCTCCTGCAGCAGCAAGATCCGTTCTATTATCCACCAGGGTTATTTCAACATCAGGAAGATGACGGATTATACGTTCCAGGGCCAGTAGACCGAATTTCCCGGCTCCAAGAATCCATATTTTTTTTAATTTATCTGATTTAGACTGTGTCGACATGGTGATGAAAATTATTTCCGCAATGAGCTGACAGTAGAGATCCGAAAATCGGTCAGTTGAACCGCGGCCGCGCTAATATCCTCGGAGGAAAGTTCAAGGGCGTAGTGATAACCGCTCATACAGTTGTTATAACGTTTATCGTAATAATCGAGGAGCAGAGTCCGCACAAGCTCTTCCAGATTTCCCTCTTTGAGTAAACCGCAAAGTCTGTCAATCTCCCTATGCCCCATCTTCCAGCGCAGGGAATTCAAGATCCGTTCAAGCTCTAAAAGAGTGTTCTTATCCGCCACAGGGTAATCCTCGATTATCCTTTTAATCCGAGATTCCATGGAACAATCCACCCTGACATAAATTCCCTCTTTCATCGCTAAAGCCAATGGCTTGGGTATAAAGACTCTGCCAATCTTACGGCTTTCTCCTTCAATAAAATAGGGCTCCTCTCCCAGAGATTGAATAGTTTGAAAAAGGTGGCTTTCAAACTCTCGCTGATTTCTCGGAGTCCTGTCGATGGCACCGAAAAGGGAGCTACGGTGTTGGGCAAGATCTTCCAGGTCAATGACATTATCAAGTTCCTGCAGGATACGAGTCTTGCCGGTACCGGTGAGACCATGGATCACGATGAGGCCGGGGTAAAACCCGTCCAGACATTCGAGAACATCATGCCTGTATTTTTTATACCCGCCTTCAAGCTGATGGGCGTCATAACCAAACTGCTCAAGAAGATTTACAACTGAACGGGAGCGCATCCCACCCCTGGCACAAAAAACAGTGAGAGGAGTCGATTTATAAGGCAGAAAGGATTCTACCAGTCCGGAAAAGTTCTTTTCAACAAACTCAAAGCCCTTATCCACCGCTTCCTGATGCCCCCCGTGACGATACAGGGTACCAATCACTCCCCGCTCATCATTGTCAAAAAGAGGGATGTTGACGGCTTCAGGGACTGACCCCCCTGAAAACTCTTTCCGCGAACGCACATCAATAATCCGGTGGGAATTTTCAATTGCCCTGTCAAGCGTCACCACCCTGGATGACTGCTGCAAAATCGAGGATTTGGAATAGGCCATCATATGTTTCCGGCCAGATACTGTACTATTGAAACTGCGGAAAGATTCGCTGTTTCCGCCCTTAATATACGTTCACCAAGAGTCACGGTACGCCAGCCTTTTGACCTTGCCATCTCCACCTCTTCCACAGTCAGGCCACCCTCAGGTCCCAGGATAAGGGCGACCGAATCAAATTGATCAAATGACGGCAGGTCTGCCAGCCGGGCAATCTTCTCTTCCTCCCAGAAAAGCAGGCGCAATGGATTTGAACCCTCTTGGCACAACTCAAGCAGATCGGAAAAAGATACGATTTCATCAAGGACCAGGGGAGATCTGCGCATACACTGTTTACAGGCGGCAATTGTTATACGCTGCCACCTCTCCTGTCTCTTACGATTCTGTTCTTTGTCCAATTTACCCTGGCATCGGCTGCTGACAAAGGAACTGAAGCGGACAGCACCAAGTTCCGTACACTTTTGCACCACCATGTCCATTTTTTTCCCCTTAAGCAAGCCCTGCGCCACCCAGACAGGCTTTACCTGTATATGCTCTTTACTGATGCATTGTCCCAGCCGGGCCATAACCCTGTGGCCAGTCGCCATAATCACCGCCTGGAAAACAGCTCCACATCCGTCAAACAGCTCTATCTCCGTACCCGGCCGCATTCGCAAAACCCTTGAGATATGACGGGATTCTTCTTCTGATAGAGGTACCATATCACCATCAACTGTGGACGGATCAAATAAAAATCGGTTCATCTTAAATCCTCTGCTGCCAGGTACTTACCTTAATTCAATTTGACATCTCTCGCTGGTTACCGTACTTATTGTCTTGTATATTTCACAAAAGTTTTACCACCTTCCCTGGATTCCAGCTCACGCGGGAATAACGAATCAGGGAGATTTTTACGAAAAGGGAAATTCCATGAACACCGAACAAAGAGACAGGAAACGTTTCTTCCTCAATCTGGAGGCTAAAGTAGTGTACAGGCGTACAGCAAAAGATGCCCTGACAATAAACACTGTTGCCGCAAACATCAGTTCAAGTGGTGCCTTCTTGAAAACCCTGCACCCCTTCCCCATGGCTTCACAGATTCAAATTAACTTCCATGTAAACTATGAAGATCTGAAAAAACTGAAATTTATTCTCTCGCTGGATTCTCTCCGTCGGATCAGCGGTGGAAAAATATGGGTCACCACCACAGGTGTTGTCGTTCGACAGGAAGATGATGGTGTGGGCATAATCTTTGACACCGATTACCAGCTCACACCCATGAACACCTTCAAAAGAGATAAATAAGCGTTCTCCACGCCTCATGCTCCCTTTGTAAACATCAATGCCACCCATTCTCCCCGTACCTTTTCTTTTTTCAAAACAAACCCGCTCTCAACAAATCGCGAGACAACGCTTTCAACCTGCTCTCCAACAAGAATACCCGAAAGAATCAATACGCCATTATTGGCTGTAAGACGTGTAAGGTCTGTAGAAATATCCAGTAGTATATCATGGACAATATTTGCAACCACTACCTGGTACTCCCCTGCCAGAGCCGACAGTGGGGCAAGGCTTACCTGCATACTTTTCTGCAACCCATTGCGCACCACATTTTCTTCTGCGGCCTTAACCGCATCCGGATCATTGTCTATACCCAGAACCTCGCCCGATCCAAACAGAACAGCAGCCATGCCAAGGATACCGGTACCGGTGCCGACATCAAGAATTTTTCGTTTTATTGTATCAGTTGCCAGCACTCCCTTCAGCAAGGCCAGGGAGAGACTCGTGGTGGCATGGTGACCCGTTCCAAAGGCCATGCCGGGATCCATCTCCAGCAACATTTCCCCGGGAGCTTTTTGATACTCTTCCCAGGTAGGGGAAATTATTAGACCCGGTACTATAGGAAAAGGTTTAAAATGTTCTTTCCAGCTCCTCCCCCAGTCTTCGTCTAAAATCATAGTCGAAGTGAGAACCGGTTCGGCCACATTAAAAAGTAGTGCCAATTCTTGCAGGAAAGAGAACAGTTTGTCCAGAAGGATATCTATTGCCTCCTGATCCAGATCAGATTGCGCTACGTAGCCGGTCACAATCCCGTAGGAATCCTCACCCCTTGCTCCGGTTTCCACTCCTGCCCCAATAATACCAATGAGGAAATCACTGATCGGTTCGATAAGTACAGGTTCGGTTTTGATTTGCACCTTCAGCCACTCTTTCTTTGAACTTGTCATAGTTTTTACTATAGCTATTTTCCGGAATCTCTGTTGGAATATAACATTTTACTTAACCATCGGGCAGTATCACGTTACTATCTCCAACATGATAACTATATTGTAGTCATTCAGGTACTCCAAATTCAGTATTCAGACAACAATGGTATTCTCTTGAAGTCTCAGAAAAACAATCTTGATAACTTTACGGCATGTGAAGGATGCGACCTGCTCCTGCCCGCCGTGGAAGCCCCCCCAGGTCACTCAGTTGTCTGCCCGCGCTGCGGCACGACCATAAGCCGAAGATCTACCCATTCCATAGCCAAAACCCTTGCTCTCAGCATAACAGGGCTGTTTCTCTATTTCCCCGCAGTATTACTTCCCCTGATGACCCTTGAGAGTTTCGGGTTCAAGGAGAGTGCCAATATAATCGAATCAATAGTCATTTTTTACACAAATGATTACTATTTTGTCGCTTTCATGGTGCTGTTCTCAGCCCTTATCCTTCCCTTGGTACTTCTCTCTCTCATTTTCACTCTCAGCCTGAATCTGCGGTTCAAACGATATCCTCTTTATCTGGCCCGACTCTTCCGAACCTATCTCAAACTCGAAGAATGGGCAATGGTCGAAGTCTATCTTCTGGGTATAATGATTACCATAATAAAAATGATGGGTCATTCTGAAATCCATTACCATGTCGGGATGCTCTGCTTCTCCCTGCTTGTACTTGTCAGCCTGGCCATTACAACCGTAATAGACAAAGATTTCTTCTGGGAGACTATCGAAAGAGGGGAGAAAGGGAAGCATCAGCCGCAGATGAAATTTCCCGGTGCGGACGAAGAGCCTTTTGTAACGGCGGCAGAGAGAGGGATTCAACTTTGCCACACCTGCCATAAACTCTCTTTATCC